>Ga0315314_1003854_pt1 | contig 11526 bp, 11 predicted proteins | sample TDP9_MG_FD_203631 | JGI IMG/M metagenome (GOLD analysis project Ga0315314, IMG submission 203631) | Freshwater sediment microbial communities from Lake Towuti, South Sulawesi, Indonesia - TDP9 | ecosystem: Environmental > Aquatic > Freshwater > Lake > Sediment | place: Indonesia: South Sulawesi...
TAAGTTGACAACCACCTTAGCATAGGCGTCGCTTTGATAAAATTCAAGGAGCGGGTGGCTGACCAGGTGGACGTTGTCTGCACCGTAGGCTATCAGTTCTTTGGCTAACTTAGTAACATTATGCCCGAGGAGTATAGCCGACAGGTCGACACCAAGTTTATTAGCTAACTCTGTTCCCCCACCCAAAAGCTCTAGACTAACATCCAACAACTTCCCTTTCCTTTGCTCGGCAAAAATCCACACACCCTTATACTCCTCGGTCTCCTTGGTCATTTCACCCCTCCAAATTTAACAATCGTTAAATAACCCCCAGTTCATGCAACCTTCGGATAAGTAACTTAACTACCTCTTCAGGTTCACCCCTCAGCATCTCCCCCTTTCTTCCTATTTCAGGGCTGAATATGTCCGCAACCTGCGTTGGAGATCCAGCCAACCCAATTCTCTCCTCCTCAGCTTCAATATCCTTGGCGGTCCAAACCTTAACCTCCCTCTGATGGGCCTCCATAATGCCGGAAACCGTGGGGATTCTAGGGACATTAATCTCCCTAGTTACGGCTATCACGGCTGGTAGGGTAACCTCAACCACCATGTACCCATACTCTATAGAGCGTTCGACCCTCACCTTCCCCTCGTTTGTAAACTCGATCCTTCTAGCCCGTGTTACATGTGGTATATTCAAAAAATCAGCCAGTTGGGGTGGAACTTGTCCGGTGTTTCCGTCCACCGTTTCGTTCCCACATAAGATCATGTTGAAAACTCCGACCCTCTTTATAGCCAAGGATAATGAGTAGGAAGTTGACAGCGTATCGGCTCCCGCAAATGCCCTATCACATAACAATATAGCCTCGTCGGCTCCCATGGCTAAAGCTTCTCTACAGGCAAGCTCGGCTTGAGGGGGCCCCATGCTTACTACAGTGACCCTCCCCCCGTGCTCATCTCGAATCTTCAACCCCTCCTCTAATGCGTGCTTGTCTAGGGGGTTGATTACGGCGGGTACGTCCTCTCTTCTTATGGTTTTCCTAGCGGGGTCTATGGTGATTTTGGACAGGTATTGAGGGTCGGGGACCTGCTTTATGCAGGCAATGACATTTAGGAAATTCAAGAGAACACCGTTTATGTTGAATAAAAAATAAAAAGTAGGGGTTAGGCGTACTTCTTCAGAATTCCTCCCGCCATCACCACTCTCATGATTTCAGATGTTCCCGCAGCCGATACGAGGGGCCAAGCATCCCTCAAGAGGCGTTGCGGAACGTATTCGTTCAAAACACCGTAGGCTCCAAAGATGTCTATCAGTCTTTGTGCGCACCTCACGGCCCCTCTGGTTGCCCAGAATTTTGTCAAGGAGTTTTCAGTATCGCATCTAACACCCTGATCTCTTAACCAAGCTGCGTAGTAAGCCGTCCACCTGCTGATTTCGTAGTCCATGTAAATGTCGGTTATGAGCCACTGAATGGCTTGAAGATTAGCAATGGGCTTTCCATACAGAGTCCTTTGATTAGCGTATTTTACGGCTTCTTCGAGGCATCTTTGCACTATTCCTAGCGCTGAAGCTGCAACTCCAGGCCTCCCGACATTGCTTATGCAAGATAGGGCTGTTCTCAATCCGTCTCCGGGCTTTCCTATCATGTTTTCTACGGGTACCTTACAATTTTCCAGCACTATTTCACCAGTGTTGCAGCCCCTTAATCCGAACTTGTCCTCCTCTCTGCCGGGTGTGAAACCCTTGGTACCCTTCTCCACCACGAAACAGGTTAGTTCCTTTTCGCCAGTCTTAGCTATGACGCCGCATACATCGCTTATGTGGGAGTTTGTTATGAAGCATTTCCTGCCATTGATAATGTAGGCGTCTCCTTCCTTTTTTGCCACTGTTTGTATGCCAAGTACGTCGGAGCCACCTACTGGTTCTGTGAGGGCTAACGCCCCTATTTTCTTGCCAGTGGCAAGCGAGGGTAGCCACCTTTTTTTCTGTTCATCTGTTCCAAAGTAGATGATTGGAGATTCGCCTAAGTGGTGTATCTGTAAGGTATTAGCCATTGCAGCAGACACTCTTCCTATTTCCTCAAGTATTATTATTCTGGCAAGGTGGCCTACGCCTGTTCCACCATACTCCTTTGGGATTATCACGCCTCCGAACCCAAGCTCACCCATCCTCTTTACAAGGTCCATTGGGACTTCGCCAGTTTCATCCATCTGATCTACCTTTGGCGCAATTTCCCTTTCAGCGAATTCCCGTGCCGTTTTCCTGAGCATTTCTTGTTCAGGAGTGAAGCTAAAGTCCATTCAATCACCTTTTAGACTCTTACGTTCAGATTGGTTTAACTTTTAACCTTTTTGGGAAGCCTTGATGGCAGGCTGAGGAACTATTCCTGTTTTTCACATAACTCCAACAAAACGCCTTTTGTGCTTCTGGGATGGAGAAAAGCGATTTTCATTTTGTGAGCGCCTATTCTCGGCTTTTCGTCTATGAGTTGAACCCCCCTTTCTTTTAGTTTCTTCAGAGCGTCTTCAATATGGTCAACTTCTAAGGCTATGTGGTGAATTCCTTCTCCCCTCTTTTCAATGAACTTGGCGATAGCCCCATTAGGATCAGTGGATTCTATCAACTCGATCCTGCTTTCTCCCACGGGGATGAAAGCAACTTTTACCCCTTGTTCTTTTACTTCTTCTGTTCCTTCGATTTCTAGACCAAGACTTTCCCCGTATAATTTCATTGCCTCGTTCAGATTCTCCACGGCAACGCCAATATGATCTATCTTCTTCATCATTTTAGACATTTCAACGCCTCACATTTTCCTTAATATACTTGACTATATTCTCAAGGGGTGTGCCCGGACCAAATATTTCTGTTATGCCAGCCGCCTTTAAGGGCGGCATGTCCTCGTCGGGTATTATGCCGCCGCCAATTACTAGAACATCGTTAACTCCCTTTTCCTTGAGTAGCCTCATTACTTTAGGGAATAGAGTCATGTGGGCGCCTGTTAGGTGGCTTAGGCCTATCACGTCAACGTCCTCCTGTATGGCTGTTTCCACTATTTGCTCAGGAGTCTGCCGGATTCCAGTATAGATTACTTCCATCCCAGAATCTCTTAAGACCCTCACTATAACCTTGGCTCCCCTGTCATGGAGGTCTAGTCCAGGCTTTGCTACTAAAACCCTTATCCTCTTTCCAGATTTCATTCCATCATCCTCCCGCTCGGATTCTTAGACGATCGTCGTGGCTTTGTATTCGCCAAACACTTCTCTTAGCGTGTCAGATATTTCTCCGTTGGTTGCGTAGGCTTTAACCGCTTCAAATATGTATGGCATCAGGTTCTCTTGGCTTTCAGCAGCCTTTCGAAGTTTTTCGAGGGCTTCTTTCACTTTCTTTCCATTCCTTTCTGCTCTCACTTTTCTTAGTCTTTCTATCTGTCTTTTTTCGGCTTCAGGGGCTATTCTTAAAATTTTGATCGGCACCTTGGCGTCTGTAACGAACTCGTTCATGCCTACGACTATTCTTTGCTTGCTCTCTATTTCTCTTTGAGACCTGTAGGCGCTGTCTGCAATTTCTTTCTGATAGAAACCTTTCTGAATGGCTGAGGTTGCCCCTCCCATTTCGTCTATCTTATCAATGTATTCCATGGCTTCCTCTTCTATCCTATTCGTCAAATATTCCACAAAATAGGACCCACCCAGAGGATCAATTGTGTTGGCTACTCCGCTTTCGTAGGCTATTATTTGCTGAGTCCTTAAAGCAGTCATTACCGCGGTCTCTGAGGGTAGGGCTAGGGCCTCGTCGAAGGAGTTGGTGTGCAGAGACTGGGCCCCACCAAGCACAGCAGCCAACGCTTGCATCGCGACCCTAACGATGTTATTGAAGGGCTGTTGCGCTGTCAACGTGCATCCGGAAGTTTGTACATGGTATCTTAGAAGCAGAGACCCCGGGTCTTTAGCCCCAAATTTTTCCTTCATGATTCTGGCCCACATTCTCCTAGCGGCTCTAAACTTGGCGATTTCTTCAAAGAAGTCGTTGTGACAAGCAAAGAAGAAGGATACCCTTGGAGCAAAACTGTCCACGGGTAGTCTCCTTTCAACAGCGTCTTCTACGTAGGCGATACCATTCGCCAAAGTGAAGGCCAGTTCCTGAACCGCTGTTGCTCCTGCCTCCCTAACGTGATACCCGCTTATGCTTATGGTGTTGAAGTTTGGAGCATTTTTGAAGCAGTATTCAATGATGTCTGTTACGAGCCTCATGGAAGGCTCGGGAGGGTATATGTAGGTGCCGCGAGCCACGTACTCCTTCAAGATGTCGTTTTGGACGGTTCCCCTCACATTGTTTGGGGCGACTCCCTGCTTTTCAGCTATGCCGAAATACATAGCAAGCACCTGGGGTGCAGTAGCGTTGATCGTCATGGATGTGCTTACCCTGCCCAAGGGGATTCCATCAAAAAGAATTTCCATATCCTTTAACGAACTTACGGGAACCCCTGCCTTCCCTACCTCTCCCTCTGCTAAGGGATGGTCGGAATCGTATCCAACCTGGGTGGGTAGGTCGAAGGCGACGCTTAAGCCGGTTTGTCCCTGCTCAAGGAGATACTTATACCTCTGATTGGACTCCTCGGCTGTGCCAAAGCCAGCGTACTGCCTCATAGTCCAGAGGCGTCCCCTATAACCAGTTGGGTAGACTCCCCTAGTAAACGGAAATTCTCCTGGGAAACCTAAATCTCTCACGTAGTCTAAGCCTTCCACATCTATGGGGGTGTACAACCGTTCAATAGGCATGCCTGACACGGTTGTGAACTCTTTCATACGCTCTGGAAATTTTTCAATCGTCTTGACTACCGCTCTTTTTTCCCAACTCTCCTTCTTTTTCAAGATAGAAGCCAGTCTTTCCTTGTCAAACATTTATTTTCCATCCATTCTGCTTCATTCCGTTAATTCAGAGACGAACAGATATGCTTTTTGCGCAAGGAAGTCTGGGTGGAAGAAGTTAAAGCGTTAAAACAGCTATTCTTTATTGGTTTAGACGTTGGGAGAACCAGTAATGTCGCTCACTCAAAACTTGGAGGAGTTACTCCGCTCCTTAGAGAAGTTGAAGCCAGCGAAGAAGTTCAGCGTAGTTGTTATGCCCGACTTTTTTCTAGATCGCCTAGTGACATACGAAGGAGACGTTAAACATTTTTCTAGAGCCATAACTGAGGTTGCCAAGCGTAAGGGAGGAAGCATCCACGGCATCAAACAACTCGAGCTGAGGGGTGGAAACGCAGCCAACACCGCCGCGGCTTTAGCAGCTTTAGGTGCCCAAGTTTACCCCATCATTGATACGAGTCCGCTAGGGCTTCATTTGCTCAAGTTTTATCTTGACCCTTTCGGGGTTGATCTTTCCCACGTGAAAATTGGTGGCAGGATGTCTCTAACTACCGCTATAGAACTAAAACATGAAGGTGAAAGAGTTAACGTCATGATGAGTGATCTTGGGTCCCTCTCAGAATTCAGCCTAGACAACTTCACTTCCAAAGATTTCCAAGTCTTGCGGGAAGCCGACTACGTATGTATTTTCCACTGGGCTGGAACTAGGCGTTGGGGAACCAAACTGGCTGAAGGAGTGTTTAGTTACGTTAGGAAGGAGGGGAAGGGTAAAACCTACTACGACACTTCAGATCCAAGTCCAAAAAAAGAGGACATTCCAGAGCTTGTCAAGAAGGTTCTCTTAGGAAACCTCCTTGACATCTTCAGCGTCAACGAGAACGAAGCCCTATGCTACGCCTCTCAACTTGATAAGAAGGTAAGCAGCCTTCGAAAAGCAATGAAACTTGACGAATTGGCTAAGGAATGCGCCAGAATCTTAGCAAGGAACCTTTCAGCCCGAGTTGACCTTCACACAACAACCTTTACAGGATCATTCACCAGAGACTCGGAAGTCATGGTGCCAACCTTTAAAGTTTCTGTTCTGAGGGCTACCGGGGCTGGAGATGCCTGGAACGCCGGAAACATCTTTGGCGACGCTCTTGGTCTCCCAGACTCTTGCAGGCTAACTTTGGCAAACGCGGTTGCTGCTTATTATATTTCAAGCCCAGCCGGTGAGCATCCCACGCTGGCCAAGTTAGTTGACTTTTGCTCCAAACAATTGTTGAAGATCAAAGGTTAGGCTTTGTGCACAACTTTTCCTTTCACTATAGTCATGTAAACGTTAACCTCATCATCAATTATGGCGATGTCAGCGTCTTTACCCGGCTCTAAGCTTCCCTTGTTCTTGTCAACGCTGATAGCCACTGTTGGATTTGTGGTCGCCATTTTTATCGCCGTTCTCAACGATATCCCAACCGATTTCATTGTGTTTCTCACGGCGTTATCCATGGTTAGAGTGCTTCCAGCAAGTTCGCCTGATTCCAGTCTGCATACACCTTTTTTCACGATAACGTCCTGTTTGCCAAGCTTGTATTTGCCATCGGGCATGCCAGCCGCCTGAATAGCATCTGTCACTAAAACAACCTTGTCCGTCCCCTTCGTTCTCACCAACAGTTTCATTGCAACTGGATGCACGTGAATGTTGTCGGAAATTAGCTCTGCCGTTAATTCGTCGTGGACGAGAACTGTGCCCAGTACGCCGGGCTCTCTTTGGTGAAAACTTCTCATTTCGTTGAAGGCATGGGCAGCATGCGTAACGCCAAGTTTGACTGCGTCCACGGCTTCTCTGTAAGTGGCGTTGGAGTGCCCTACAGAAGCCACTATCCCATGTTTTCTAAGTTCCTTTATCAACTCTTTCGATCCGTTAACTTCTGGAGCCAATGTCACAATCTTTACTGTATGGCTCGCCGCCTCCAACAATTCCTTAATCTCGTTTGGTGATGGTAGTCTAACATACTCTGCGTCGTGGGCACCGCGTTTCTCAGGGTTAATGAATGGACCTTCCAGATGGGCTCCCAGAACCTCTGCGCCCTCGGTTCCCCTTTCCATCGCCTTCTTCACAGCCCTAACAGCCTTTAACAGATCGTCACGCGGTGCGGAGACTGTTGTTGGAAGGAATGCTGTGGTTCCGTGGCTTGCCACAAATTTCGCTATTTCGTTGATTGCCTCGTAGGAGCCCTCCATGACGGCTCTTCCTCCACCGCCGTGGATGTGAATGTCGATAAAGCCTGGTGCCACAGTTTTACCTGAAGCGTCCATCACTTTCGCTCCCTTCGGCATCTTTACGTCGCTTTCTCCACCAACTGCAGTGATTTTTCCATCCTCAAAAATGACCACGCCATTTTTTATTGTTCTAGACGGCGTTATCACCGTGCCATTTTTGATTACGGAAATCTTTCTCATTCAGCCCATCCCTACTTGACTTATTGGAACCATTAACAATAATTGTATTGATGGGAATATTTTACTGAAGGGGCAACCTTGCGGACGAGACGACAAACGAAGCATTATTTAAGTAATCCTTCAAGAATAAAGGAAGTTGTGTCGCGGAATGGTGAACTTTGACAAAATTTTTAGAGCTTACGACATAAGGGGCGTCTTCGGTGAAGACCTCACCGACGAGGTTGCAACCAGACTTGGAGCGGCTTTCGCAATTTTTCTAGGAGAAAACAAAGAAGTGCTAGTTGCCAGAGATGTCAGACTAAGCGGAGAAACGCTTAGAAAAGCTCTGGTTTCTGGTCTAGTTTCTGGTTGTAACGTTACTGATGTTGGCGTCGTCCCAACACCTCTACTATATTTTGCAATAAATCGTCTTCAAAAAGATGCGGGAATCGTCGTTACAGCCTCCCATAATCCACCGGAATGGAATGGCTTCAAGCTATTCTCGCGAAAGGGATGCATTTACGGAAATGACATGGAAAGAATCAAACAGATAGCCAAAAAAATTGACCTTAAAAAGCTCGGCAGAAAAAGGGGCGAACTAACCAAGTACAAGGAGACAATCCAAGAATACATGGATTTTGTTCAAAATAAAATAAAGATCGAAAGAGAACTCAGAGTAGTGACCGACACAGCCAACGGCACCTGTGGACTGCTGGTCCCATCTCTTTTCAAGCAGCTAGGATGCAAGATTTTGACCTTGAACGAAAATCCAGACGGCACATTTCCAGCCCACCTACCAGAACCAAAAGAAGAGACCCTAGCTGAATTAAAGAAGGAAGTAGTAAAGAATGGGGCAGATTTTGGGGTAGGATACGACGGAGACGGAGACAGAGCAGTCTTCGTCGATGACATGGGAAAAATAGTCCCCGGCGATCTGGTTTTGCTCGTCTTTGCCAAGGATGCCCTTCAAAAAAGCAAAGGTGGAAAGATAGTTTATGAATTGAGTTGTTCCATGGCCGTTGAAGAATACGTGAAACGGCACGGCGGGATTCCAATAGTTGAAAGGGTTGGCCACACCTTTATCATGGACAAGATGATCGCGGAAAACGCCTTGCTAGGAGGCGAAAAAAGCAGCCACTTCTACTTTTCCGAATGCAATGGAGTGGACGACGCAATCTTTGCAAGCCTAAGGATGGCTGAAATACTCTCCAAAAGCGGCGAAAAACTGTCGGAGATAGTTGATTCCCTGCCCAAATATCCTTCCATCCACGAGAAAAACTTTGACTGTCCAGATGACCTGAAATTTTCCGTCATCGAAAAGTTAGGGTCCAAGTTTAAGGATTATGGTCTAAAGTTTCTGGACATAGATGGAGTGAAGCTACTAGATAAAGATGGTTGGGTTCTTTTGAGACCCTCCAACACCGAACCAATTATAAGGGTTTCCGCCGAAGCAAAGACCGAAGAAAAACTTAAGGAACTCTACGAATTCGCGGAAAAAGAATTAAAGCAGGCCATGAAGGGTGGTTAATTGCAAACGGTCATACTCGCCGGCGGAACAGGAAAAAGGGTTTTCCCCCTAGCAGTTAATAAACCAAAGCCCATGTTCAAAATTTTAGGGAAACCCCTGATTCAACACGTTATCGAAACCGTGAAGGAAGCTGGATTAAAAGATTTTATAATCGTAATAGGCCACAACGGAGAGCAGATTAAAGACTACTTGGCGGACGGCAGCAAGCTTGGAGTTAGCATAGAGTACACTGTTCAGAAAGAAGCCCTAGGAATGGCGAACGCCCTAGAAACTGTAAAGGATTTGGTGGAAGACAATTTCTTCGTTATCAACGCCGATGACATTTTTGAGAGTTCACTGATAAAGGAAATGGTCAAGCAATTCAAGAAAGGCAGCGCAGACATAGTTCTATCCTGTAAACCCGTTGAAGAAACATGGAAGTTTGGTATAATTCGCGTAGAGGACGACAAGGTAACAAAGTTTGTTGAAAAGCCGCCGAAAGGACAGGAGCCAAGCAACCTGGCTGTGGTCGGCGTTTACGTAATGACCAAAGAAATCTTCAACTATTACAAAAAAATTCCAGTATCAGACCACCAATACGAAGACGCAATCCAAAGATTCATCGAAGACAAAAACGTGGTTAGAGCCGTCGGCTATGATGGATTTTTCGCGGGCTACAAATACCCTTGGGACCTTTTCACCATAAATGAGCATTTAATGGATACCCACGTAAAGAAACAGAAAATCGAAGATGGTGTGGACATTTCGGAAAGGGCGCAGGTTGAAGGAAACGTTTGGATTCGACGGGGGACCAGAATTCTTGAGGGAGCCTGCATAAGAGGACCATGCTACATTGGTTCAAACAACCTCATCGGAAATAACTGTCTGGTTCGAGATTATTCTTCCATCGGCAACAACTGTGTCGTGGGCTTTTCAACAGAAATCAAACATTCCTTAATTGGCGACGATTGCTGGTTCCACACGAACTATATAGGCGATTCAATAATCTCTGACAACTGCCTCTTCGGCGCCGGAACCATAACCGCAAACTTCAGATTCGATGAGAAGAATGTCAAGTTGAGAATAGAGGGAAAGGAGGTGGATTCCGGCACCGACAAATTAGGTGCCATAGTTGGGGACAACTGCAAAACGGGCATCAACGCTTGTCTTTCGCCAGGCGTAAGAATTGGTCCCCAGAGTATTGTTGGGCCCGGTGTGTACTTGCAGAGCGATCTTGAACCGCGTAAAATAATTTTCTTAAATAAGGAAAGCTACAGGGTGAAAGAGAATAGGATAACAATTCCTTCTGAGAAAAGACGGAAGTTGATGGGAAGTTAATGAAATAAAAGGATGAGAACTAACTAACTTTCGAAATAAATAAGTTCTTAATTGCAGTACAGTATGCGAAGGTGATAGATTGTCTGTGGCTCAGAGGAAATTCTTTGGAGAGATAGCGGCGCTCCTCGACAAAACAGTCATGGTCGTAACGATGGATGGAAAGAACTACAGCGGAACCTTGTCGGGTATAAATCCTGAGACGTTAAGCCTCTGCTTGTCAGACGCAAAAGATGAGAAAGGGAGAGCCTTACACAGGATTGTTTTAAATGGCAGTGTTATCGCTCAAATCTTCACGGCGGAAAAGCCCTTTGATTTAAAGGCCTTATCCGAACGCCTTGAGAAGGTTTTTCCAACAATGGTTAGGCTCTACGAGGACAAGGGGTTCATTTGGGTTATGGACAAAATTAAGGTAACTGAGAAAGGTGTTGTAGAAGGAACGGGCCCGGCAGCCGAGCGAGTTCAAAAGGTGTATGATCTGTTCTTCAGCGAAACAAGACCTAAATAAGCCAGCGAAATCCAGATTCCTCCTTTCTTTCCTCTGTTGGAGGAAAAACTAAGCCAAAGGACTTCAGTATGTTACGGGTTGCTTCAGCAGCCATGTCCAACCTACTCAAATCCACCTTTAAGCGCAAAATTTTGCAAACAGCCTTCAGGGCTTCACTTGCAGCCGTTGCGTCTGGATAAAAGCCCGGGGTATCGGCTAAAAGACAAAAGCCCTTCATGTCCCTCAGTTTAGCCAGTCCAATTAGGAGTCCTGCCGCCCCGAAGATTCGTCCACCAATGATTTTGGCGCCTAGACTTAAGGCGTCCTCTAGAGTCTCGCTGTCTGTCGCTGTGCAGTAAAGCCCAGGGACTTCAACCTTTTCTTCCCGCTTCAGGCCGCCAAGGGTTATTATGTAGCGGCATCCAAGCTCTTCAGCAACTTCTAAGACGCGTTCACACAATTCGTACTGCCCAACCGTGGTCAAGGCTTGCGTGTTGCCGTAAAGAATGATAAGGTCGCGCTCCTTGTCTCTCCCTTTGTGGTAGTAGAGTTCGTTGATGGGAAAGCGTGCCTTTCCTTCCCCAGCGGTTATGGCGAAATCTTGAAAGGAGGATGAACGAATTTCTGCAAACAATTTTGCCTTCAGCTCTTGAATGAGGTGTAAAGCTGAGATGTTTGCAACGAATCCAATGCCAGGCAGTCCCTCGATTAGAACAGGATTGTTTAAGACGGGTTTCTCATACATCTGAACAGCGCAGACCATGCTCTGTAACCTTCCTTGACCAGCACAATTAAGAGACGCCTAGCGATATTAAAGTATGCTTGGCGGCTGCCCTTATGTCCTTTGAGATACGAGACAGAGACTTGCTCGCGCGGATAGGCAGGATTGAAACCAAGAGCGGCTTTATCGAGACGCCTCTGCTACTGCCAG
>Ga0315314_1003855_pt1 | contig 11522 bp, 13 predicted proteins | sample TDP9_MG_FD_203631 | JGI IMG/M metagenome (GOLD analysis project Ga0315314, IMG submission 203631) | Freshwater sediment microbial communities from Lake Towuti, South Sulawesi, Indonesia - TDP9 | ecosystem: Environmental > Aquatic > Freshwater > Lake > Sediment | place: Indonesia: South Sulawesi...
ATCTGGGTAATGGATGCCGACGGCAAGAACCGGCTCCCCCTGGTATCGGGTTCGCCCATTGACATGGCACCCGATTGGAGCCCCGATGGCAAGAAGATCGTCTTTCAGTCCAGTCGCTCTGGGAATAATGATATCTGGATGATGGAGATCGCCTCGAAGAGGCTCACCCAGCTGACCCACGACCTGGGAGAGGAGACTATGCCTAAATGGTCTCCGGATGGAAAAAGGATCCTCTTTCAGTCCGATCGCTCCGGCAACGAGGAGATCTGGGTCCTTGAAATCGCCGCAGGGAAATGGACGCAGCTCACTCAGAATGCCGGTAAGGATGAGAATCCCGTCTTCAGCCCCAATGGGGATCGCATCCTCTTCGTTTCCGACCGTAATGGAAATAAGGATATCTTCATCATGAATGCCGATGGCTCGAACCAGAGGGCGTTGACCGATAATCCGGGTGAGGAGTTTGCCCCCAACTGGAGCCCGGATGGGAAGAAGGTCATCTTCGCCCGCAAGAGCGGAGACAACCTGGATCTCTGGGTGATGAACCAAGATGGAAGCAATCAGATTCGCCTGACCACCCATCCCACCGCGGAGATCGGTCCCTACTGGAGCCCGGATGGGAAGTGGATCATGTTCACCTCCATGATCCGGGGCAATTGGGATATCCTCCTCCTGCAGGTGGATGCCTCCATGCTCGATCCCTACCAGGGTCCTCTCAAGCGCCTTACGGACACCGAGGCCCGGGAGGTGGGTCCTATCTGGAGCCCGGATGGGAAGAGGATCGCCTACAACTCCGATGTAAATGGCCACTGGAGCCTTTGGGTCATGAATGCGGATGGCTTGAATAAGAAGCAGCTCACAGGAGACGACGAGGATGCCGGCTGGCCGGCCTGGAGCCCGGATGGGAGGAAGATCCTCTATTGGGCCTGCAAGGAGGGAAATCAGGATGTCTGGGTGATGGATGCGGATGGATCTAACAAGAGGCGACTCACCGATCATCCCGCCCTGGATGGCGATGGGGAATGGAGCCCAGATGGGAAAAGGATTGTATTCGCTTCCGAGCGCACAGGAACGGTTGATATCTATGTCATGGATGCCGATGGCTCCCATCTTAAGCAGCTGACCTTCACCGACAACGTCGATTGGACCCCGCATTGGAGCCCGGACGGAAAGAAGGTTGCCTATCCATCATCCGATCTTAAGATCGGAAAATACGCGATCTGGACCGTGGACGTCGAGACATTAGAGAGGAAGAACCTCACACCCGAATACCTCATGCCCGAAAGCGCTATCAATGAAATTCCCCAGTGGAAACCGGATGGCACCAAAATCCTCTATATAGCCTGGCGGGGAGGTAAGTACCCCATCCAGGGCAGCATAGATCTGGCACTCATGAACCCCGACGGCACCGGGAAGGAGGACCTGGCCTCCTCCCCGGTGTTTGAGATGACACCGCGTTGGAGCCCGGATGGAAGCCGCATCCTCTTCTCGTCCTGGCGGACCGGGAATTCCGAGATCTTCGTGATGAAGGCCGACGGAAGCGGATTGACCCAGCTTACGGATAACTTAGCCTGGGATATGTTCGCATCCTGGAGCCCGGATGGAAAGAAGATCGCCTTCGACTCCGACCGCCTGGGCAATTTCGACATCTGGGTGATGGAGGTGCCGGAGGCCAGAACGCAGTAGGCAGTAGCGGCAGGTAAGTTGATCGGTTTCTATACGGTCATGGGGGCAGTACGACTATGTGGCCATCGGTGAGGCCCCCGATGATGCTGTTGCCATGGCCTCCCTGCTCGGCCTGGGCTCCCAGGGCAATGTCAGGACCAGGACCCTCAACGCCTTCAGCAAGGAGGAGTTTGCCGAGATCGTGAAGAAGCTACCTTAGCCCGGGATCGGCGAGGGCAAGGGACAACCCGAACGGAAGCGGGGATGGCCCACGGCCTGTGCCCTTTCCCCATAATGCAAAGGCCACCCTATTCTTTTTGCCCTCCGCCGGCCTGGCCGGAGCTTATCCTCCCGCCTTCCTCCTCCGCTGCCGAACCTCGCCCATGGAAGGCAATCCCTTCAAGAGCTCCGCCGGCATCTATTTAGCGCCACCTCGAAATATCCCATGAAATTTTGAAAAAACCCTTGACCAGCGAGTTGAATCTAATATATTAATATTAGAATATTCTAATTTGTATGCCCAGAAAGAACTTGGCTACATTTGAGGAGCAAGCCGATCTGCTCAGGACCCTGGGCCACCCCACCCGCCTGAGGATCCTCCAGATCCTTCTGGAGGAAGAGCAGTGCGTGAAGAATATATGGGAAAGGCTGGGCCTGAGTCAGGCCAATGTCTCCCAGCATCTGGCGATGATGAAGCACAAGGGCATCTTGGGGGCGGTGCGCAGGGGCGGAAGGACCTGCTATTTCATCAAAGATCCGAGGGCCATCTCGGTCCTGAATGCTACTTCATCCAAATGAGGAATCATCCATGGCAAACATCTCCAAGCGCATCCATGAGGAGGAAAAGATGAATCATTCCAGACGGCCCGGACGGATTTGGGTGTGGGCCGCCACCATCGCATTGACGATCGGGCTCCTTTCTTGGGGCCTGCCTGCTTGCTCCGCCAAGACGACCGAAGGGGTGAAATGGTATGGCTATGAGGAAGGTTTGAAAAAGGCCCGGGAGAGCAATCGGCCCATTCTCTTGTACTTCTATACCGATTGGTGCACCTGGTGCAAGAAGATGGAGAGAGATACCCTTAGCAATCCCCAGATCCAGGAGCTTCTGACCCAGGGGTTCATTCCCATTCGGATCAATCCCGAGTCCAAAGAGAGGATCCGGGTGGATGGAAAGGAGGTCAAGGCGGCTGATCTGGCGCGCAATTTCGGCGTGAGAGGATTTCCTGCCAGCATCTTCCTGGAATGCGATGGCTCGCCCATTAGCCCTCTTCTGCCGGGCTACATAGATCCCGATTCCATGGGAAAGATGCTGGCCTATGTACACGAGAAGGCATACCAAAAAATGACTTTCGACGAGTTTGCCAGACAGCGATCTTAGGATCGCAGGACTATCCACGATCAGGAGAGATAGTGATGCCCATCTACGAATATCGTTGCAGGAAATGCGAAAAGGTATCGGAGGTATTTCAATGGTCCAGCCGGCAGGAGAAGGCCCCGGCCTGCTCCTTCTGCGGCCATCAGGAGCTGGAACGACAATTTTCCTGCTTCTCCGGTGGCTCCGGCTCTGCAAGAGAAGCTGGCGGGGGAAGTACGGGCTGCAGGCCCTCTTCCGGGTTTCGCTGAGGGTAATGGCCGGAGGCAGTTCGCCTCCGCAGATCGATCACATAAAACCTGCTATGACCAGCTCACAAGAACGGAATTGAGGAGTTTCCCATGAACGCGGCAGCACATCCCATGCTCTCTACTTTGATCCTGGCCCTGATCTTTGTGGTGTGGCTCTTGTTGATGGGATATGTCCTTCCCAAATTAGGGGTCCCCACCTGACTCTCCCCCCAATGCGGGGTCGAGGATCGATCCCAAAAAGGCTCCGATTTTTCCTCCCACGAGGTAGGAACCCCGGCTCGAGATTCCTGGGAGATGGATGGAAGGAGCCTCGAGCCCGATGACTCTCCTCCCGAGAGTCGTTAGCAATCCCTGGCATCCACAAAAAGAGAGAGGCCAGGCAACTTCGCTTGCCTGGCCTCTTATTCCTCTGCTTCCGGCACCTAAATCGGGTTAGATCCTACTGAGCCGCTTCTCGATCTCTCCCCTGGGGATGGCCCCCACCATGCGATCCACCAATTTCCCCCCCTTGAAGATCAGCAGCGTGGGAATGCTCAAAATACCATAATCGGCGGTGATGCGCGGGTTCTCATCCGTATTGAGCTTGCCGACTTTAATCCGGCCCGAGTATTTTCGGGCTAACTGCTCGATGAGCGGGGCAATCGCGCGACAGGGCCCACACCAGGGAGCCCAGCAATCCAGGAGGACGGGAACCGCCGATCTGATCACTTCCCTCTCGAAGTTGCGATCGTCCACCTCGATGGGCTTGCCATTACTGGGGGCAGCGGAAGGCAGGGGCTTCCTGCACCTTCCGCATCGAATGCCTCCCTGGCCTTTCCCCAGAGGCACCCGATTCGTGGTCCCACAGGCCTTGCAGATTACATAATCGTACCCTTCGAACATCGTACTCCCTCTTCACCTTTCAAAGGATTCCCAAATCATACGGGCCCCCGGCCCTTGCCTTACCTTCAGCCGAAGAAAATCCCGCATCGATTCTTCTGCAAATACTTCAACCAATTATCATGGATACTGGTCGCCGGCTGTCCCTTGGGAGCTATCTCGGTCTTCCCACAACGGGGACAACTGGCCTCCTCGGACACCTTCTCCGCAGGTTGATGCAACTCAAAGGAATAAGAACAGGTTGGACACCCGTATTCCATCATGGGCATCGTGTTCCCCTCCCATCATCTCCCTCCTAACTATTTGGATGCGCATGGTGTGTAAAAGGATGCGCCTACAACGGGCCACCAGGCAAAGGGGGATTAGGAGAATGGGAAATTCAGGCAGGTTCCTGCAACTAAGAAGGGCGAAAGGAATGCTAAAGGAGCGGCGCAGCAGGGCATCAGGCGGGATGTGGCCCCTTCTTCCACCGTTCGCGCAGGACACGCTGAAGGCGGTTCTTCACCTCCAAGGGGATCTCGTAGGGTAGATTCTCCTTAAAGAGGGTGATGGTCTTCTTGGTGGTATCGACAACCACCCGGCAAGGGTCGCAGGCTTTCAGATGCTCCTCGATATCAGCGCAGAGCGATTCCTCCAGCTCCCCATCCACGAAATCGGAAAGGACTTCCAGCAGATCCTTACAGCGCACCTTTCCCCTCCTTCACCAGGGATGAGATGGTCGCCCTCAGGAAGAGTCGGGCTCGCATGAGGCGGGATTTCACCGCAGAGACGGAGAGCTCCATCATCTCCGCTACTTCCTGATTGGATAGGCCTTCCAAATCCCGCAACAGGAAGACAGCGCGATAGATCTGGGGAAGCTTGCCGATGGCGGCTTCCAGAACCCTCACCAGTTCCTTTCTCTCCAGGATCTCGACTGGATTGACAGACCAGTCGGCAATTTCTCTCGGCAGGGGAACTCCCTCCTCGGTATAGTTTTGCGGATCGTCCAGGGAGAGGGTCTGGATCTTCCCTGCCTTTCGAAACTTCATCAAGGCAAAGTTGGTGGCAATCCGGGTGATCCAGGTCCGAAAACTGGCCTCTTCACGAAATCGGGATAGGTTCTGAAAGACACTGAGGAAGGTCTGTTGCAGCAAATCCTCCGCATCTTCCCTGCTTCCCACAAGGCGGTAGAGGAGGGAGTAGATCCTGGGACTATGGCGGTTCACCAGTTCCTCAAAGGCGACGAAATCCTCCTCCTTCGCCAGCTTGACCAGTTCGGTATCAGACCTCTCGGTACGGCTGCTCATTGATCTCCCTAACCTTGAAGCTCTCTCATCGCTTATAGCCAATGGGCATCAGACAAATTGGGTCCTGCCCCGGAGAACACCGCAGCAGGGAGCCGATCTCTTGGTCCTCAAAGGCCCCCACGATCCCTGCCCCCAGGCCCAAGGCCTCCGCTTGGAGAAAGAGATTCTGACCCACATGTCCCACCTCGATGAGAGCATAGCGGACACCGCGCTCCCCATATTTTCGAGTGATTCTCCTGTATTCGGCCACCATGGCAAAGATCACCGGGGCTTCCGCCATCCACATTTGACCCAACGACCCTCTCGCTATGGACTCTCGCTGATCTCCAGGCCTCACCTCTACCAGGGAATGCCGCTCCGGGACATAGCGATAGATGCCCGGCTTGAGCTCCGCTACCCGATCCTTGCCCACGATGGCGTAGAGATCCAAAGGGTACAGGGCTCCCCCCGAAGGGGCGGCGCGCCGATGGAAGCCCCCCTTTTCCGTAATCCCCTGGCCGGCCCAGAGCAGCTGACCCAGTTGGCCCAGGGTGAGCGCCTTGTCCTGGAAATGGCGGATGCTCCGCCTTTCCTTGATCGCTCGCTCCACCGAGACCCGGCCCTCCTCGGAGGGCTTGGGCAGAGCAATCTCGGCCGCTTCAGACTCCATAACCCCTCCCAAAAGGATCAGCCCACCCAGAAGAAGAGAAATAGGTAGGGACTTGAAGTGAATCCCCAGCATAGAACAAGCCTCCGGTCAAATCCTGCACTTCCTGGCTCCCAGATCGTAGATACCCCCGGGAAAGCCCGGCCCACTTTATCTCGCTGGTCCGGCCGGCTCCTGAGCGACCTCGGGCGCTGATGAGCGAGGAGAGCTCGGCGATGTCAGGCCGAGCTGTCTGAGCCCTCCGATCCGCTTTCAATGAGGAGGGCGAGTTCCCGGCCGCCAAGCTCGCACCAGCGAATGCACGCAAAAGCGATCCGGGTGGCCGGACCGACGCGTCTTCGCCGCGAAGAGGCCATTATTAGATGCTCATCCCACCGTCGATCAGGCGGGTGGCTCCCGTGATGAAGGCGCCCTCGTCCGACGCCAGATACAGCACTCCGGCCGCGATCTCTTCCTCCTTCCCCAGACGACCCATGGGCTGGCGGGAAATGAAGTTGGCTAAAGCCGCCTCGGGGTCGGGGGAGGAATCGATCCGTTGCTGCAAGGAGGGAGTATAGGTGGTGCCTGGGCAGATACAGTTCACACGGATCTTCTCGCCGATATAGTCGGCGGCCATGGCCTTGGTCAAGGCCCAGACCCCTCCCTTGGAAGCCGTATAGGGAGCTCGATCTTTCACCCCCTTCAGGGCTACCACCGACGCGTTATGGATGATGACTCCTCCTCCATTCCTCTGCATCTGCCGAACCGCATATTTGGAGGCCAGGAACACCCCCTTCAAATTGACCGCCATGGTGCGATCCCAATCCTCTTCCGAGGTATTGTCGATCCTCCCTGGGATGACGATCCCCGCGTTGTTGAAGAGGATATCGAGCTTCCCAAAGGCCCTGACGGTCTCGGCCACAGCTCGCTCGGCATCGGCGGCGCGGGAGATGTCTCCCTGGATGTAGATGCCCTCCCCTCCCGCCTCGCGCACTCGCCTCAGGGTCTCCTCTCCATGATCAGGGGTGAGAGAATTGATGCCCACCTTGGCCCCCTCCTTGGCAAAGAGGATGGCAGTGGCGCGCCCAATGCCCACTCCCGCGCCCGTGATCAAGGCCACCTTCCCTTGAAGGCGCACGAAAAGCCTCCCTTACGATCCAGATTCCTTCCGATATTGCCGCAGGAACTGCTCAATCTCCCTCATCAGCTCCGAGGTACTGGGCAGATCGATGCTCGGCTCTTTCTCGCCCTCTCCAACCCCCTCCTCCTGCTGCTCCAGTTGCTTCACATGCTGGGCCACATTGGGGTTCTGGGCCAGGATCTCCGCCAATTGCGCGTCGAAACGCCTCGCTGACTCCTCCAGGACGGTCAAATCCGCTTTCCAGTCGAGTAGCGTCAGAACCCGCTGCACCAAAGCCTGAATCGCGTGGGGGTTGCGGACCTCGGAGATATAGTGGGGGACCTGAGCCCACAGGCTGATGACGGGAAGGTTCGCCCTGCGACCGGCATCGTTAAGCACCCCGATGATGCCAGTTGGGCCCTCGTAGCGGGTGAAAGTGGTCTGAAGCCGCTTGGCCAGTTCCTGATCTGCGGTGACGCAGGAGACCTTGGTCGGTCGGGTGTGGGGCACATCGGCCAGAAAGGCACCCAGAGTGATGACCATTTCCACTTCGCATTTTCTCGCCAGATCCAGCACCAGGCCGCAAAAGGTCTTCCAGCGCAGATGGGGCTCCACCCCCACCCCGATGATCACATCACGGCTCAGTCCGGAGGCCTGGCTCCGATAGAACTGATTACCCGGCCAGATGACCTCCCGCTCCCAATCGGAGCCCTGCTTGAAGCGAACCATTGGGCGCAGCAGGGCAAAGTGATAGAATCCCTCCGCATCAATATGGGCGAACCGTTTCCCGGCCCAAGATTGCATCAGGAACTCCGCCGCCGCGGTGGCCGACTCGGCAGCATCGTTCCATCCTGCAAAGGCGACGACCATGACGGGATCGCGCCATTCCTCCGGCATATACTCCACGATCAACTCTTCCATCGCCATTCCTGGTTTAGATCCTCATTCCCATTTCGATCGGGTCCGCTGGGCTTCGAAAATTAGGCGATATCATACCTCACTTTGCTCTGATGGTCAAATTGGCTGATGCATCGGCTTTTCCCGACCTCTGTCATGGAGCCTTTCCCCCCCGGCTCAACCGGAGGCCCTCTGCTCCAATCGCTCCATCTGCTCCGGCTCGCCCAGGGCTACCAGCCGGTCCCCTGGTTCCATCAGGATCTCCGGGCCGGGATTGAAAATCATCCGGCCCGAGCCCTTCTTGATGGCCACGATGATCACCCCATGGTCCTGACGAATCCCCGAATCCTTCAGGGCCAGGTGGGCCAAAGGCGAGGTAGGATCGATCTGGATCTCCTCCATCTCCAGCTCCATGCTCTCACTATGGGTAGCGATCTCCATGAAGTCCACCACGGTCGGCTTCAGGATGGCGTGGGCCATCCGCAATCCGCCCATGTGATAGGGAGAAATCACCTTATTGGCCCCCGCCCTCTCCAGTTTTCGCTCCGATCCCTCCTGCTCCCCTCCCCGGGCTACAATATAGATGTTGGGATTGAGGTCGCGAGCCGTCAGGGAGATGAGCAGATTCTCCGCATCGGAAGGCAGTGCGGTAATCAGCCCCTTGGCTCGCGCCACTCCCGCCTGAACCAGGACTCCCTCTTCCGTGGCATCCCCCTGAATGAAGAGGAGGTCCTCCCACTGATGCCTCGCCAGGGTCTCGCTGTCCTTCTCGATGAGGACGAATGCCACCTTCTGCTGAGCAAACTCCCTGGCAATCAGGCGCCCTACCCGTCCGAAGCCACAGAGGATGTAATGATCCTGTAGCCGTCCAATCTTCTTCTCCACTCTTCTCCTCCCCAGGAGCTCGCGCAGTTCTCCTTCCACCACCCATTGGGTGGTACTGACAAAGCCGACGAAGGCGGCCCCGACCCCAGAACAGATCAGAACGATGGTGAAGACCCGACCGGCGGGAGAGAGAACCTTCACCTCCCTGAAGCCTACGGTCGAGATGGTGATGATCGTCATATAAAGGGAATCCAGGAAGGAAAGGCCCTCCAGAAACTGATATCCGAGCACCCCTGCCACAGTGACCGAGAACAGCACCAACAAGGAGATCTTCAGTCGCCTTCCAGGTCCCATAGGCCCCCTTGCCTCGATGAGAGATCGAATCTCCCGACAGCTCTTCCCTGCGCTCCCTATTGTAAGGGCAGAGCATGGATTTGGCAAAGAAAATATCAACCAGAGGCGATCTTTTCCTGGGGCCTCATCCCTTCATACGGAATGGCAGAGGTGGGAAGCCAGACGAATCTCTATTTGACATGCAACGGCATTTGTTCCATACTCTGCCATGTCTTGTCCTGAAGTGCTTCTGGGCTATGGTGATGGGTTACCCGAAGTACCCTTATCATCGGATTCCCCCGCGAAACCAATTCAGAATCTCCTGGCGATGAGAAGCAATGGGCCTGGAGAGGAATCTTCAAAAGCAAATAAGGAGAAGGTATGAAAAGGATGCGACAGATCCAAAGAACTCTACCCCTCGCCCTCCTGCTTACCCTGATCGCAGTCTCTCTCGGGTGGCTCCGAGCCGAAGCCGAAGAGAAACAAGGTGCTTCAGCCAGCAAGGCGAATCCAGCCGATACAGCGATTGCCATGGTCAATGGGACCACGCTCCATGAGAGGGACCTTCAAGGCATGGTGGAGGCAGTCTGGAGGGCCTCGGGAAGTGTCGGCGCGCCCCCGGAGGGGGATCTTGACCTGCGCAAGAGGGCCTTTGCCCAGCTCATAGAATATGAATTGCTCTACCAAGAGGGCTTAACTCTGGGATCTCAGGAGATGGAGAAAGTCGAAAAGGGAGTGGAAGAGACGGTGGGCAGAGCTGAAAGAGAAGTGGGGGGCGAGGAGAAGCTCAGGGAGCAGCTGGCCAAGGAGGGATTGACATTAGAGCAAGCCCGATCAAACTTGAAAAGGAACCTCTTAGTTCAGGCCAATGTGGAACTGAAGGTCCTATCGAAGGTGCAAGTGAGCAGAGAAGAACTTTCGGCCTATTACCAGAACCACGCAGATCAGTACCAGCATGAGGATCTTGTCGCGGCACGCCACATCCTGGTCAGGGTCCTGCAGGGTGCGTCGGAAGAGGAGAAAAAGAAGGCCCTGGATAAGATCTCCGCCCTTCGAAAGGAATTGCTGGAGGGCAAGGATTTCGCTGAAGTGGCCAAAACCAGCTCAGATTGTCCCAGCCGGGTCCGCGGGGGAGATCTCGGGTATTTTTCCAAAGGGACGATGGTGCCCGAGTTTGAAGAGATCGCCTTCGCATTGAAAGAGGGCCAGGTGAGCGAGCCGGTCCAGACCCAGTTTGGATATCATCTCATCCTGGTCCATGGAAAGAGACCCGCCGGGATCTGGCCCTTCGAAGAGGTGAAAGAGCAGATCGAAAGGGACTTCAGGAATGAGAAGACCCAGGCGGCCTTTAATTCGCACATTCAGAACCTCCGCCAGGGGGCAAAGATCGAGGTCCTGGATCGAAATCTGCAAGAACAATAGAGAGATAGAACGGAGGCCGGATTCGTGCAAAGGAGAGAGCAGATGAAGGACCAAGAGATCAAGAAGATCGTAAGGGAAGGCTACGCCAGAGTAGCAAAACGGAATATTCCCTGTTGTGTCCCCCAAGATTCCTGCTGTGGAGAGATGGATTCAGCAAAGGAGCGGAGCCGCAAGATCGGCTATGAGGAACAGGAGCTGCAGGCCGTCCCGGAAGGGGCGAATTTGGGCCTGGGATGCGGGAATCCCACTGCCCTCGCCTCCCTGAGGGAAGGGGAGGTCGTTCTTGACCTGGGTTCCGGCGCGGGCCTGGATTGCTTTCTCGCAGCGAACCAGGTGGGCAAGAGGGGAAAAGTGATCGGCGTAGACATGACGCCTGAGATGGTCGAAAGGTCAAGGGAAAATGCCCGGAAGGCCGGCTACGAAAATGTGGAGTTCAGGCTGGGGGAGATCGAAAACCTTCCCGTAGCCGATCGTTCCGTGGATGTAGTGATCTCCAATTGCGTGATCAACCTCTCCCCTAATAAGAGGAGGGTGTTCCAGGAAGCCTTCCGCGCGCTGAGGCCTGGCGGGAGGTTGTTCGTCTCGGACATCGTTCTATTAAGAGAACTTCCGGAGCCGATCAAGAAATCCGTCGAAGGGTATGTGGCCTGTCTTGCCGGCGCCATGATGAAGGGCGAATATGTTGAGGAGATCAGGGCCGCAGGATTTCAGGAGGTGAGGGTTATGGATGAGAAATCCTTTTCCATAGACTGCATCGACCATGACCCTGCTGCCCAGGCGATCGTTCAGGGCCTGAAGATTCCGCGGGAATCTCTGAGGCAAGCAGCGAATTCTTTTGTAAGCGTAAACA
>Ga0315314_1003857_pt1 | contig 11512 bp, 5 predicted proteins | sample TDP9_MG_FD_203631 | JGI IMG/M metagenome (GOLD analysis project Ga0315314, IMG submission 203631) | Freshwater sediment microbial communities from Lake Towuti, South Sulawesi, Indonesia - TDP9 | ecosystem: Environmental > Aquatic > Freshwater > Lake > Sediment | place: Indonesia: South Sulawesi...
CCCGCCGTCGAGAGACTTACGATAGGCCGACTCCACCACCTGCAGAGAAAACTCCTTGAGAGTCTGATCCAGACCTTTCAGGCTTGCCCGGAAGATAGCCCCACTCCGGCCATCTCGAAGATCCTGCTGTTTCTGACGAAATGCCTCACGGTCAGGCAAGTTGATAGCCAGCGGAATATCACCGCTCACCGGCGCGAGATCATAATAACGACGCTTCGGCTGTTGCGGTCGTGGAAAGTTCTCGCGAGTATACTTCGGTACAGTCTCCTCGACATAACGAGCCGCCTCCTCGAAGTATACAACCCCATCATTATTCTTGTCCGCTTTTCCGTCAAGACCCTCCAGAAGAAAATGTGTGAAGACACCGTATTCCTCGGTTTCCCACGAAACCTCCGACTCATTCGACGACAGGAGCATCGCTCTCCCCTCCGATGCCTGAAAGGCCTCCAGGTAGCGCTTGACAATACTTGGAGTCGTTCCTGCTTTTGCACCCTTCGGCTTGACGCCGGTTGAGTGGCAGGCATCTAGGATGACAACGACTTTGCTTGCTTCCATCTTCCGAATCTTCTCCGTCAGATCGTCGAAGTTAATGCAAGTCGTTTCAATATCGCCCAGGTGCAGGTCGTGGTCGTAGGGAACCAAATAGGTGGTTTCGCTATCGCTGAGTCGAGCGCCGTGTCCGCTGAAGTAGAAGATCACCATGTCCTCTGGTGCAGCGCGCTTCGCGATATCGTTGAAGGTGGTGAGTATTCCGCGTTTGGTCGCCTGCTCGTCCGTCAGCGTAAATACATGGTCGGCTTCGAAGCCGCCTTTTTTGGGGTCTTTCAGAAAGGCTGCCAGCGCGTTTACGTCTTTCACTGGCGCCTTCAGCTTTTGAATCTCAAACCCCTCAACTGATGGGTAATCCGCTATGCCGATGAGCAGTGCCCAGCGGGTTCCCTGAATGGACGCGAGGGATTGAACCATGTCCTTCAAACCGGCGCGGAACCCTTTATCCTGACTGTCCCGCTCCTGTGCGGATAGAGAAAGACACAAGACACAAGACACAAAAAAGACACAAGACACAAAACCGTGACACGTCAAAATCGTTGAAATCGTTAAACGTGGAACGTGGAACGACTTTAACGACTTCTGGTCTTGAGTCTTGCGTCTTGCGTCTTGCGTCTTTGATAATGACTTCAGAGCAGTTTGCATAGTCCTCAACTCCCCCTTACATTAGAACCGTTGAGATCGTTACACGTTAAACGACTTTAACGTGTAACGGTTTGAACGACTTCAATTACTATGATCAGTCGCTTCATTACGGCCTAAAAAGGTCAGCTTAACCGTCTTGATCTCGTGTCCGCCGACTTCCAGCGAGACGGTTCCATCTTCTCCCACATCAAGCTCGCCGTCAGCCAGGGGTTGCTCATTCAGGTTCGTCAGCCGCGCCGCTTTTATACGCCGATATGTCTTGATAACACCGTTAACCTTTTCTTCTGCACAGTTGAAAAACCTCAGGATAAATCCATCGCCAAGCTCGCACTTTTTCAAAGCTGTGACCATAAGGTTGTGAGGTTCCACCGAGATGAAGCTCTGCAAGGGCGGGAGGTGTCCGTCATGCTGACCGGTGCGCGCAATTCTCATAGGGACATTATGCTCATGTGCTCGACGTTGAACCTGAGCCGACACCCAGTCGCCGTCGTGTGGAAACACGGAGTACAGGAACGTATGCGTCCCAGGACACTGGGCTTCCGGTGAAGGTACGCTAGGCCCGGCGTTGCCGCGCCTGGTGAGGAAGTCGCCCCGGGATAACCAGCCCACGCACCTAAGTAAGGTTAAACATATGGTGCAGCCGCTTCTGTTCTTTCGGACTTCATACTCGGGCAGACCTTTGTTGATAACAGCAAATCCTCTTCCGCCATCATCAATATCCACAAACGCGTTCTGATGGTTCGTCGGAAGCGGATCCTGCGCCCACTTGGCTTTTGGTTTGGGCAGGCTTACCGATCTGGTGAGAACGTCGAAGTGTCCCTCCACATGCGCCGACTTGGTCTTTATGTCTGTTGGAAAAATAGCCCTCAGACGGTGATCTTCTACCTTGTTTTCAAATGTGGTAGCAAAATCTATTCTGGGGATGTCGGCATATATTGTCACCCTTGTAATTATCGGACATGAAAGTGTGGCGGACGTTCTGGCTGTCCTGTCTTTCGTAAGACCTCTGGGCAGGTTCATGGATAACCTGATCTCAGCAGTGGTACTCACAGGGCCATTCTCAATGATTTTAACATTCGCCTTCGCTCTCCTGCTTGTAATAGTTCTGCTGCGCTTAATAGGTGAATAATCGTATTCATCGCCCGCATCCTCTGTGTCCTCATAAACATTGCAGCCTTTATACTCGGCCCCGGTGGACTTATCCAGAATGTCAAGGCTGCCGTTGGGATTGATCTTGACGCGGAAGAACCTGTTTTCTATGGTTCTCGGTCTGATCTCCCCAGATTCAAACGGCGCTTCACCAAAATCTATCAAATATGTGGCGTACCCTAGCGCAGGCACCTGACCCAGAAACGTTATCTCTGCCAGACCATCACCCTTTTGGGCGATCTGAGCCGGGACAACCCCGCCGGTGGCATTTTTCACAACAAAGTTTTCTACGGGGACGGGCACTTCTACACTGACCGCTTCTGAGCGACGCCAGGGCAAGGGATTAAATACCACAAATATGGGCAAAGACTCAAGACTCAAGACCCTAGACTCAGGACTGGAATTTTCCCCCTCTCGTCTTATGTCTTGCGTCTTGTGTCTTGTGTCTTGTGTCTCAAGTCCTCTTGTGTCCACCTTCCCCGCCAGAGACTCCAACGCCATCCGGGTCAGTTCCTCACCTATCTGTTGTACCCAACCGTATCTGATCATATCATCACGGTGAACCTCATCCACGCTGCATCCGCAGATGTCGTCGTGCGGATGATTCTTGATGAGTTCCTTCCACGCGTACCACAGGAACGCTCTGGGATACGCGCTGCCGGTTTCCAACCAGCTCAATGCGCTGAACGGTTCAGCCCACCGTTCCATAAGTGTCTGTGCCGCTTCGTTCGCCTGCCGCATATACATCCTGGTGGAGAAGACGCCGGATAGAAGGATCTGGTATCTACCGCTTCGCAGTTCGCCCTGATATTTTTTGAGTTCTGGATTCTCTGCCCTCACGCGATCCAGATAATCAGCGAAAGTTCCGTGTACCAGCTTCACATTATCCAGTTTGTCGTTCACGTATTCGATGATGTCTGCCAGCTCAGGTTGTGGCTCAACGTGGTCGCAGCCATTGTTGAATAAGAGGTTGGAAGTCCTGGCGTAAGGCTTCATCATATCCACAAGATGGCGGCACCTCTCGACAGCGTTATCCAGATCCAGCTTCCCCTGCACATATCCCAGGTCAACAGCGTTGCAGTATCCGCCGATCTGATGGACTGCCAGTACGTTCGTCTTGCCATCGGGCGCGTACCATAGAAATTCTGAACCGAGGCTCTCGCCCTCATCGCCCATGCCGCGCATGAATATAGCTGAATCAATGCCAAATCCTCGGAATATCTGCGGCAGTTGCGAGATGTGCCCGAAGGGGTCAGGTATGTAACCCACCTTCATCACCTTTCCGAACCGCTCAGCGATCATGTGACCGATCATGAGGTTTCGCACAATTGCCTCAGGACTGACCAGAAACTCATCAGGGAGGATATACCAGGGTCCCACAAGTATCCTATCTCCTTGGATCAGTCGCTTCAACTCGCCTTCCATCTCCGGACGGATCTCCAGATAATCCTCAAGGACTATGGTCTGACCGTCGAAGGTGAAACTTTCGTATCTGGGGTCATCGTTCAGAATCTGGATTAGATTATCAGTAAGTTTTACAAGTCTCATCCGAAACTGCTGAAAGGTGGAATACCAAGCGCGATCCCAATGCGTCTCTGGGACAACTACCGCTGTATATTTTTTAGCCATTTTGTATCTCCTTGCTCACTAGCACCCGGGAGCGCGGCCATCTTAGCTGCTCCCTTAGCGATCAGCTTTCAGCTATCAGCAGTCAGCCTTAAAGGTTTAGCCACAGAATTTCACAGAAAAAACACGGAAAAATTCTGTGAAAATCTGTGTCGTTCTGTGGCTAATGCTTTTCTTTGCTGAAGGCTGAGAGCTGACAACTGACTGCTATCTTATTGCAATACGCTCCTACTTGATCTTTGGCGCTTCGATCTCCATGCCACCTTGACGATGGATCGCCTTGATGACTTCGCCTTCCTCGTTCTTCACGAACGCGACCTGAGCATCCACCACTTTCCAGAAGAACTCCGTCTCCGAGCGTGGGAATATCTCGAACTTGGGCTGTCCGGCTAGTTGGGCAAAGAGGCGGTCTCCTTCCTTTGTCACTGTGAGAATACCAGGCGGCCCGTAGTCGTATTGCCCAACATAGGTGTCGTAGACAGCAGGATCAACTTCGGCTATAGGTTCCTCTCTCAGCTTCGGAGCATTGAACTCACGTCCCGCTTGACGATGGATGATGTGAGTGACTTTGCCTTCCTCATTTCTCACGAACTCAAACTGAGCATCCGCCACTTTCGAGAAGAACTCCGTCTCCGATCGCGGGAAGATCTCGGCTCCCGTCTGACCTGTCAACTGCGCGAAGAGCCGATCTCCTTCTCTCGTCACAGTAAGAACCGCACTCTGTGGGTAACTGTACCGTCCCACATAGTCATCGTAGAGTTTGGGATCAACCGTCGTATCCACTGCAAACGACTCGCGTGTCCCCATCCGGTCCCACAGAAATATCTCTGCGATCTCATGAGCGCCACCCTCTGGGCTTAGACCCGGGGGAAGCGGAAGACAGTTTGTCAAGACAGCAACCGTGACATTCTGCTCAGGATAGCGCGCCAGATAGGTGTTAAATCCATCAAGTCCACCGCCGTGTGCTATCTCCTTCATTCCACGCATCTCCAGAAGTACCCAGCCATATCCATACCCGGACCACATAGTATCGGCTTTGCTTCTGTCATTCAGCGTGACCGGGGTGAATGCTGCCTCTAGACTCGATTTGCTTATTACCTTTCCATTGAAGACCGCCTCGTTCCAGCGATGAAGGTCACCCACTGTCGAATAGAGCGCGCCCGCGCCACCGGCGTGGGACATATCCCAATCAACAGCTTTCTGAAACTTGCCGTCCTTGTATGAGTAACCGGTCGCCTCATGTTCAAGGATAAGACTCCAATGATACACACCTGTATCCTTCATGCCCAGCGGCTCGAAGAAATGGTTCTTCAGGTAATCGCCATAAGGTTCACCAGAGACCTTCTGGATGATGTATCCCAGAAGGAAGTACCCGGAATTGTTGTAGAGCCATTTTTCGCCGGGGTCGAAATCGAACTTGTCATTCTTAAACGACTCGATAAGGTCCTCCGGCTTTATTTCAACTGTGACAGTCTCCATAAAATCCGGCTTTGAGGTGTAGCTGTGGATCCCCGACGTATGAGTCAACAGATGGTGAATTTTTACTTCATCCCCGCGCGGGTAATCCGGTATGAACTTTGAGAGCGGATCATCTACGCTGAGCAAGCCATCCTCCTGCAATTTCAGGACCGCAGCCGCAGTAAACTGCTTTGTGATGGATCCGATACGGAACTTCGTCTCCGGCGTGATAGGAATGTGGTGTTCCAGGCTCGCGAACCCAAAACCCTTCTGGTAGAGGATTTCGCCGTTTTGCGTGATGAGGACAACAGCCCCGGGGGAATCGCCTTTGATGGCTTGCTCGAAGACCCAATCCGCGAGTTCCTCCTTCGCCGGCATCTCGATGCTCGGATCCGCTCCCTTTTCCAGCAGGAACTCGGCAGCATCCTTCCGTCCGTGTATCCTGGCGGAGTGCAAGGCGGTCAAGCCGGGCCCAACCGTCGCGTTCACACCCGCTCCATGCGATAAGAGCAGCTTCAGGTCATCCAGATAGCCCTGACCCGCCGATGAGATAAGTTTCTCGGTCAGCGATGTGGAACCGAGCACACGGCACGCAAATCCCCAGTCGCCGATCCCGTTCTGAACTTTCAGGAGAAGCTGATTGCTCCCTTTTCGAAGCGTTACTGAAACAAGATCGTCATCCTTATTAACGGCGCGGCCGATCCAGTTCTCGTGGACAAGTTCGCCGTTCAGCCATACTTTCACTCCATCATCGCTGCCAATACCCAGTAGAACGGTCGTTGCTTCGGGTACATCAATCTCTGCCCAAGCGTAGGCGATCACAAACTCCTTTTTGCCATAAACCTCAACGAGATCGACAATATCACCCTCAGCGTGAACAAGCTGCCAGGCATATTCTACATCTCTGATTTTATGCACTAGACCTGGCGCCGGATGAACACCCGACTCACCTCCATGCTCTGCGAGGAAATCAATATCAAACGCCTTTTTCTGAGCCTCCTCGTCCGGTTTTTGCTCGCTATCAGACACAGGAATAGGCCCTAAAAGGAGCCATGTCTTCATAAACTCATCCGGCTGTAATCCTTGATAGGAAGCTGTCTCCGACGCGGCTTCAGTATGCAGACTATCTGCCGCACTCTCCGCCGTCGCCTCCGGCACAGCGACGTTCGCCAACACTGAAACGAGTGCCAAACCCAACAGCGACTTTTGAAAATACACAGCTTGCTCCTTTCATTTGAGCCTTGAGTCTTATATCTTGAGTCTTGTGTCTATTCCCCCTGCTTGGCCATTACGTAACTCATCAGCCCGCCAGCCGCTATGATCCGCTGCATGAATTCGGGGAACGGCTGGGCTTTATAATTTTCATTCTTGGTCAAGTTGGTGATTATACCCAACTCCAGGTCCACCTCGATCTGGTCGCCCTCATCTATTCTCCGCGCCGCTTCTTCACATTCCAGAATAGGGAGGCCGATGTTGATTGCATTCCGATAGAAGATCCTGGCGAAGCTCTTTGCGATCACACACGATATTCCAGCCGCCTTTATGGCGATAGGAGCATGTTCACGGGACGACCCGCAGCCGAAGTTCTTATCGGCGACTATGATGTCACCGGGGGCAATCTTTTTCGTGAAATCAGGGGCGATGCCCTCCATGCAGTGAATGGCCATCTCCTTCGGATCTGTCGTATTCAGATATATCGCCGGGATTATCTCATCGGTGTTCACATCATCCCCGAACTTCCACGCTCTGCCTTTAAGCCTCACTTTCCTATCTCCTTCGCTGTTATTAGTCCGCTGGTCTATATTGGTAGTTGCTTGATTCATCAGGCTTTATAGACCAATAGACTAATAGACTAATGGACTAATAGACCTCCCCCGGGCTGCCGATCCTGCCCAATACCGCCGATGCCGCCGCGACAGCAGGGCCTGACAGATAAACCTCGCTGTCCTCATGGCCCATACGCGTTCGGAAGTTTCTGTTCGTCGTAGATATGCACCTCTCACCCTCAGCTAACACGCCTGTGTGCCCACCCAGGCAGGGGCCACAGGTTGGCGTGCTCACCGCGCCGCCAGCTTCGATGAAAACCTCTATCAATCCTTCGCGGAGGGCCTGTAGATAGATATTCTGAGTGGCCGGGATAACTATCAGCCGCACATAGGGATGTACCTTCTTGCCCTTCAAGACCTCCGCGGCCATACGCAGGTCCTCCATTCGGCCATTGGTACACGAGCCGATGACAGCCTGATCGATCTGGATATTCCCCACCTGGCTGATGCCTTTCGAGTTCTCAGGTTTGTATGGGAAGGCTACCTGCAGTTCGATCTTGCTCACATCGTATTCCCGCACATCGCAGTATTCAGCATCCGGATCGCTTGCATAGACCTTGAACTCGCGCGACGCGCGGGTTTTAACGTATTCCAACGTAATCTCATCCGGCGGCGCGATCCCCGATTTTCCGCCGGCTTCAATAGCCATGTTGCACATTGCTAATCTGCTGTCCATGCTCAGTTTCGCGATAGTCTCGCCTGTGAACTCCATCGCTTTATACAGCGCACCATCCACACCTATGTCGCCTATGGTGTATAGTATGAGATCCTTGCCGCTGACCCACTTCTGCCGCTGGCCGTAGTAGATAAATTTCATGGACTCTGGAACCCGGAACCACGCCTCACCTGTGATCATAGCCGCCGCGAAGTCTGTGCTGCCAACTCCCGTCGCGAAAGCTCCCACAGCCCCGTAGGTGCACGTGTGTGAATCTGCACCCACAACAGCATCACCGGGCAAAACCAACCCCTGCTCAGGTAGGAGCGCATGTTCGATGCCCATCTGACCTACATCGAAGTAGTTTTTCAATCCCTGTTCTCTGGCGAAATCCCGCATCATCTTGCACTGCTGCGCTGACTTAATATCCTTGTTGGGCACAAAGTGATCTGCCACCAAAACAACTTTATTTTTATCAAACACATGCTTCGCACCGGCCCTCCGAAACTCCTCGATCCCTATGGGTGCGGTAACATCGTTGGCCAGTATAATATCCAGCTTGGCCATGATCAGCTCACCGGGTTCGACTGAATCTTTGCCCGCATGAGCTGCCAGAATCTTCTCCGTTATTGTCATTTCCTTTTGCCCCTTGTGGTTTATAAGTCTGTAATCAGTATCCATCTCAATAAAATCTTAAGGGAAGTATACCAGAAACAACGGATGTGTGCAACAGTGATTTTGCATAGCCAGGCATAGAATTTCCATCCATGAGCTGCTATTTCGCTTTACGAAAGCTTCATAAAGAGGTATATTACTGGGAACAGAGATAGTAGCATCTATCGAAAGCTGATTGTTTGGTTCTTTAGTAAATCCACAAAAGATTTACACTTTTGGATGATGAAAACTATGGCAGCTTTGGAGTGCTGAAGCGTAGCTTCAGCATGTGCAAGCAAGCTTGCACACTCCATAATCTACATCCTAACGATGTAAATGTGTAAATCTTTAATAGAATTACTATTGACTACAGCAAATGGAGGACTTGTATGCTTTCAATCACCACAGACTACGCAAGAGACACAGGAGACCCGTCGCCATACCTCAGGCGCATTGCTGATGCTGGATTCTCTTATATACACTGGTGTCATCAGTGGAATACCGATTTTCTCTATTCCAGATGGGAAATAGAGCAGATCAAGAAGTGGCTTCAAGACTATGGACTGCAACTGCTTGATCTGCATGGTTCGGCAGGTAACGAGAAGGACTGGGGCTCCTCGCAGGAATATCAAAGGCTGGCAGGCGTTGAGCTTGTCAGGAATCGGATAGAGATGGCTTCGTATCTTTCCAGCGATGTGGTTATCATGCACGTTCCAGCAGACCCTGATTCATCACCAATACGGAGATCTCTGGACGAACTTGAGCCTTTTGCCAGGGAACGAAACGTCCGGATCGCCATAGAAAACGGTAGCTTCCAAGCTATCGAAAGGTTGCTTTCTGAGTATGATCCCGAATATGCTGGTCTATGCTATGACTCCGGTCATGGCAACATAAGAAACGCGGATGGCCTAAACCATCTTGAATATCTCAAAGACCGCCTCATTTCTGTGCACCTTCACGACAACGATGGCACCGGTGATCAGCACAAGCTTCTGTTTTCAGGAACGGTGGACTGGAATAGGCTTGCGCACATCATGGCAGGATCCGCCTACACGAAATGCGTGAGCATGGAGGTGACAATGGTGCACGCCGGGATTAAAGATGAGGAGTTGTTTCTCGCTAAGGCGTTTGAAACTGGAACCAGATTCTCCACGATGATTGCAGAACAGAGACACACGGGGAATACAGCATAATCAGTAATTAACTCAAGTTGCTAGTTATGACGACATCTAAGCTAATAACCACCAAGCCACAAAGACACGAAGGAAACCAAGATAGCAAAGAGCTAAGGGTTTAGGGCCATACGCATTAAGCTAACGGAAAAGAGTTGAGCCTAAGCTCCGCTAGGAGCATAATGTTTATAGCCTGGAGCAACAATCTATTAGTCTATTAGTCTATTAGTCTATTAGTCTATTGGTCTATTAGTCCATTAGTCTATAGACCAATAGACCAATGGACTAATAGACTTATTATAATGGCTTTCTCCAGTTCAGATATGGCTTGCGAGATACACATATCGCTCCTAACGGAGCTTGTTGATTGGGGGTTATCATTGATTCTATAAACATATCACCCCTACGGGGTTTGGATATGCGTAATCCTTAGCTTAACGCCTATGGGGTTTAGGGCCTTTTACTCTTTGCTCTTGGCTCTTAGCCCTATGCTCTATGCTCTGTGTTCTACGCTTCCCTTATCTGACAAGGAGATCAAGCGTTTGATTTTGTGATCTTTGTGTCTTCGTGTCTTTGTGTTTGGATAACCAGCAACTCGGGTTAATTATAATCAGTGAGCAGTATACTGATTACTGATCACTGATTACTGATCACTGATTACTGATCACTGATTACTGATCACTGACTTGCACCGGCCATGAGGCACGCTGTTTGTCCTCGTAGAGACCGATCTCCTCGATCGGGATCGGTTTAAATCCCAGTTTATAAGCAGGCGAGTCGTCGCGCAGTTGGAAACTCTTGGGCGGTGCTTCCACAAAGCCGGGGTCTTGATCCACCAGGTTGTCCTCAAAGGTGACATACTGACGGGCCTGGTCATATACCTCATCCCACTTGCCACCTTGCGAGATGTTACGCGCGATAACATTGCCCTTAGGTACGGCTGACTCGTCTTCCAGGATATTCACCAATTCAGGATACCGTTCCACCCAGAGCGGCTCTTTATAAGGCATCTCTAGCAGTCGCTCCGTCATCGTGGTATCCACATGGTAACCAGCCCATCCCATGGCGCGGGCATCAATGTGAAGCGACGGATTGCAGTCAACGAAGATATTGTTCTCGACGATGCAGTCCCTGCCACCGCCGATAAACGCTGCGCGTGTCACACGATAAAAGACGTTGCCATAGATCGTCGTGCCGCAGAGCATGTCATCAAGGTAAACTCCGACACAGCCGCGTCCCTCAAAGCCGTTGATGTGATGCAGGAAGTTGTGTCGGATCAGTGTGCCTCGCATAGTCCAATCGCGGCCGCTGTAGATCGCGCCCGCGTCATTCGATTCGTAGCAAACACTGTGGATCTCGTTGAACTCGATGATATGATCGTTGCCGCCGAAAGAGATAGCCATGTGAGGAGCACTGTGGATCAGGTTGTGGCTTGCGCGATTTCCGACTCCGTTCATTGAAATGGCCGGTTGATACATGCGATCCCACCTGCCATAGTGATGGATGTTATTGTTCTCTGCACAATGCTCCGCCGGCTCGAGTTTCCGCCGGTCGCCGCCTGACATGGATATTCCACCATCGCCAGTTTCGTAAATATCACAGCCCACGACACTGTTACGAGTGCCGCCTGAGATGTCCACCGCCCAACCGCCCAGGTTGCGGAGAGTGCATCCAACAATCCGGTTGCGCGTGCCGCCTCTGATGGTGATGGCAGTTCCCCTGGCGACCTCGAAAGTCAGGCCGTGAAAGGTCACATGCGCCACATTTTGCATTGCCAC
>Ga0315314_1003858_pt1 | contig 11511 bp, 10 predicted proteins | sample TDP9_MG_FD_203631 | JGI IMG/M metagenome (GOLD analysis project Ga0315314, IMG submission 203631) | Freshwater sediment microbial communities from Lake Towuti, South Sulawesi, Indonesia - TDP9 | ecosystem: Environmental > Aquatic > Freshwater > Lake > Sediment | place: Indonesia: South Sulawesi...
TGCGTCCTCGGAGGCTTTCTACCGTACCTTTCTCTCTTCGCTGGCTTTTACTCTCTCCTTCTCCAACTCTACGTAGGCCCCAAAGTCCTGTATGCGGTCCAAGAGTCAAGGGCCATCTTTTTGCTAGCCCTCATAATCGCTTTGACCTTTATTGAGATGTTTGTGCTGGGCACAACCGTTGGATTTTGAGGTGATAAGTAGAAAAGACAAGGATAATCCCAAACTTTTCTCTTTCTAAACGGCAATCTAACGGTTTTCTTATTAGGTAGCTCATGGCTACTATATAAGATTCCGGAAATGGGGAAGACGGCTAGAAAAGGTCAGAGGAATGCTTGGAATAGGTCGAAACTTGACGTTGCTCTTTATCATCAACTTAATCACGGCGGTGTGCATAGATATGATAATTCCTCTTTTCCCGCTCTTTATCAAGAGCCTAGGAGCCTCTGTTTTTGAAATAAGCCTGGTACTCTTTGCACAGGGACTCCTTTCCACAGTGCTGATGATCCCCAGCGGCTTTCTATCCGATAGATACAGCCGAAAAGGCATGATAGCTCTGAGTACCTTAATGCTGGGGCTACCCCCTCTCTTCTTGACCTTTGTCACGAGCTGGGAGCAGACGATCCCTTGGGCAATGATGTTTATGGGGGCCTTTTCTATTTTCTTGCCTTCGAGAATGACCTTGATCGCGGACAGCACCGAACCGGAGACTAGAGCGACGGTCTACGGCATCATGAATATTGCTTGGCCTATAGGCAGCATAGTCGGACCAATTATCGGGGGCTTTCTGGCAGACTACTACTGCTGGAACTACTCCTTTTACCTCGTCACCTGCATATCTCTATTTTGTCTAATTCCGGCTTTTCTGCTTCGAGAACCCTCTAGAGGAGGCGGAAAAGAAAAGGAAAAGAAGCGCCAGGAAACTTTCTTTAACAGAAAAGTGCTCTTCATCTTGGCAGTTTACTCTTTCTTCCAGATTTTTGGGAATACGGGACGAGGAATACTTGATCCAGTAATTCCTGTTTATCTAACGGAGAGGTTTCAGACGAGTAAAACACAAGTGGGATTCTTTTTCTCGGTGGGCTTAGGGGTGGCAACCCTTATGGCCCAGATTCCCAGCGGGCTGCTCGCTGACAAATATGGACGCAAAAAGTTTATGGCCTGTTGCGTTTCGATGATCCCAGTTTTATCCATCCTCTGGCCGTGGCTGAACAGCTACCTTCTGCTGACGATCCTCTTCATGCTGATCACGGGACTCTGGAGCACAACTTGGCCTGCCTCAACGGCCTATCTAATGGATTTAACTCCGACATTAAAGAGAGGAATCACCATAGGTTTTAGACAGACAGCCGTACGACTAGGCTTCACGATAGGCCCCCTCGTCGGGGGGTACCTATGGGAGGCTTATGACCCGACAGCCTCATTTTATGCCTCAGCAATTTTCTTCGCAATGTCATTCCTATTAGTGCTTCTTCTGAAGGAATAAACCAATGAGCCCTTGAGCGACACATATTACAAGGTTGATGAAAGAAGATAACAGACATGACATAGCTTTAACAGGTTAACCTTTGATTTAGCAGGTTAGGTGAAGGGCGGCCACAACTCGCCTAGATTGAATGAGGCGGTTAAAGATTTTGCAAGCCTCCCTGGTGCTCTGGACGATCAGCTCGATCCCCTTGGTCTTCACATAATCGCTAACTTCGTTCGGGACTCTCATCAGTCCTGAGTAGCCTGTGCCTACGATAAGCACCTCAGGTCTTTCTTGAAGAACCTCCTTCAGGTCGTCCACGTGAAGTCGGTGTCCTTCCCTCCTCCACCAACCATCCATAACCCGGTCTGGGAAGATTACGACATCGGTGGTGTACCGCCGACCATTTATGACGATTCGACCAAAGTCGTAGGAGTCAATCGTTTTAAAACCTCCATTTAAACGTATGGAACTGGTATTATTGAACTTTTAGCTAGGACCCAAAATTAATGGTTTTTACACAGCATTAGGGGGCAACTTTAAAATCTAAGCTATTATTATTGTTTTTTGGTAAGAAGATTGAGTGAGAAAAGGTGCCCTCATGGCGAAGTAGAACTTCTGGGTACGGAAAAGGGGGAGAGGGGCATGAATCAATACTACAAATGCTTGAAATGTGGCAGCGTCTTGGTCCTATCTGAGGAGGGCGTCCTATACGAGGTTCCCCCAACCTCTTAACTTTTAGAGGATTTTTCCGATTTGACGTTTATATTACTCCACGGCGTTTCTTTTGGTGGGGACTGGGGCTTGGCTAGGAGGGTTAGGAGATTTAGACCCTTCGAGAGTGCAGAGTGCAAAGTCTGCTCCCTGAAAGGAAGCGCCTATTGCTGGGGGCAGTGTCCCTACAACGTTTGGCGTCAGCGAAGAATCGAATGACACCGGCCTTGTCAATGTAAAAGACTTGAAACTGGAGGGTGTAGAACTTGAAGGTGGTTGGGCTGATCTCAGACACCCACATCCCCACAAGGGCCAATGCCATTCCTCCAAGAGTTTTTGAGGTCTTTGCAGGCTCAAGCCTCATCATGCACGCTGGAGACCTGACTCAGCTTCGTGTTCTCTCGGACCTACAAAGGCTGGCTCCGGTCGTGGCGGTTTATGGAAACATGGACGAACCTGACGTTAGGGAGACACTGCCAAAGATGGAGTCTTTGGAGGTTTATGGGTGGAAGATTGGGGTCATCCACGACCCCGGAGCCTTATGGGGAACAGGGAGGATGAAAAGGATTGCCAAGCAAAATAACCTCGATGTGCTAGTTTTTGGACACACCCACAGGCCCGCTTTCACGTGGGAGGAAGGAATCCTGTTCATCAACCCTGGAAGCTCCACGAACCCCCTTCCTCCCTTCCTAATAAAACCGACCGTCGCACTGTTGAAAGTAACCAAGGAAAGAATCGAGCCGGAAGTCCTAAAAATCTAAGGGCGACGGAATAAATGTTAACGTGTGTTAAGAACCATAGATGAACTGGTTCTCCGGCTGAAACAAAAATGAACCATTTTACTTTCACCCTAGTCTCTCCACTTTATGAATTGCTGTTACGTCGAGCATTTTAAATGTGGGCAAACTTAAGCCACTATGTTAAGGGACATCCATGAAGAAGCTGATTGAATACTGCAAAAACCCTTGGAACGGCGGATGCAACAATAAGGACATCGAGGTCTACATTTACTATAAGGGCAAGCGGCTACCCATCTGTCGAGGATGCTGGCGCGACATCGCAAACAAAAACGTTGAGTGGTGAGATCATGGAGAGGTTTGATCTGAATTCGGCGCGGTCGGTTGTTGGACATAACGTGAATCTCCACCTAAAGGATGGATCTGTTATCATCAATGTGCTCATCACTGAAGTTGAGCGGAAATACCATGGAAAAAGGGTAACCGTCTACTACACGACACCCACCAAGAGGATGAGAAAGGTTCACTTAAGAGAAATCGAGTGGGCCGAGCGGCTGAACCCCCACGTGTTCACGGGGTTGATCACGTTCAAAAAACGGCGAATAAGGAGCAGGGGTATTGAGATCTCGTAATGGACATGTTTCTTGTCTGGCGGTTAATCTATAGATAACTATAGCAATATCCAGTCTTAATTTTTGGTTTGTTGGGGCCTCCACATCGCTTTAACCCCTCAGCAGAGTTAAGCGAACTTCCTACGAAAAACTAGCGGTTTTGCCCCTTCATGTGAAACGGCTTGTGGAGACCCCCACGAAGACGTGGGTAGGTTTGCGCCTAAAAAACTTGCTAAGAATCAAAGATATCCCGATATAATATGCCATTACTGCAATGCACATGGCAGTGAATAAACCTATTTGTTGAGGGAAAATATTTCGACTAAAGTAAAGCGAAAAATTTACATAAACATGAAATTGATCCCGCATGGGTTTCTTGGAAAATAATTTGAGGCTTCCCTTCCCCAGACACAAACGTGTTGCTTGACGCAGAGCGTTTCTCTGATGGGCGCCGTCTTTTATGGGAATTGAAGCGTAGAGGGTAAATGTTAAGGACTTAAATAGTAATTTAAATAGGAGTGTTAAAGTTTCACATGAGAGGTGATTTGTGAGTGTCGAAGGGTCTTAAGGGAAGGGACCTCATCACAACGCAGGAGTGGAGCAGGGAGGAGTTAGATAGAGCCATAGAGCTGGCTGCAGAGCTGAAGAAGAAGCAGAGGAGGGGGATTTCACATAGGTTGCTTGAGGGGAAGACCCTGTACTTGCTTTTTTACAACCCGTCTCTGAGGACTAGGAACAGCTTCGAGACTGGGATCTTTCAGCTGGGTGGACAGGGGATATACCTCACCCCAACGGATGTGTATAGGCCGGCCCTTGCGGGAGATGAGATTCCGTACGTGACAGAGAGAATATCCGATGTGGCCAGAGTGCTAAGTAGGTTTGGCGATGCTATATCCATCAGAATCTATGGAGAATCTGTAAACTGGATCTATGGAAGGGGCAACCAGATCGTAAGAGAGTTCGCAGGTTGGGCTGACATCCCGGTGATAAACATGGAGTGCGACATGTTTCACCCATGCCAAGCTATGGCGGATGTGCTCACGATAAAAGAGAAGCTAGGGGCCCTTGAGGGAAAGAAGGTGGTCGTGAGCTGGGCTTACTCCGGGGGGATAAAGCCCGTCGCGGTTCCTCAAAGCTGCGTTCTGAATTTCACCAGGTTTGGGGCGGATGTGGTTCTGGCACACCCCAAGGGGCTGGAACTTGATCCAGAGATCATAGGGTGGGCGAGGAAGAACGCTGACGAGAGTGGGGGAAGCTTCGAGATAAGCTATAACATGGACGAAGCCTTTGAAGGAGCGGATGTGGTTTACCCGAAGTCCTGGGGGTCCCTTGAGTTCATGCCCCCAAAGGTGTCCAAGGTGAACGAGGAAGGGATGCTAAAGCTGATGAACAAGCATAAGGGCTGGATCACCACTACCGAGAAGCTTGATCTCTGCGCAAGAGACGTGATCTACATGCACTGCCTGCCGGCTGACAGGGGAATGGAGGTAACGGACGAGGTCATCGACGGACCGCACTCTGTAGTGTTCGACGAGGCGGAGAACAGACTCCACGCCCAGAAGGCAATCATGGCCCTCGTAATGGGTGGCTGCAAGTAGGTTTACGTTGAGGACTTGAAGACGACGGTTAGTTTCGAGGAGAATAGTGAAATGAACATTGAGTGGGATAGAACCAGAGAGGTTTTAGACGGCTTACTTCAAGTCATCGGTAGAACCCCCCTAGTTATGCTAGGGAGAGTTCCGAAGGCGGAGGGGATAGATGCCAAGATCTTGGTGAAGCTGGAATACGTTAATCCTACGGGGAGCTTGAAGGATAGGATATACCTTGAGATGATAACAAAGGCGATCGAGACTGGTGATTTGAAACCAGGAATGGAGATTATTGAAGCTTCGACGGGAAACGCGGGGATCTCCTGCGCATTTGTCGGAGGAATCTTAGGCTATAAGGTTACGATAGTTATGCCCGCTGGGATGAGTCGAGAGAGAATGAAGATCATTCGCGCCTATGGGGGAGACATAATTTTCACACCTGGCGCCGAAAGTGATGTTGACCTATGTCTGAAAAAAATAATAGAGTTGAAGAAGGCAAATCCAGGTAAATATTGGTGGGCAGATCAGTTTAGTAACCCTAACAACCCGAATGCCCACTATAAAACAACCGGCCCAGAGATCTGGCAACAAACGAGGGGAAAAGTGGATTGTTTCGTCGCATCACAAGGTACTGGCGGAACGTTGACTGGTGTTGGCAGATTTTTGAAAGAAAAGGATCCTAAAATATTTCTCTATGCAGTTGAGCCAGCCGAAGCGCCGACATTGTCGAAACGAAAGTGGGGTTCCCACAAGATCGAGGGCATCGGAGACGGTTTTGTGCCCGTCAACTTAGACCTGAGTCACCTTAAGGGAATTGTAACCACCACTTCAGAAGAAGCCATTACCATGGCAAAGAGGTTAGCTTTAGAGGAGGGAATCTTTTGTGGAATCTCTTCAGGTTGTAACGTGGCTGCAGCCGTGAAGATTGCCAAACGCCACCCAGAACTAAAGACAATTGTAACAATGGTTAACGACACTGGGCAGAGATATCTGTCAACCGAACTCTGCGGAGAGGTAAAAGAGGTGGAGATTCCGGAACGTGAACACCCTATGGATGAATACACCATCCGTGAATTGGACAAATATCAAGCCGACTGGGAGATCATAGAATAAAAGGTCACGCGCTGATTGAAGGTGAAAAGCACGGTGAGTTTAGTAATAGAAAACGGACTTGTTGTCACGATGGACAAACAACGGCGTATCCTAGAAAGGGGAACCATAGCGGTTGATAATGGGAAGATTACAAGTGTTGGAAAGACTGGTGAAGTCGAGGGGAAGCGTAAAGCTGAAAGAGTCATTGACGCGAGAGGAAGGATAGTATTACCTGGTTTGATCTGCTCTCACACCCACTTATACGGTATGCTTCTCCGTGGAGCCCACCTCGAAATAGGCCCACCCAGCGACTTCTCGCAGGTTCTGCAGAGAGTTTGGTGGCCCATGGATGAGGCGATGACCACAAGTGACGCATATGCGAGCGCTCTGGTCGGATGCTTGGATTTCCTGAAGACAGGAACAACATGCTTCGCCGACACCTATTCTGGACCAAACTCCATACACCTAAGCCTCGATCATATAGCGAAGGCTGTAAAGCAAGTTGGGATTCGAGGAATCTTAGCCTACGAGGCAACGGAAAGACACAGCCCTGAAGAGGGAGTAAAGGGGGTCAAGGAAAACGTGAGGTTTGTAGAGAAGATTGGTAAAGGAAGGGAGAAGAAAGTCAGGGGCATGTTCAGCATACATGCCTCGTTTACGGTTTCCGATCAATTGATGAAAAGTGTTCGCCAACTCGCAGACAAGTATAAGGTACCACTAACTATTCACACTTCCGAAGGGCTGGGAGACCTTTACCATAACATTGAAAAATATGGGAAAAGAACGGTGGAAAGGCTCTGTGACGTTGGGGTTCTTGGTTCAGACGTGGTTTTAGCCCACTGCGTCCAGCTAAATGACGATGAAATCAGCATGGTGAGGAAAACGAGGGCTAAGGTGGCTCACAACCCTATGAGTAACATGTTGAATGCCGTGGGGGTGGCGCCCATCGTAAAAATGCTGAAGGAGGGAATAACGGTTGGCCTTGGAAACGACGGATACATATTTGACGGGTTTGAGAACATTAGAACCACATTTCTGCTTCACAAAGTTCATCATCGAGACCCAAGAGTGATGGATCCACAAACCGTCCTGGAAATGGCTACGATAAAGGGGGCAGAACTATACGGTTTAGAGAAGGAAATCGGGTCATTAGAGGTTGGGAAAAGGGCAGACATCATCATGATCAAGCCTGACGTTCTACCGACCCCACTGACGCCTCAAAGTGTTTCGGGGCACCTGGTAAACACGGTGGATGGGGATGATGTGCAAACAGTGATCGTCGACGGGGAGGTTCTGGTTGAGAACCGTAAGGTTTTGACCGTCAACGAAGAGGACGCAAACGCAATCTCGCAAAAAGCAGCCGAAAAACTTTGGGAAAGGCTTAGCGTCACAAAACCGCACGTGGAGTATCCAAGGATCTAGCAACATTCTTATGTTTGACTAAGGAAATTTAGGTAAATGCTCCCGGTTAGGGTGAATTCTTGGAAAGTCTCGTGATCAGGGGAGGAAAAGTAGTAACTTCCCAGGGGGTCATTAAAGCTGATCTAGCGATTGAAGAAGGGAAAATCGTAGCAATAGCCAAGAGCCAGCACCTACCTAAGGCGGATAGGGAAATCGATGTGAGAGGTAGATACATCTTTCCTGGAGGAGTCGATGCTCATGCCCACATCTATGATCCGAAGTATGCTTATCGAGAGGATTTTAAGACAGGAACCATGGCGGCTGCTGCTGGAGGGGTCACCACCATCATTGAGATGGTTTTACAAAGTCCAGTGGATAACCCAGATAGGATTCGGGAGAAAATTGCGGTGGGTGAACACGAATCCTTGGTGGATTTCAGCTTGCACGCTGGGATGATGAACGAGGAAAACGTTAAGTGGGTTTCAGAGATCGTGAGGCTAGGCGTTGCGTCGTTTAAGGCGTTTATGTGTGCTCCTTATCGAGTTGACGAAAAGACGCTTTCCCTCATCATGGAAAAGGTTGTGAGGCACCACGGAATCGTGAATGTTCACGCGGAGGATGAGGAAACCATCTGGGAATTGACGGAGAAATTGAAGCAAGAGGGCAGAGTGGATCCGCTTGCTCACAACGAGTCACGACCTAATATCGCTGAGGAAAGGGCGGTTTCCCAAGCGATATCGTTGGCTTCTTCCATAGGTGTTCATCTACATATTTCACACTTAACCACGAAGGAGGGACTCCAATTAATTGAAGAAGCAAAGCGCGATGGTCTTCACGTGACCACTGAAACGTGTCCCCACTATTTGGTCTTCACCAAACATGATGTACAAAGGCGTGGTCCATACTTGAAGGTGAACCCCCCGCTAAAATCTAGGGAAGACCTAAACGCCTTGTGGGGTGGGTTAAAGGCTGGAGCCATCGACATAGTAACGTCGGAGCACGCTCCCGGAACACGAGACGAAAAGGAAACGGGCTGGAAGGATATCTGGCAAGCCTGGGGCGGCCTACCCGGCATTGAAACCATGCCTCCGGTTTTGATAAGTGAGGGAGTAAACAAAGGAAGGCTGACCCTGGAAAATCTTTGTAGTATCCTTTGCGAAAGGCCCGCGAGAATCTTTGGGCTATACCCAAGAAAGGGCGCGATCATGGTCGGATCCGACGCTGATCTAACGGTGATCGACCTGAAACAGAAGAGGAAAGTGAGATCAGGTGAGCTTCATCATAAGTGCGGGTGGTCCCCCTACGAGGGCATGACCTTAACGGGTTGGCCCACGATGACGATTGCTCGTGGAGAAGTTGTTGCGGAGAATGGGGAAATAACGGGAAAGTCTGGATTTGGGAAGTTTGTTCCTATGCGAATGGAGGGTTAAACACGCCACATCTGTACGCAGACCCCTTAGAATGCACCGGATGCAGAATATGCGAGCTCTTCTGCTCGTTTCTTCACGAACGCGTCTTAAACCCAAAAAAGGCGAGGTTAAGGGTCATACGGTCAGAGCCAGCCATTGATAAGCCAATCGCGTGTATGCATTGCGAAGAGCCCGCTTGCGCCAAGGTTTGTCCGGTTGAAGCCATCAGAAAGACTCGAAAAACGGGGATGGTGTTCGTCGACAGCAAGAAATGCAATGGATGCAGAATTTGCATAGATGCTTGCCCCTATGAGGCAATGTTCTTTCATTCTGATAAGCAGGTGGCGATCAACTGCACCTTGTGCGGGTTGTGCGTGAAACATTGTCCGGTTCAGTGTCTAAAGATTGTGGAGGGAAAACCTTGACGCTAAGGGGGTATGCTGGAGCCTTTCTTCACGTCGATCTCACCCATAAAAGCTTGAAAATGATCCCTCTCGATGAGAAGCTGGCTCGAGACTATCTTGGGGGTGCGGGATTCTGTTCCAGAATCCTGTATGACAAAATCAAGCCAGGAATCGATCCTCTGGGTCCCGAAAATGTGCTGATGTTTGCAACCGGACCCCTGACAGGCACCCTGTTTCCTCAAGGGTCCCGACATCTTGTTGCCGCGAAGTCTCCCCTAACAGATATATGGGGCGAGGCCCATGCGGCTGGACACTGGGGTCCAGAGCTGAAGTTTGCAGGGTACGACGGGATCATCGTTGAGGGTCGGTCAAGCGAACCTGTATACCTAGCCATCGATGACGAGCGTGTGGAGATTAGAAGAGCTGAGCATCTTTGGGGCAAAACGTGTTATGAAACTGACGACGCCTTGAAAGAGGAGTGGGACGACAGTCAGGTTAAGGTGGCGTCGATTGGGCCGGCTGGGGAAAGTTTGGTGCGCTATGCGTGTATCATGAATGATCGGGATCGTTGCGCCGCTCGATCGGGCATGGGCGCGGTGATGGGATCTAAAAAGTTGAAGGCTATAGTGGTTCGAGGAAGCAAGGATATTGAGGTAGCCGACGCCGAAGGCTATCTTAAACTCATCGTGGAGTTGCACGGAAAGATGCTGGCTCACCCCTTCACGGAGAACAGAGCAAAGTATGGTACAACCAGTTTAATTGAACTTATGCAGGAGATTGGACGCCTACCAACCTATAACATGCGTCAAGGCGTCTTTGATGAGTACGAGAAGATCAGTGGTGAAACCATTCGAAGGCATTATCTGATAAAGGCTAGGGCCGATTTTGCCTGTCTCCAGCGCTGCGGTCGATACACTGCGGTGAAGGAGGGACCCTACGCTTATGTTGGTGGAAGCCCAGAGTTTGAGACCCAGTGTTGCTTAGGGTCCAGATGCGGAATATCCCACACTGAAGCCCTGTTATACGCCCATTATCTCTGCAACGCCTATGGATTAGACGGAATATCCACAGGCGCCACCGTCTCCTGGGCCATGGAGTGCTACGATTTGGGAATCCTTACCAAGAAGGACACCGATGGAATAGACCTATCTTGGGGAAACCACGAAGCCTTGATCCGGCTGATCCCCAAGATAGCAAGGCGTGAGGGCTTTGGCAAAATCCTCGCTGAGGGAAGCTACCGAGCCTCCCAAAAAATTGGAAAGGGCTCAGAGAAATACGTGATGCACGTTAAGAAGCAGGAAATCGCAGCCCAAGAATCTCGAGCTCAAAAATCCATGGGCTTAGCCGCAGCCACAGCGGCTAGAGGGGCCGATCACCTCTACGCCTTCCCAGTCCTTGATGAGGTAGGGTTCGAGGATACAATACGGGACAGGTTTGGAGACGGGTATCTGCCGGAAATCGCTGACAGGCTCAACCCAAAGTACAAGGGTTTCATGGTGAAGGAGTGCGAGGACTTCATGGTTGTGGTGGAGTCGGTGGGAGTCTGCAAATACGGGACACAAATCCCGCCCGTCTTCTACTATGAAGACATCGCCCGGGCCCTGCAAGCAACCACCGGAATGAAAATCTCTGAGAAAGAACTGAGACTCATCGGGGAGCGCATCGTGAACCTGAACAGAGCCTTTAACGTTAGGGAGGGGATAAGCCGTAAGGACGACACCCTTCCGGATCGTTTAACAAAGGAGCCAGCGCCTAAGGGACCAGCGAAAGGGCATGTAGTGGAGTTGAGCAGAATGCTTGATGAGTACTATAAGCGCCGCGGATGGGATAAAAAGACTGGTCTGCCTCTTCGCTCCACGCTACGAAAACTAGGCTTAAATGATGTCGCAGAGGATCTCGCCAAAATAGGGAAGCTTATAGACTAAGCCTTATTACGGCAACGTAATTACCGAAGTCATTTCTCTCCTCTCACATACGGTGTGCCGAGGGCGGAGGGCGCACCCATTCTCTTCCTTATAGTCTCCCTCGTTCCAGCGAGCAGAACGATTACGGCTAGCGCATAGGGTAACATGGCTAAGAGATTGGGTGA
>Ga0315314_1003859_pt1 | contig 11510 bp, 14 predicted proteins | sample TDP9_MG_FD_203631 | JGI IMG/M metagenome (GOLD analysis project Ga0315314, IMG submission 203631) | Freshwater sediment microbial communities from Lake Towuti, South Sulawesi, Indonesia - TDP9 | ecosystem: Environmental > Aquatic > Freshwater > Lake > Sediment | place: Indonesia: South Sulawesi...
TATCCTCTAACCCATGCTTACCCCCATCTCCACGACCCCAAGACATCACATCTTCATTCATTCATCATGGTTTCATCATCATTATACATCATAACCTTTATATAGTTGTACGTCTGAACTGTATGGTATGTTTGTTGATGTTTCTAAGGATGTTGTTCTTAAAGACATCAACGGTACGTTTTACTTGATTAAGTGTGAATACTTCGTACCGTACAAGACGCTTAACGTGTACGAAGTGTATACTGTTGAACAGCAAGACAAGATTCGTTGCGGTAAAGGTGAGGGTAAACGTGTTAAAGGCTATTATGAACGTAACGTAACGAAGTGTCTTGCTTGTTGTGTACGTCATGGGTACGTTGTAGCAACTGCACGTACTATTGAGGTTGTGAAGAGGAGGTGAAAAACATGGGAGAAAAAGAGAAAGTGGCTGGACATATGGGTACTAAGTTTCTCGGCTTATTCTTCGGTATACTGCTTGCGGTAATCTACACCGTTTGGGTGTTCTTTAAACCGCAGTTCATACCATACATGGATATACCGATGATACTGTATATGTGGGCTATGCTTGTCATAGTGTTACCGTTGATAACGTTTGGTGCTGAACTCTTATGGCGTTATGCACACAAGTACAGTGAGAAGTTTCCAAGTTTAGGCACTGGTGAAGAAGCACATTTGGGTACGAAGTTTCTCGGACTGTTCTTCGGATACTTGTTGGCAATAATTTACACGGTGAAAACATTCTTTAATCCAGCGTTTACACCGATTCTCGATACACCGTACATTATCTATGTTTGGGCTGTGTTTACTTTTGCTATACCAGCGATAATATTCTTAGCAGAACTCATTTGGCGTTACGCACACGAGTACAGCGAAAAGTTTCCAGCATAGCCAACTGCAACAGTGAACTGACAACTCTTTAGACACCCAGTTTTTTTTATCTTATATACCGTCTGCGTCTCCATGCGCCGTGTGAAGGTCTGTATAAGTAGTGTTCTCCGTGTATGGTGCGCCATAACCCATGCTTTAAAATGTAACTGTCTCGCTGTCGGAAGGTGAAGGCTGACTCTGGATAACGATAGTTTATTTTGCGTGCAAGTGTTATGCGGAACGGCATAAAAGAGATGAAGGGTCGCCTTAACAATTTATAGTTTTGTGGGAAACCCCAACTCTGAGCGATAAACCTTTTAATAAAGTATGGTATGCTAAAAGCAAACATGAGGACTAATAATGCGAAGCCTTTACCGCTTAAGTCTTTACTTATGCTTATTTCGCCTTCTTTATTAACGCTTTTAACGTATCCGCCTTCTATGCGTACTGGGAAGTATTCTGTTAAGGGTTTTCGCTGTGCTACACGTTTTGTTTCTTGTTTGCGTTTCTGTACTGCTTGTTGTAGCATTGCGCATTTTACTGCTTGTCCTTGTGATACAACTTGTGCGTATAGTGTTCCACTCATACCGTTTATGTGTGGCATTGTTGCTTGTGTTACTCTTAGTGCAAGCATATTTACTTGTGCTGGTGTACCCATGAACATACATACGTACATTTGTAACATGAGTTTTTCTAAGTGTTCTTTACCGATGATGCGTTCAAGATATAATTGTTTACGTCTGCACATATCAATTATTTTGAGCAAGATTTTTTCGTACCATTCTAACTGGAAGGTGTGTAAGTATGTTTCAAGGCTTGCGAAGGCTCGTTGGTCTGTTAATGTTATTGATTGTTGGTGTAATTGTGTTAAGCGTGTTTGTTCAGTTCGTTGTTCGGTACGCAATCTTTCTTGTCGAAGTATTCTTTCTTGTTCAAGTTTGTATAACGGTGCTAAATGTTTAAGAAACATTAGTTCTTCTTCAAAAGTTGGTAACATTCCAGCGTGTATGTGTGGTAATGTTTCTTTAGGTGTTAGTAACGGTAATAGTTTTACGTATCGTATGGCTTTTAAATACGTCATTAAGCGTTGCACATCTAAATGTCGGTACGTGTGGTACTGGGAAACCATTTTTCCAACTGTTTCCCAACGTCTCAGTTCTAAGGTTGCTTCAACCATTGCGCCTTTAACAAGTATTACGGTTTGTTCTAATGTTCCGAACACTTGTTCTATTGCTGTTAATAGTTTGTATGGCAATGGATTCACCTTTTCACTGTGTTAATGTGTTCCTATTATTTCGTCTAAGCGTTTGTTGTAGTATGCTATTAATGCTGGTGTTTTTTGGTAGTGGAAAATATCATATAATGCTTGCATTAGTAAACTGTATGCTGGACTTCTTTTGTGTTTTTCTGGTATGAGTTTAACGGCTTCTCTTGCACCTCTGTTTAATGATTCTCTTATGCGTAAGTACAGTACGTCTCTTCGGGCTTGTGGTGTTAACGGTTCTGTTATACCGAAGTTTTGGGTGTCAAACCATTGTCGGTACGTTTTACTTTCCTCTATTGCTTTCTCTATGAGGTTTAATGGAGGCATGGTGAACATCACGTTTTTTGGCTTTTATGTTAAAAAAGAGGGGTTCACGCTTATAAGAGTTGCCATTGCGTAATACGGTTGTCATACGGTTGTCATATTGAAGCATAAACCTTATATATCTGAAACATTAAAGAACTATACGCCTTACCCAGAAACGGGGTATAAACTGATAGGAGAGAAGAGTGAATGGTTGACTATTGGAAGTATGTCGGTGTCATGCAGTTGCCTTCAGACGTACCGCAAGCAATTAAAGACGAGTGGGAAACCACGCTGAAAGCGGAACGAGCACGTATACTTGCGAACCTCAAAACAAAGATTCCCAGTGAAGTTGCGTACAAAGACCGTATCGGAGACGCTTCAAGCGACAAGTATGAGGCGTTTCTCGCTTCGGTTGGCGGTGCTTGGGATAGAGATATGATTCTGATGAAGCAACGAGCAAAACTTGCTCGGCAGTACGACCAGTGGCTTGCAGACATTGACTCTGCATTTGCCAGTGGTGGTGCTTTTGACGTTAACGTAACAGCGAAAAAGGGCAAGTTGAAACTTGCACGGTACACGTTGGGCGCAACTGGTTTACGGTACGATTCAAGCGTTGGCTTCGGTGTGTGGAATCCAGCAGTAATGGGGGCTTTACTGTTACGTGGAGACACACGTTGCGCAAGATACTTTGACGGTAACGATACGTTCACTGGTACACTTGAAAGTGTTGTGGATAGTGCTAAGGGTCGCCTCATTACGCCAGCTATGATAGCCGAGACGGTTAAATGCCGTGTGCTGGCTAAGTTTGCAGATGAGGCTGGATTAACAACGTTACGAGATGCAGTGATAACAGATGCTAACACAAGGCTGGATGACATTCTGCAAGCGGGTTTAGATACCGCACACAAAACTCTGCCGAAAGACGTTACGTGGGTGCTTGCTTGGGATGCTGGTGCTGGCGACATCAAACTGACCGTTACCGACATACACTAAGCAACTGAACACACCTACACGTATCTGGTGGTATGCGTATGGGATACCCAACAGTGTGTACTGTGGTTCATTCTCTCTTTTTTGAGGTGTACGTATGAGTGTTCCAGCAGAGTATACCGACTGTAAAAGGCGGATTGTTGCTTTTCGTGATAAATTGTTAAGTGAACTTGTTGGCGGTAGGGTTAAGGCTGGTTTGGATGCTGGACACGCTGGTATGCGCAAGTTCAGCAGTGTGGTTGACGCTTTAAGCGTAACGCCATACTTGTTCGGTGAAGTAAGTAGAAGGGCTTACGCATTAAAGTTAAGCGGTAGAGACGTAGGCACTGGTAAAATAGCGCAAGCCAGTGTTGAGTATGTGTTAGGTGAAGTGGAGTATCCGTTACAACCGCCTTTTAATATTCCACGCCGTAGATTGCCTCAAGTTGATGTTTTCACGTATGACGTTGTTAAAGATTTAGACTTGCTTGATAAAACTAACACGAACAGTCTGAAAAGTTTTGTTTTGTTACAAGCAAGTAGCGGTACGTTTGAGGAAACTCCAGAAGCAGAGAACACAGTGTACGATTATTATGAGTTAGTTCCTAATGTGCGTACCAGAGCCAAGTACCATATTATTAATCAGCAAATTGGTTACGGTAATTATAAACAACTTCACGGTGAACACGTTTACATGAAGCGTAACCTCACTAAGAAAGGCACGATGGAACGAAACGATTATTTCTGTGAGGTTTGGCTTGACAGCATGATATACAGTGATATTGATGTTATTAGACCAGTTGCGTTTGCTTTTCACGTGTATTTACCTCCAAGTCCAGCACCTTCGGCGGTACTGAACTGTTGCGGTCAACGTCTTGCACCGTACAGTAATGGTTTATTTATGGAAGCACCGATAGGTCGTACCATTCGTCAATATGCGGATGGTGAAACTGCTCAGTTACCAGAAATTTCTGGTTTCGGTATGGTTGGTGATTTAGGCAATCTTATTGAGTCAGCAGTAGTGTGGTCGGCTCTTTTCACGTTACGTGTAAGAAAAAGTCCTATTACTGGGGGTACAACAGACCCTCCAGAAGGAGACTACGAGAAAATAGCGTTAGAAATCGTTACGTTGAAAGCGTTTCCAGCAAGCGGTTACAAGTTTAAACAGTGGGAGAGAGACGGTGTAAAGTATTCGGAGGCTTCGGAGATTAGTTTCAGTATGGACAGAGACTATATGTTTATGGCACTTTTTGAACCGTTATAGGAGTGGTACACATGACTAATCCTTTAACTGGTATCGGGCTTGGTTTGGGTTTAGGTGTTGGTTACGGTGTACTCAGTGAGTATGCGAGACTCGGTATACTGTACGCTAAGTGGAAAGCAACGCCTTACGAATGGCGTATCGGTAAAATTGCTGAGGCTTTACAGAGTATCCTCAGTGCTGAAAAAGACGAAGTAACTGGATTAAGTGCTAAAGGTGCGGTAGACGCAATTTTCAGTTTTATTGATAAGACACTTGATTTCGCATGGATGACTGATGAAGGTATCGCTATGCAAATGTTTGTTCAAATGATTCAGCAGAGTATTGCTTATGCGATACACAGTAGTCATGCGGGCAGTATCGGCACTATGGGTAACGTGTACAGTGGCAGTATGTATCTTAGTGGTGCTGAAGCGAGCAGTATAGGTGAAACTGGTGATTTATGCAGTAGAGGGGTACGTGGTTTCTTAAGTGCTGAGGTTGGACAGAACACGCCGACTATTGCATTTAACTTGTTACGTGGCGCAAATAGGCGCATAGACGATGTGTACCGAAGTATGATGCGTCAAACAGACGGTTTACTTGATGAGTGGAACGACCTCACGCTTAGTTACTACCGACATTACCACAGTCTTTGTCGTGAAAGGTTTGCGGACTCTATTAAAATGAAGGAGTCTGCAACAGATAGGGCATACGGTTTATTAGAGCAAGTGTGTAACGAACACTTGTCGAGACTGGTTGAACAGTTAGATACGCTTGAAGGTGCTAAATACTGGTTTGACGGTAACTTAATGAGTGCAGATGAACTTGAACAAGTTGCGTTACGCATTAATCTTGAGGTTCAAGCGAGTGAAGATGACTTCGACAGTCATAAAGAAGCGGTGCTTAACGCTGTTGACGAAGCGGTTGAAGAGTGGGATACTAAGATTAATCAAGCGTTAGGCGACTTGTCGGATAGCGAGTACAAGTTCAGTTTGTTAACACGTTCCATTTTTGATACGATTTTCAGTGATGTGGTTGATTTTGTGCAGAAGGTTGTGGAGATGTGTGATAGGGCGGTTGAAGATGTTTGTGCATACCGCAATGTTAAGCAGAGTGTCAAGTTTGACACGCTATACGAACTTGGACAGATAGAGACAAGTCCAGAGGTTGAAGTGTACCGTTTAATGTGGAGAAAAATATTATACATACCGCCTATTACCATAATCTATGAGTACCAGCGACCAAGAGGTTTAGCGTGGAGTTACCTTGAAGAAATTGTAGTGGTTGAAGAGGCTGAACCACTACCGATAAGACGAGTTGAAGAAGTAGACATAACCGTTGTTAAAGACTACTACGAAGAGACAGTAGATATAGAATGGGAAGATGCGGGAGGTGGTTAAATGCCGAAAACAGTAATGGATGGTACAGAGCAAACACTGTTTGAAAATACTGAAATGGCTGAGTTCAACGGTTGGTTAATCTTCAAGGGCATACCGAGTGGCGGTTCGTTTACGGTTAGACGGTACATTAAAGATGTGGAAACGGAATCATATGAGTTGTGGTTAGCAGAGAGCATATCGGGTTTAACTGGAAATTACGTTAAACGCATTGACCCAGTTTCCAGCAAGGTTGGTTTCAAGGTTACGGTACAGCAAACAGCGGGTACATACATCACGGTTGACCATATGTGGTTTAAGAGGTGATACACATGGGAAAAACATTGATGGATGGTACGGAACAAACACTGTTTGAAAGTACAGAGATAGGTGAGTACAGTGGCTACGTGTTCCTATTTGAGATGGTGGCTGGCGATAGGCTTTATATTCGAGTGTACATTAAAAACGTTGAGAACAACAATTATTACTTAGCCGATTCAGTTCTCTTCGCAGATGTCCAGACTGCACCAGCAGTACGCATTGCTCATGTTACTGGTAAAGTTGGGTTCAAGGTAACAGCACAGCAAACAATAGGTGTGAAAAAGACGGTACACCATTCATGGTTTAGAAAGTAACAGAAGGGAACAACAGTATGCCAGTGGTTACAGTTGACCCCGATACGATGCAATACGCTTTAGGTTCGTTATTTCCTCAGCGTAGAACACTACACATGGCTGGTAGGAAATGGGTGTTTTACTGGGATGGGTACGGTGCAGTTTTTAGAAGTTCAGTAGACGGTGTAACGTGGTCGGATAAAACCTTATTCAAGACTGGCGTAACAAATATGTTTGATGTGTTTTTTGACGGTACTTACGTACACTACGCTAACAATCAAGGCGGGTGGGGGGAAAAAATAAAGTACCGTAGAGGTACACCTACTTCGGAAGGTGAAATAAATTGGTTGGATGAGCAAGACGTAATTGGTGATGTTGGGTTTATGGATTACCCAGTGAGTATTGCAGTTGACTCAAACGGTTATCCTTGCATCACATACCGCAAAAGCGATGCATCACTCTACGCAAGACCGATGGTGATAAAGTCAAGTAGAAATGACGGTACGTGGGAAACTGAATCTGGTTATCCAAAAGAGTTAAAACCCTCAGACGATTACGGTTGGATAACTCAATGTGTGGCTCTTACTGGCGGTAAAATGTTTTTCTTCTACGCTTCCGAAATGTATTTCATTAGAGGTAGGTTGCTAAGTGATTCAACGTTATGGCAAGAGGAAGTGTGTAGTGTTAGACAACCAGAATTACCGCAAACGTATAAGGCTATAACGGAAGGCGATGACATACACTTAGCGTACCTTGAAATGTATAATTATAATGTGAAGTACCGAAGAAGGGTTTACGGTACTGGTTGGGTTGATGAGGTTACTGTTTGCAGTACTGCAAATAACCGTGCAAGACCTCAGCCTTATTTAATGAGTCCAAACCATTTAGTTGTGTTTTGGGCTGGTTATCCGCTTCAAAATGAGGTTTACCAACGTGAATGTATAGATGGTGGGTGGAGTGCGTTACCAGTCAGAATCTTTTATGACCCAAGTACCATTGATAGGCACTCGTTGAGGTCGCCAGATGTTAACGGTATGTATTATGAGTCTGCATGGATGGTTTCTGAGGATGGCAAATGGAAAATACGGTACGGCACAGAACCCTACGGAGTTTTACCGTTTGGTAAAGGCATAATACTGTCCTCAGCATTTCAACCAAAATTCATAGGAGAACGAATAATATGGTAACACAACTAAAAAGAGGTGAAACGGTATGAGGAAAGACAAGGTGCTGAACTACAACGACCCCCCAACAACAACAGCAGACATGGTGGTTAACGCTTTAATACAAGCGGGCTTCAACTTCTTCACTACACTTGCGGGTATCGGTGCAACTGGTGCAATAAGCGACCCGAAACTTGCGTTAATAGCGTGTGGCATAAGTGCGGGCATGGGCTTTTTCGGTAGTCTAATGCTTCAGAGAGGCGTGAAGTCTCCCGAGAAACCTACGTAACACGGTGCGCATGGTAAAGGAGGTGATAGGCTGTGGCTGTGAATGATTCTCTTTCAATGTCAAGCGAGTGGGAACTGGCTAAGTTTAACGACCCAACTGGTGAAATAGCAGAGTTTTTACGTAAAGGCGGTAGCATAGAAGAAGCGGTAAAGCGTTTCAAGGGAAAACACATCGGTACGGAAAAGTGGAAAGGCAACATAGGATTACAAGAAGGCAGACAAGAACTCATAGACATAATTTGCGGTTTAGGCACACCAACGAAATGGGATAACACTAACGCAAGACTCGGTGTAGGCGACAGTAACGCACCAGTAGACGAGACGCACACTGGGCTACAAGCACCAGTGAATAAGAGTTGGAAAGGCATGGATGCCACGTACCCTCAGCGTTCCGCACAAACAGCAGAATGGCGTGCAACATGGGGAAGCGCAGAAGGCAACTATGCATGGGAAGAATACACAGTTGTTAACGCAAGCGATGACGCTGGAAAGAACCTTAACCGTTGCATAACGTCTAAAGGTACGAAGGCAAGCGGTGAAACATGGACACTGGGGCTTAAGATAACGTTTAACCCAACATAAACGCAAGGTGAAACTATGACTTACGATTCGCATAAGAGATACCGTAGGGTTGGCGAGTGTAAACGTTGCGGTAGATGTTGCGATTTACACTGTAAAGACTTGGTTTGGGTCGCTAACAGAGACGTTAAGAAAGGAGAAAGGTTTACGGATACTGGTATAGACCAACCGTTTATGGCTGTGTGTACCGCTACACCTAAACCAGAGCAATGTGTTAATTTTCCAACTAATCCATTTCAAACACCGCTTAAATGCGGGTACAGTTGGGTTGAGGAAGGGTAATGCCAAAATATCTTTTAACTAACGCTCAACTTAAACAAGACTGGAGTGGTGGAGTTCCATACGGAGACTGGAGAGGAACTGCTTGTGTAACGAATCCTTCGTATAGCGAAGATTTAAGCACTAAGGCTAAAGTTGGTAAAAGTGCAATATGCACTTATTTTGTTTTTAACCCATACCGAACTAACGATGTAGCGGGTGATTTTCCAACAATAACCTATGCGAAAGCATTGTTTCTGTTAAACAGCGAAGTTGTGTTAGAGAATTTAATTGGTGCGTCAGTGATAAAACTTGACAACGTAACGTATAATAGGTGTGGTCAACGAGTAACAATATCTAATAAACGAATTGTCGCTGTTATGGCTTACATCGAACCAGTTGGAGTGGTATCTCCATCTTTTATTGTAAGAGCAAGAATAAGGAGGGTTTCAAATGATGAAGTACTGGCGGAGGCGAATGGGTTTACAAGAGCGCAATTAGGTTCTGGTGCAAGATGGGTTACGTTTACATTTACTCCAACTGTGATAAATGAAGAGGTACGTGTTTGCATTGAGATTGAAGGTGGAACAGCAAGCGAGTACGCTAATGTTTACTATCATACCGTAGATGTCATTTCTGGTGTTTTCAGCAAGTTTACTACTGTGTGGACAGACGAATCAGCAAACGATTTAAGGTTAACGTTAGTAGCGTGTGAACCTTTAACTGGTAACTTTGCGAGTGGTACGTGGACTTTTAAAGTTAGGTTGGAGAGCGATACGAAATATGGTTTCTCTGTGAAGGTTGCCATACGGTTAAGTAAAGGTGCAACTATTGACGGTGCTAACGCCACATTGATAACTGTTTCTGAATCTCCAAACGTGTTAGCGATACCCGCCTCTGCTGGTGGAAGCGTTAGTGATTCATGGACTTGGAGTGCTGATGCGGTAGCACTATCAAACGAATACTTATTTGCAGAGTACCGTATTCATATTGAGGTTGCGGGTACTTCAACGGCTTGTCAATGTAGTTTTGCGGTAGACGAAAATCCCGCAACGGCGGATGAAAGTATTGATACACCAACTTTTACTGCTGGTGCAATACTGAAAGAGGTAACAGATGCTTTCGGGTTAACCGATACTGTGTTAAGGCATAAGACACTGATTATATCAGATTCTTTCGGTATGCTTGATACACCTTTAAGAGATAAGGCGTTTATTATGTCGGATAGTTTTGGTATGACTGATACTGTTCTGAGAGATAAAGTGTTGGTTTTACAAGACAGTTTTGGTTTATCCGACATAATTGAGTTAATGAAACTTAAAGTGGTATTAGATGAGTTTGGGCTAACCGACATAGCGTACCGAAACAAACAGTTTACAATAACAGATTCGATGGGATTAACCGACACCATACTAAGAGATAAAACACTTGTTCTCTCAGACAGTCTCGGATTAACAGACATTGTGCGTACAGATAAAACACTTGTCATCTCAGACAGTTTCGGGTTAACAGACGTAATAGAACTGCTAAAACTTATACTGGTTTCAGACGCTTTCGGCTTAACAGATGTAATAGAACTGCTAAAGTTTAAGACAGTTTCAGACGCTTTCGGCTTAACAGATGTACCGTACATTGACAAAACTCTTACGATACAAGACTCATTCGGTACATTAGACGTTGTACAAACTCACAAAACACTTATTTTATCAGATAGTTTTGGTGTAACAGATATAATTGAAATGTTCAAGTTGAAAGAGGTTTTAGACCAGTTCGGGTTAACCGATACAGTAGAGGTAAGCAGACTGATGGCGGTTACCGATGTTATAGGCATGACTGATGTACCGTTAATAAATAAGGTTTTAGAGGTTGCAGATGTAATCGGTATGTTTGACACTGTACTGTCGGATAAAGTTATAATCTTAACTGATTCTTTCGGGTTGACAGAGGTTGTAACGGTTTATGTATTAGCACCGCCGAAAGTGTACAAGTTTCATTTACCATTCACACGATTGTTTATGCGACCTACTGAGTGGACACTTATTAAAAGAAATTTCGGGATAATAAGTTTGAGGCGACCACACAGACCGTTCTTACCGCAACGACCAGCAGAAGGAGTTGAAGGGTAATGGCAACAAAATATGCGGGTAGAATCAAACCGATGTACCGAATAAGAATACTACGCAATGGAAAACCCATATACGATTTCAAACGTACCAGAGACTTGTTAGTGTGGAGAGGGCAAAGCATACTTGCGTACCTACTAAGTCAAGGCGCAGTAGGAACAAGCACAAGCACATGGAAAGTAGTAGCAAGCAGTAACGAAACAATGCCAGATATGGGAGACGACAGTGGAAACCCATTAACAAACGAGTTTAACCCAACTATCGGTACACCAGTAGCAGTAACGTATGAGTTTGAACCAGACGTTAAACCGATGGGAAGTTACCAAACCTTCGCACAACTAACAATTAAAGGTACGATACTGGTAACAGCAAACGCAACGTTGCGAAAGATAGGCATAATAGATAGCGGTACACCGCCAAACCAACACATAGTTGTCGAAGATGCTGTCGTACCAGTCAA
>Ga0315314_1003860_pt1 | contig 11507 bp, 17 predicted proteins | sample TDP9_MG_FD_203631 | JGI IMG/M metagenome (GOLD analysis project Ga0315314, IMG submission 203631) | Freshwater sediment microbial communities from Lake Towuti, South Sulawesi, Indonesia - TDP9 | ecosystem: Environmental > Aquatic > Freshwater > Lake > Sediment | place: Indonesia: South Sulawesi...
GTGGCACATGAGGATATTTTTCGCACCGACCTCTTCATGGTTCTTGGCTAGTTTGTCTAGTAATTCTTTCTGCTCCTCTTTAGATAGATTGTACCACGGTTCGTTGAATTTCAGAAGGAATACTTCGAAGATAGGTTTCTCCTCTGTCTTAAGAGTAAGTGTTTTCCCAGTCATCTTATCACCTCCTTCTCCGTTCTTGGTGCTTCCGTAGCTCTCCACCTCGGAGCTGTCTTAACAATAGCCCTGCTCGGTTGCCTTACCCAAGCGGCGGGATGACGCCGAGCGTTTGCATCATACCCAACGTATCGGTGCTGGCCCAGCGTTCTGTCATTTTGCCGTCAACGATCCGGTAGATTACGATCGTCGTCCAACTCACCCGTTTGTTGGTCGGGGCGACGCCCATGAACTCGCCTTTATGCGTGCCGTTGGCTGTTAGGCGGACCACTACCTTGTCTCCTTCGGCAATCATATCCTCAATAGTGCTTTGGAGATCGGGAAAGGCATCTGTGTGTAAAGCAGTGCGGGATTGCTTGAGGCCTTCGGGACCTGGCTTCTGGCCTGGAATGGGATTGTGGTCAATGAACTTGGGGCCTATGGACTCCCTAACTAAAGCCCAATTCCGCGTATTCAGCGCCTCAATCGCAAGGCGGACGATGGCCCTGTTCTCTTCCACTGACATGAATTCACCTCCTTTCCATTGGTTGCGTTCTAGTGAGCATCTATTTCTCTAGAATGCTTTTCAACTTCTCTAAAGATTTCTCGACATCTTTTTCTGCTATTCTCTGACCACCCGTTTTGTCAACGATTTTGCCAAGAACCGAGAAAGGCGAAGTGTAGTCAAACACACTCGTCACTTTAGTTCCCGTCTCTGTGGATTTTAGGGTATATGACCTAATCATATTAGGTTTGGCACGCCCGCCCGCTGAACGCCATACAATCTTCTCGTTTTTAGTACTCTCTGTAATCTCAAAATCATATTTCACATGCTCAGTTATGAGAGCAGATGCACCCACTCTATACTTGTCTTCAGGAGTACTAACCTCAGAAGTGTATTTCACTGTCTTCCATCCTTCCATCCATTCTAAAGCCTTGTCGAAAGCAAGCATTTCCCAGACTTTCTCAGGTCGAGCCTTTATTTCAATCGACTTTTCTACTCTAACCAAAATATCACCTCCCCTTAATATCAATCCTAATCATCTCTATCTGGTATTTAATGGTTATTTATAGTCAAAAAATCCCACATACGCTTACCGATTTGGGCCTAATCTTCTACTGTTAGGTTCTCGCCTTGACCGTCATTTTCCAGAAAAATCGAGGATTTTCGGCGGTTTTCGCAGATTATTGCCGTGTAGTATTGTCCAAGATTATCATGCCCTATTCAAAGCATTGCAAGCCCGTACGGTCTTGTATACTCTATTTTCCCTGCGGTCGGATCTACCTTTGTTGCCAACCCTTCCAGGGCTGTTACTCCGAGTATAGGCTCAGGGGCTTCCATTATGGCTACGGGTAGGATCCCTTCCCTTTCGCCTATCTTTATGTATGCATAAGAAAGATAGGCTTCCACTTTTCGTTCATCCGCCACCGGCAGTTCAACTTTTGCCACCGGGTCTTATGGCTAAACCTTCACTGAGTTTCGGGCGTAATGCTGTGTAATACGTTCCGGTGTCAACGAGAAAATCCGTCTCTTGGACGCTCGTCCTTTCAGGAGAACCTAACAAAACCTTGACCCTCACATGACCCGTCAAATCACGTCCGATCATCTGTCTAGAACACCACCTGCTATAAATCAATTTTGCGTGGAAATATATACCTACTCAGAAATCATCGTTCCAGCAGGAAATACAAAACCACAAACAAAGACCAAATTCCCTAGGCCTAAAGTCCTTGAGCTTACGATCTGAACCGATTTGTGATTGGCTACACGTTTCCCCCACCCCCCAGAATGGAATGGACCAGGCTAGGTCCACATCCTCGTTTGAACCCTCGCCTTCGTAGCGACTGTGGGTCAGTGGAGTAGCCGTTTTGGACATTGTTCGTAGCCTCGTTTGCTACAGACTTAGCAACCGGATCAGAGGAGCGGTTTCTGAGCTTCCTCAATATTACCACTTCGAACTTGTCCTTCACGCGTTCTCGGCATGAAGATTTTCCTGACTAATCCATAATAGAATAATTATTCACTGGCTACTTGATTTCTGGAAAGAACCTCGCAATAGTTGTAATTATGGCTTGATTCTGTCTTGGGTTGAGGGATACCTGCAACTCGTAATGAGTTGGCTTTGCGAAGAGTAAACCTTCTCTTATTAGTTCCCTGCCAATGTTGTCCACCCTTTTCAATCCACCTTTTCCTAGTTCTTTTTCTTTGAAGCCTTTCTTTAGGTTGTCGAAGGCGGTATGGCTTCCTCCCCAATTGCCTCTTTTGTAGAGCTTGAGAAGGATCGTTCCCTTAATCTGCTCATTCGTGGTCATAGGTTCACTTTTAGTACTTTGGTAATATAGGTTTAAATACTTATGCGTGCATCAATATCATGGCCGATTGAGATGGAAGAGACCTTACTCATCAGATGCTTGGGAAACAGTCCGACGCTGAGAATTATAGACTTCTTCTTAGACAACAGGCTATTCGATTACACCAAGAACGAAGTCATAAAAAACCTCAAAATGGGGAGAGTGACTTTCTTTAAGTACTGGAAAGAGTTGGAAAAACTTGGAGCCGTCAAGGTAACCAGGAAAATCGGAAAGTCTAAGCTGTACAAGTTGAATGAAGAGGATGAAATTGTGCAGAAACTCATGTTGCTGGACTCGACCCTGTGCAAGAGAGCCATGGAAAAAGCAGTAGAAGAAGAGCTGACCAAACAGGTTGTCACTACATAGCATTGAGCAGTTAATATCAAACTCGTTTTTTCTCATTCCAGAATTTCATCAGCTCCAGCCGACTACATAACAACTAAGGGTGTTGTTTTTCGATGATTGCTATATATGCTGCGATTCTTCTGAATCCATGGATTGATCAATCCTTCATCCTGTCCCTCGAGTATTTCTTTCATCTCTCCTTTTGATACTTCTAAGTAATCGAACCATTTGGTGGCATATTTTCGAACCTTGTTCTCCTCGCAACTACGCGCGAGTCCGTTGCTAAATTAGCTCTTTTGCGTCGATTCCTCTCGGCTATCAAAGTAGCGTCATTGATTTGATTTTTTTCAATCTGTCTATTGTCGGAATTTAGCAATACCCTAGCGCGCGCCAATGAGCTTAAACATCAGCAACATCTGTGAAAACTCCCTACAGCAAGAAATACAACAGATTTCAAACGCTGAACAACGGAACAGTCCCCTTTCTCGGTGCAGATTCTTTCGGGAAAGAAGGTGCTTGGTGGATCGAGATAGATCCACATCCTCGTTCAACCTCGTAACGTCATAGCACTATGATGATCACCCGGAAGATGAGGTGGCTTGAAGCCAAAAACTATCTTATCGGCGTTAGGGGCCCCCCGCATAAACAATATAAGTATGTATGCGCATGTCATTACGAGTCTCCTTGACCAACATCACAGTAAGGATTCCCGATGAACTACGGGCCAAGATGAGAGCTCTCTCGGATATCAATTGGTCTGAAGTCGTCAGGAGAGCGATTGAAGGACGGATAGCCTTGGAAATGGCGAGAAGAAAGAAGGACAAGGAGTCCATCATAGAGGCCGGGAAACGAGCAGATGCCATCTTCGAGGAGTTGAAGGCTAAGCACGGAGCGATCAAATTCGACAGTGCTGAAACAGTAAGGTATTGGAGGAATCACCGATACGGCGCTACGTCGTAGATGCCTCGGTCGCTGTGAAGTGGTTTGTGCCAGAGGAGCATGCTGATTCGGCGAGGCGACTTAAACGTATCTACGAAGAAGGGAAAGCGGACATTCTATCTCCGCCGCTGATCTTATTCGAGGTCGCCAACGCCCTAAGGTATCATCCCATTGTGACTTTGACTGTTGACGAGTTGGTCACGGCGACCGAGACGTTAAGAGATATGGCGATAATTGTGGAAATGAGCAGACAAATGTGGACGAAGACATTCGAGATATCCCGGACTGAGGGTATAACTACTTACGATGCGGCATATCTAGGCCTTGCTGTCCTAAGCGACGCCATGTTTGTCACGGCCGATAGTAAGCTCGTCGATGGACTATCCAAGAATCTCAAACAATACGTTGTTCTTGTCTCCGCCATGAAATGAAAGATCGTTAGCGTTTCTCCCCATATGAGTTCTAATCAGATATCGTCCAAACCTTTTTCAATCGATCTCAGCCGAGGACCAACCTAGGACCGTCCTAACGCTTAGGTCCGACGTATTCGGGAAACCGTCAAAAACAGCTTCTTTTCTAAAATCTGAGCCATTTTGTATTAATGGACGGGGGGATTCGAACCCGCGACCTCCTGAGTGCTCATCCCAAAAAATTTAATTTTGGAAAAGAGACTGTTTTCAAGCATTTTTCCACGGTTTAATATGAGCGATGGTCCATTTAGGAGGTTCCAGCCATGTTGAGCGAAGGAAAGAGGAGTTTCAAATAATCTTTTGCCCTTACTGTCAGAACCAAGGAGGTGCAACATTTGGCGCAAACTATAATCTGTTTGCTCACCTCTAAGCTCTTATCAGTTCCTTCACTTTTTCAACAAACTTTTCTGCATTTTTTATCACTTCTTTTGTCGATTCGATGTTAAGCTCTGCATAGAGCTCATGGTCGCTTTTCTGCCTTAAGTCGAAGGCTTTTGTGAGCATATCCGCGGACTCCTCGCAGAGAACGCCTTGTTTCACTATCTTTTCACCGAAGAGAGATATAGTTCCCCGATGAGTCCTGACACTTATACCCCTGCTAAAGAGAAGGGCCCTCGTAGCATGGAACATAGCATAACAAGCCCTTGAAGTAGCGTCTTCCAACTCCCCGTTTTCTTCAAGTAGCTTGGCCGATCTTAGGGTTATGTCAGCTCTTTTCAAGGAGGCTCCCGCGAAGTTTCTTGAAGTTTCCTCTATCATACAGTATTACACCCTCTTGAGCTAGACTCTTCATAAATGGGGAACCGAGATTGACGCAACGCTCAAACTCTTCCTTGGTCATGTGGACTATGGCTGTGAGTGTATTGTTTTCTAAGTCTACTTGCGTCCTGATTTTTGAGATTCTGTCATAAAGACTTTTTTCGTCTTTCAGTGTTACTATGAAAATGTCTATATCGCTTTCTTCGTGAGCCATTTTCTTCGCAATGAATAGGCTTCTCACAAGCATTGGATTGAATCTAAATTCGTACCGAGGATTCAAATGCTCCATTGAATTTTTCACCACATGTGCATGGCAAAAATACAAACCTCTTGGCAAAGAGTGACAAAGTGGACCGGGCTAGATACATATTTTCGTTTATAATCTTCGCAAAAAGCAAGTCTTAGGCGGATTCTTGCCTAGAACAGTAGAAGAACGGCATAACTAGTGTTAAGATTCTACTTCATCTTGGTACATGGAAAGATCAGAGTACATAGGTGGAGATAAATGTTTATATTGTCTGTTTGCAATATTATTTGCAGGTGTTGTATACGAGCGTCACATTGAGCATTAGGGTGCCTGAGAAACTAAAGAAGATGCTTGAAGAGTTAGGCATCGACTGGTATAAGGAAACACAAACCTATCTCATGAACTTAGTCAGAAGTGAACTTCGCAAAAGAGTACTTGATGAATCCGACGATATTAGGAAGACGATAGGCAGGACGACTACAACTGCAGCTAAGTTAATACGCGAGGACAGAGAGGATGAACACTGAAGCAGTCATCGACGCATCCGCAATAGTTGCATTATACACACCTGAGGAGGCAAGTAACTGGATTAGGATGAAGATTGAAGAATACGCCCAATTCCACATCCTCGACCTAACCATGTACGAGGTCGACAACGCCATATGGAGAAAGGGACTGTTACTCAAGGAGCTCAACCCCTCAGAGATGGAGCTTGTATTCAAAAATATTCAATTGTTCACAGGCTCTTTATGCATCAGCCATCCGTACAGTGAAATCCGTGGGGAAACAATAAGAGTCGCAACCGAGCATGGGCTTACCATCTATGATTCGGCGTACATATCATTAGCACTACTGATTAGAACCAACTTCATAACAACCGACGCGATATTAGCCGACAAGTTGAGGAAGACTGAGCTGGAAGACATCCTAGTAACGCCATACCATAAGGCTGAGTGAAGTGCGAAATAATCTCACGAGAAAGGGATCCAGACATCTCGATTACCTTAAGAGCTCTAATCGGGTTTCATGGAAAGATTGAAAGGCTTTAAAGCAGCTGAAGAAAATAGGAAGATTAAGTAGGGGAATGCTGGGATACTGTGATCATCGACAGTCATTTGCATTTACCCGGCCTAAAAAGGGGAGGAAATTTTGTCGATTCAAAGAAAATACTTCTTAAAGATCTCAAGAGAAATAGAATTGATTATGCCATCTTAATTCCAGACAACGTGACCGGATCGGAAATTGGGGATTTAGACACTATTTTGGAACTGACAAAAAATGATAAACAATTATTTCTAATGGGAACCTTGAATATTCTGAAGGATACGAAATCTATTCTCAATAGATTAGATTCATTGTTCGAGTGCCAAAGAATAGTTGGGATAAAGATTTTTCCAGGACACGATCCAATCTATCCTACTGATGTACGGCTTATTCCAGTTTACGAATTATGCATTAAGTACAACTTACCGATAGTGATTCATACGGGTTGGAATTCTCAGAATCCTGGTGTTGCTAAATACAATGATCCCAAATATATTATTAGAATCGCCAAGAAATTTCCGCGGCTGAAAATTGTTATCTCCCATTATTTTTGGCCCAAAGTTGAATATTGCTATGATTTAACCAAATCCTTCCAAAACATTCATTTTGATACTTCAGGATTAGCAGATGATGAAGTGATAAGGGAAACTGGACTCAAAAAAATAGAGAAGGTTTTAACAGATACAACCGTAGAACGACCAGATAACATATTGTTTGGAACAGACTATGCCATGTGCGATATTAAGAAACACGTTGATTTTATTAACACCTTGAAACTCACTAGACGGCAAAAAGGAAGGATATTTTATAGAAACTCGATTAAACTATTCAAATTAACATTGGAATAACAAACCTATTTCTCATCTATAAAACACCCCAAAAACAAACCCGGAAGATTTTATACAGTGGACCGGGCGGGATTTGAACCCGCGGCCTCCTGAGTGCAAGTCAGGCGTTCATTCCAAGCTGAACTACCGGCCCATAGACTATCAAACCTGTTTTCATAAATGATCTCTGAATTAAGGTTTTTCGTACTACTGTTATTCGGTGTATCCGGTTGTATATCTATTGCTGCGCAGCATAAGGGTATTTCCCTTTCTTCACAACGAGCCTTGCCATTTCTAGGAAACCGGCTGCGTTCGTGCACACAGATATGTTGGCGGAGGCCGAGAGAACATATCCGCCTCCAGGTGCCCCAGCATCCAGACATCTGTGAACTTCTTTTCTCACTTGTGCTATGCTGCCGTAATCCAAGATTGTGGGTGACACATTTCCTATCAGGCATATCTTATCTCCAATGCGGTTCTTGACCTTGGACAGGTCCATTCCGGCTTCTACATCTATGCCCTGATAGGCATCTATCCCGGCTTCAGCTAAGTCTCCTAAGAGAGCCTCGACGTTCCCGTCAGAGTGAAGAAGGGCAAATCCTCCCGCACTTCTAAAAGCGTCACACTGTTTCCTCAAGGCCGGTTTGACGAATCTCCTAAAAAGTTCCGGCGGCATCCACGGACCACCAGAGTATCCGTAGTCTACGCACATGAGTATACCGTCAGCTCCTTCGTCGAGAGCTGCTTTCCCAACCTCTATGGCCCTATCTGACATGGCTGTGAGAAGCCTTTCCACCAACTGAGGATTTGTGTACATGCTTTTCAAGACTTCTAGGAGGAGGGGAGGATCGGAGACTATCGGGCCCCATGACCCATCAGCATCGCAGGTGACGAAGACCTCGCCTCTGAACCTCTTAACTAATCTTTTCAGAACTCTAAAGCTTCGCTCACCATAGGGTCTCAAATCCCTGAGGCTTTCCAAGCGATCTACAACATCTCTCAGGTCGACTTCACGGCTTCTAAGCTCCTCGTTCCATAAAGTCTCCCCGGACCACGCATGGACCGTTCCGTTTATAAGCCATCTATTTTCATCGAGCTTCTTCACATTCACACTCTCAGAGTTGACGCCGGGGGTTCTTATGAAATCTAGCTCAAGCTTCGCTATGTAGTTGGCTGTCTCCTCCACAATCCTATCCTCAGCCTCTTCATCTCTAAGCTTCCCTTCAGCGGCCAGATCCAGTTGCAACGGGGTGTTATAGGTCAAAGGTGTGAAGCCGAGTATATGCTTGCCCACATTGGGCGAAATATGCATCTCGAAGAAAGGAACCCTATCAGGCTCTTCGAGAAAAAGAGCTGTACAGGCTCTTTCATATCCGTTCAAGACTGTCACCTCTTATCATACAAGGAAGGAATGCCCTGTTTCTAACGTGATGGATAGGAATTAGAGAATATAGGTTTTCCATTATCTTAAGTCTTATCGGATACTTATTGATCTTACATGATGATTCACTGAGGGTTCAGCTCACCCTCCTCGAGAACAATATCTCCATCTCGTGTTCCATGAAAAGCGGTATTCTGTCTGCCTGTAGGGCGTACTTCGATGGATTGGGAGAAATCCCAAAGAAATTCTTTGGCACATCTTTCGGCTGGACAAAGAGGAGGATAGCTTGGGAGTCAGAGCATCCTTCCTTGATGATGAGGTAATTCTGCTTGAGGGAAAAAGCTAACAGCAACTCTGTGAAAGGCGATTGTCTGAGGCCTGATAGCAGAGGAAGAACCGCCACGAACTCGTTCAAGGAGATAGAACAGCCTACGAGAATTCAGACGCAACTGTAGATCTAGAGCGAACATTCAGTGACCATCTTCAAAGCCTTCGACCTCCCCAACCACTCTCTTCCCATAGTTCTCAGCATTTCTAGTCACCAGTCGTCATCTTATCTATCAGGAGCTGTATTGAGGATTCGAAGGCGGTATAAAGCGTCTTACCAGCATCATACATCAGAGCCAAAGATAGGGCAAGAGAGATCAAGGATAAGGCCAAGCCGGCCCATCCTCCTACACCAGGAAAAGCCGATATAACCGGTGAAGCTATCGAAACACCTATCGCTACTATAAAGACTATCATCAGCTCCTTCAAAGCCCTAACAATAGAAGGACCTTTATCAAGGCTGAAACCGGGTAGATGCCTCAAAAGCGAAATCGATGCTATATCTATCAGCTTTGTCAGGTCCAATATTATTCTCAGGGCTATGAAGAAGAGTACCACAATGAACAATAGAGCCATCGCTATCGTCAGGTTGAAACCCTCCCGAGGATCTATCACACGTATTATGTGAAGAAAACTAATATCCAGGAAGCTTAAGCCGACAGAGATCACCGCAATGAGACCGGAATTCATCAGAACCCTCAGGATTCTTTTCTCAACCTCCTCCCTCGACATACCTAGTGTTCACCTACCCTTTTGGGATTAAGCTTCTCTTGAAAACCTACCTTAACGCATGAGCTTATATTAAAGTTTATAGGCTAGCGGTCGTCCTATCACTGGTCAAAATGAAAGAACAGTCTCAGGAGAAACCTGAAGAACAAAGCCTGAAGATAATCTACAGAAGAACGATTCTTTCCTCTTTCGGTGGAGGTCTCATAAACCCCTTTGTACATATCTACGCCGCTCAAATGGGCGCCTCCCCAGTAGAGATGGGATGGGTTAGGGCCATGAATACAATCTCGGCCAACATAGCCCAAATACCATGGGGGTTGACCATAGACTGGCTCAAAAAGAGGGCGATATTTGTATTCTTGGGCGGACTGCTATACGCATTGCTCTTCCTTCCTCTCCTCTTCGTAGATAATGTTCTAGAATTCCTCGTGGTGATTTCTCTTAGCTCCATATTCGCGGCTATGATAGGACCCGCTCTGAACTCTCTAATAGGTGATCTGTGCGAAGAAGGTAATAGAGGCAAGGTCTACGCCCAACTGAATGCTATGGCCTCCATAGGAAGCATCCCGGCCACTGTGATCGGCGGCTACATTCTATACAAGGCATCAGGAAGTCTCAAGGAGATTTACCGGATACCCGTTATCTCCGGTTTTCTCCTCACGTCCGCGGCTGCATTCCTAATACTCAAGATCAAGGAGAGAGGCTTAGTAGGCGAAACCTTTAGGCTGAAAGGTTGGACCGAGGCTCTGAAGGCGAACCGGTACTTCAGAAGGCTTTGTATAGTATCTTCCGCACAAGGCTTCTTCATGGCCATGGCCTGGCCGATGTTCACTCTCACAATCGTACGGGTGATCGAGGCGGACATGTTCCAGATCTCGCTCTTGAGCGTCGTCTCCGGATTCACAGCCATAATTGTTAGGAGGCTTACTGGGCGGTTAGCCGACAGAGCGGGACGGAAACCTCTCCTCGTGATTGGAAGAGCCGGACTCTTTCTGATCCCGCTAATATATGCGTTCGCCACATCAATCGACGAGCTTATTCTGCTGGAACTCGTGATAGGCATCGTATCCGCCTCCTCGGATGTGGCACTTTCCGCCTATCTGTTAGACATCTCGCCCAAGGGGTCAAGAGGCTCCTACATGGGTCTGTACAATGCCCTCACAGGCCTCCTTTCCTTCCTAGGTTCGCTCTCGGCAGGATACCTTATGAACCACTTCATCGGTCTCGGATACGGTTTCCAGGACGCGATGTTCATAGTATATATGGTCTCTATGACTGGGCGACTCGTAGGAGGAATGCTCTTTGCAACCCTGGAAGAACCTTACAGATACCCCGCCAAGTTCAGAGAGGAACTGGAAAGTATTCTCAAAGAACAGGTGGAGAAGATTGAGGAGGAGTTAGAGAGCGTTGAGCAAATTGCCGAGAAGTTCAAAAAGCTTGAGGACGAAGACATTGAATGGTTCGAGAAGATTTCGACCGGCAGACCCTGAAGCAACTTTACGAAGTCGTCTCTCCAGTTCCATTGCCCACATATCTGCGTGAAAGTACTCTCATAGAATTCGGAGCCTTCTGGGTCACAGATCCAGCGGCAAACTTCCGTACGTATGCAGAGTTTCAGTCACTGTTTCAATGCCCTTCCTAAAGTGTAATGGGTTAATGTCTTCAGTTATACCCATTATATAGCCTGAACCTGGAGACATTTCTCTCAATAGATTCAACGTGTAATCTCTGATCTCTTCCGCCGTCCTGAGGAAGACCTCCTCCGGGAAGTTCATCCATACAACCTTATCCTTCCATGCTTCCCTAGCCTCTTTAGCCGGAAGGTCTCCCATAGGGGGAGGTGTGAAGGCTTCTATGGCGTCCAGATCGCTCTTGGCTATCAGATCCTTAAGTGTCTTCAGCCTACCATCCATGTGTGAGATAACGACCTTTCC
>Ga0315314_1003861_pt1 | contig 11507 bp, 12 predicted proteins | sample TDP9_MG_FD_203631 | JGI IMG/M metagenome (GOLD analysis project Ga0315314, IMG submission 203631) | Freshwater sediment microbial communities from Lake Towuti, South Sulawesi, Indonesia - TDP9 | ecosystem: Environmental > Aquatic > Freshwater > Lake > Sediment | place: Indonesia: South Sulawesi...
TAACATCTTTCCATTCAACTCTCATTAAATTCATCCTCTTATGGTAGTCTGTGTAGTTCCTGTAAAAGGCTATACTCACTGCGCTCATACCCATGCCTTGTCCAGCAGATGCAAATATTGTAGTAGGAAACTTTGCAATGAATTCACCGGCTCTTTGGCTTATTTGGGGTGAGAGAATTTCAGGGCGAAGTCTAGCAAAATTTATAGCTAGTAGTTCAAAACCCATCTTCCTAAAATTCGGAACGATTGTATAGTCCTCTATCATTCCATTCTTCTCAAGTGCATGACGAGCTCTGGTGACAGTAGGCTGAGAAACACCTAAAACTCTGGCAAGATCTCTATCACTTCTTTTTGAGTTCTTGAGAAGTTCTCTTAACAATCTCTGAGGTAAATCCTTTCTCATAGACTACAATCAGAAATGGTTTCCATTAAAAGGTTTATGATGTAGCTTCTTCATTGTCTAAGGAGAGGAATGTAATTCTAAGTGTTATTCTCTTTCGAGCTTACCTTTGAACACGTTAACTTTCAGTCTTAAAGCATCTATTATTTCTTCGTAATGCAAGCAGGATTCGTTATCCTTCTCTGGGTTCTTTAGAGTACAGCGTCCCTTCTTATAGTTTACACAATCTGTCTTCTCACAGAAGGGATACTCCATTAAATACCCTACATAACAGAAGAGTTTTCTCTCATATTTAATATCGTTTCAACTTGTACTAAAGATTTGAGAAAGAATCTTCTATAGCGATGCAAACTGTTGTTAGAGGACTATAGAGGTGAATCTTAGTTGGAAGAATACACATGTGTTGAAGTCAATCATCATAAGAAGATCGCCAATGTAATTAACGAGTACCAAAAGAAGGGCTGGTATCTCCACACTTATGCTTGTGCAGGAGTGGGATTTGGCACCATCCATTATTTGCACTTTGAAAGAGAAGCAGCTTCTTCATAGTTCTCCGTTTTCATTTTTCTAATCAAGTTATACTAAGGATTCTAGAAAGAAACTTGGGAACACATGTTAGCGTTCAGTTGATACCATTAGAAAGAGGAAAATAGCTAAGCGCTTTCAGCCCGAGCTTCATCATGGACTAAAGTCTCTCACATGTATTTACTTTAAGAGCTTCATCGCTTCTTCTCTTGGAATGGCAACCATTGTTTCGGTTGCTGCATAGTCTCCAACCTGCAGAAGCATTTTCAACACAGTCTTCTCGTCAGGTCCTTCGGCTATTAGTACTGAGTCATACCTTCCGAGAGTCCAATAGAATCCTAGAACTTTAACCCTAGGCTCACTGGCAAGAATCTTGTTTGACCTTTCAATGCTCTCTCTAGTTGGTTTACCCCTCCACCTACTCAAGGTGACAAAGATCGCTTCTCACACCTCCTCTTATCTTCTAGGAAGGAATTCACCCTTCCTATCATGTTTCATCTTAAACTCTTTTTAAAATTTGGGTAAAACCAAAAATTATAACGAAACTCCTTTAAGATTGATGATTGATGATTCTTTCAAAACTCTATCAGTTCTTAACGAAAGCATATTCTGTGTTGGGGTATGTGATTGAGTGCTGATGTAGGAATGTATGTGTGGGTGTATGTTTAGTAGATATTTCTATAAATATTAGAGAATGAAATCTTTAATCGTTAGAAGAGTTCAGAGATAAAGGGAGGAATGAATTGTGTTTAAGGGTGAAAAGACCTATGTGTTTTGGATTGGTTTGATAATCTTAGGTTTAGCTTCAGTTGGTCTTTTTGGAATATTATGGATGATGGCAATCTGGAATGGATACATAGATCGATTTAGAATGGTCACACAAGCAGTTCCAGTCATTGTTGGTGGAATGGTCTTCATAGTCATAGGACTCTACATGATGATTTCTGGTGTAAAGAAGTCTGAAAGCTAAAGGTATCTGTCTAATGGTCCCTTTACTGGAGCTTTAAACTTGTCACATACTAAGCTTCCTAGGTCTATGTAGCCCTCGTACATATGATACGAATACTCGAGTGTAAATGATTTAAGGTAATAAAGAATACAACTTATTGGTGAGACTTTGACAGTTAGAGAAAGAGACCCGTATCTGTGTGCAGCTGGCTCATTCTTCTTTCCTGGATTAGGGCAAGTGTACTGTGGAAGAATATTAAGAGGAATAGTTTTCCTTATTCCAGATATTCTCTTAGCAATTCCTATTAGTGTCCCTGCGTATCACCTGTTGGCGACTTGGTGGTATACTATTGCAAGAATAATGCAGTTCATTGTTCGAGTCATAGCCACCTATGACGCCTATAATGTAGCTAGATTGACTAAAACTGCTTGATTTCACTTTCATCAGTTGGCTATTTCTTTAAGATAACACTTGTTTTCAGATAGGAAATAGCCAATATATCAATAACATATTAGTCTAACCCACCTTCATTTTCCTTCAACTTCTTCTGACCACTAACTTCACCTACAGATTCAAAATATTTCTGTAAATGAACTGAGTGAAAGTATTGGTTAAACGTTCCCACTCTGAGAATTTGATGAAAGTATCATGTATGCATTATTTGGGCTTCTCCGTCAAACCCAGTTCGCTAGAGTTGTAGGCATCTCTGCAGTATGTACAGTTAATCAATCCCTCGATTCTTAACAACTATTTCGTTGGGTTTTTTGTACGTCTCGTACACGGTTGCGGTTTTTGGATCCATTCTCCTAAGTTCTGTTGCTGCCAGCTCCTTGATCTCAGTGGTCATTATTCCTTCCCACACTCTGCGTTCAACTGTTTCAGCAACCCTAGTTGCATGTTCCTCTTTAGCTCCAGCCTTTCTCAAAGAAACTTTCAGTTTAGCCCTATCAAAATTCTCAGAACGTTTCTTTACCTTTACCAAAGAATCACCTCCAGCTGATTTTCATAGTCTTGTTATGTCTTTCTCAAGGAATGGTTAATTTATTTTATGAACTCTATATTCAGATTAAGAAGGAAAGTTCAGAGTGAAACTAACCTGTCAGTGACTATAATATCTGAAGAGGACAAGGACTTTAGAACTATTTGGATTAGTAATCTACTTTTAGAAGGCTATTAGAGGTTAAGTATGTTTTAATGAAGAAGGATGGTAAAGCTAGAAATCCAGATGATGTTATTCAAGAGATTATGGAACTGCTCTGGAAAGACACAAAAATGTGAATGTTTACGGTTTCTCTTTCAAGGGCACGTAGTAGTATTCTCCAATCTTCTTCTGATGCCTATCCAGCTTAGAATCCTCCTTGTTTACTCGAGGTCTCTTCGTCACCGTATCCCTCCTAAAAGTGACCTCCATCTCCTTCAAGAAGGTGTTCATTCCCTTTCGAAGGGTTGTTGGTGGATTAGCCAAACCATAGATTCCAGGTTCCCCAGTGAAAATCATGAGGCGATCAGCAATAAAATCTTGAGCCACAACATCGTGCTCAACAACAAAGGCGGTCACGTTTCGGCTCTCCACCACACGCCGAATCGTCCGAGCCATAGACAACCTCTCTTCCACATCCAAATACGCACTAGGCTCATCCAAAAGATACAACTGAGTGTTTCTAGACAAGCAACTAGCGATGGCAACTTTTTGCAGTTCTCCACCACTAAGCTCAGAAACATCACGATCCAAGAGAAGCTCCACGTTCAAGGGCTGCAAAATCTCGCTCCGATACCAACTAGAACCGAAATCATCCTTCGCTATACTTCTCAAAAGCTGCTGAACAGTTCCCTCGTACTCCGCCGAAATGTACTGAGGCTTGTAACTAAGACTCAAACCATACTGCAACGAAGGCTCCCCAGCATCAGGCTTCTCCAACCCAGCCAACAACCTAATAAAAGTGGTTTTTCCAATACCGTTAGGACCCAATATCCCAACGACTTCTCCTTGGTTTGCCTCTCCAGGCGCGACAGACAACGTAAACTCTCCATAAGATTTCTTCATTCCACCCCACATAAGCAACGTCTCTCCCGCAGTCACGCTGATCGTTGGAGGCTTCACATGAAAGACCATGGGGTTCTTCCTAAAGCGAACATTCTCATCTGGAATGAACCCCTCTAGATAGATGTTGATTCCCACCCTCACCCCGTGAACATGAGATATAATACCATAAACTCCTGGGGTCCCATAAAACACACAAATCTGATCAGACAAATAGTCCAGAATAGCAAGATCATGCTCTGCCACGATCACGGTCTTGTCGTCTTTTCTAAGGCTTCTTATCACTCTAGCCGCCTGAAGCCGCTGCTTCACATCCAAATAACTAGACGGCTCATCGAAAAGATAGACGTCAGCCTCCCGACAAATAGTGGCAGCTATGGCAACCCTCTGAAGTTCACCACCGCTCAAAACGTTTAAGGGTCTATCCCAAACGGTCTGAAGTTGAAGCTGCTCCTTCACCATCTCCAGCCTATCTCGGTCATTCACCTTCTCAAGAAGCTCCCCAACCAGACCCGAAACCACCCGGGGAATCTTATCCACATACTGTGGCTTGTGAACCACCCGAAGTTTCCCATCGTTCAGTCTCTGAAAATACTCTTGAAGAGTAGAACCACGAAAATGCTCAATAATCTGGGCTTGATCCGGAGGCTCCTCATAATCTCCAAGATTAAGTTCGACTTCTCCTGAAAGAATTTTGAGGGCGGTGGTTTTTCCAATACCGTTTTGCCCCAAAAGCCCGAGTACAACTCCTGGAGAAGGTATAGGAAGGCGAAAGAGTTTGAAGGTGTTGGGTCCAAATCTGTGACTGCACTCTTTCTCAAGTTCGTCAGGCAGATTGACTATTGACAGAGCCTTAAAAGGACACTTCTTGACACAGATGCCGCAGCCCACACAAAGAGACTCCACGATCAATGGTCTTTCATTCTCAAATCGAACCGCCTCCACCTTGCTTCTTATCTGGGGACAAAAACGATAGCACTCTCTAGCGCAGTGTTTAGACTTGCACTTATCCTCGTCCAAGACAGCGACTCTTACCATCGGGTTTCGCCATACGCCATTTTAAACAAATATAGAAGGGATAAACAACTCTTAAAGTTTAAAGGTAAAAAGTTAGATAAAAAATGAGGGGTTGTAAGACCAATCGGGTCACCATTCTTCTTCCTCTTCTTCTTCCTCTTCCTCTTCCCACTCTTCTTCCTCCATTTTTTCACCTCCTTTGATGCCTATCAGCTTGTTTCGTAATCCTACACAGACACATTCAACCTTTTTTAAGCGTTTCTATTAAGCAACAGAAAATCAACGTAAAGAAGGCAGAAAAGGGCTTATCTAGCTTCTCTTATCATCTTCGCTTTCAGCGCTCCCTTAGGCTGCTTCACACCCGAAGTCATATAGGCCCAGCAGAGATGTTCGGAACAGTGGGGCAGCGCCGATCTGACCTGAAGCGCTCACAGTTATCAAGCCCAAAGACTTACCCCGCATTCTTCGTTTTCGAGCTTAATCAACTCCTCAGCAGCCTCCTGAGCCGTTCGTCCAAGTCGCATAAGATCACAAGCGCTTTTTACCAAAACAAGTTTAATAGTGACCTCACCTATTCCAGTTGCTAAACAAGACCATAAGAGTAAATTACCAATAACGCTTTTGTTATCAAAATTGTTAAATGCTTTATCCAAGGTGGAGAACTGGCATGACGAAGAACTCAATCCTTCCCGTTTATTCCGTCAGCGGAAATAGCTATGAGATGGGTTTTCAAATCGGGAAAACGCTTAAACCTCAAATTATCGATTTTTTGGAAAAGAGTAAGAGGTTTAAGTTTTTAAGAAACGCTGAAAAGAAGAATCCAAGACTTCAAAAACTAGTGGAATATGGAGAGAGGTATTTTCCTCAGTACATGGAGGAGATTAGAGGAATCACCCATGGCTCTGATTCGAATTTGACGGATATTTTTCTGATAAATTGTAAGTATGATTTTCCAAGAAATGGGTGTACAACAGTAATCTTTAGGGACGCTCATGGGGTAATACTCGGTCACAATGAGGATAACACTAAAGAGAACTTAAACAATTGTTGCTTTCTAAAAGTCTATCCCGAGATTGGAACGCCATTCATAAGTTTTTGTTATCCAGGGATGGTTCCTGGAAATTCATTTGCTTTTAACGCACATGGGATAGTTATAACCAATAATTCCATGCCTACGCCCGACATAAGAATAGGTTGTCCACGTCATTTAATCGATCGATTCCAGTTAGAAGCAAAAAATGCAAGAGATGCGATTACGAGGACGTTGTTAAAGGAAAGAGCTTCTGGCGGGAGCTTTAACATCGTGTCCCAAAAGGAAAAAAGAGCAGCAAACATCGAGACGACTTCTCAAAGACATTGCATAACAGAAGTTGTGGACAAGTTTCTACATACGAACCATTATGTTTCGAGAGAATTGAGTAGCCTGAAAAAGAATAAATCGTCATTGAGATCCAGCATATCTAGATACAAGGTGGGATCTAAGTTGTTACGGAAGGTTAAGGAAAAAACACTTCAGGGGGCACTTGATATCCTTATGAGTTTAGAAGCTGAACCATATAGCATTTTGAGGATTGATAGACGTATGAGGTTTTGTACACTCTTCACTGCTTTGTTTGATGTATCTTCTGACGGAATTATCCTGAAAGTTTATGAACCAAATCCAGGAATACAAGAAAAAGATGCCTTTTTAGAGTTAGCTTCAGATGATCTAATGTAGATTATCCTTGAAACTTGAATCTACACTTTCCTGCACTGCGGGCGCTTATCAATGATCTCGAAAAAAGGTGTTAGGTAGGCTATAGGAAGGATTGCGGAAACCTATGGTCATTAACATGCACGGTAGCAGGCTAAATTAGCCCGCTTCTGAGAGTAAATCGTGTAGTACTACTGGGGTTCTCGATTTCCTATGTTTCATAATCCATCTTCCATCTAAGAAAATCCAAGACTTTAGAGAACAAAGCAGTGAACATAGAACTGTAGACAACCAAATCACGTATTAGATGAAGTATCGGTGACCAATCGAATGGTGAAGGCACAGCCATTGTACCTGACCACGTTTCCACGGTATGCCAAGTCATTGTCTTTTGTTCAAGTATCACTTCAAAATGAATTGAGTAATAAAATTGCACATTTACATTTTCTGCTGAAAGTGAATTGACGAAATGGAATGTGTAGTTTCCAGTTTCCGAAGCGGTAAAGTTGAAGTTAGCATCGGCAGTCTTGTTATAACAAAATAAAATTCCCCCTGTCGGAGTGGTAACGTAGAAGTCTACAAAACCATTTTGGGCTGATACGTTTCCAATGACTTTATCAGGAGAGGTTAATGTCGGTGTATCTAGGGTGACTTCTTCCTTTGGTTGAATGATAAATTCGTGAGTTCTCGCCCCTACATCGCCAATAAGGAAAAAAGTTGAGATCAAAAATACCAGCAGGACTGATATGGTTCGCCGTAAATTCATAAACATATCATGGTTGTATTATTTTGCACTGGAAGTTAATATGTGTTTTTGAAAGGTTCACGGTAATATCAAAAGAGGAGCAAAATTATATTACGAAAAATACTTTAGGATTATCGCAGAAAGGCTTACGGTTTGCTCGGTTTAAATCTAAAACTTTCTTCATGTTACTTACGTTAGAAAGACCATTATTTTGGGAAAGATTGATATAATAAAGACTTATATCAGAATTTATTGGGATGATGTGCGGCGACGGTTGGAGTGCACACAATGACAACGTACTAACCTGCGCTGACCCCCATCCCACGTTCTATGGTTTCATCTATCCTCAAATTTCTTGGAATGAACTAGTGAGCGTTAAGGCTATAAGCCTTTTTTAATCTTAAATCATCATCTAAACTGCTCAGGACTGTTTTAGGATGGAGAAGAAAAACAATCGGTATGGGGTATGTGGCGTTTACTGTGGTCAGTGCCCAAACGGAAACGGCAGAGTAAAGATGATTGCTGGCGAGTTGAAGAGGCTTGTTGACACGGTTCGCTACGACTGGATGGATTCAGTAGTCAAGTCGTTCAGATTCAAGGAGTTTAGGAAGGGATTAGAGTGGTTTGCCAACGCGCAATGTCCCATGTGTTTGAATGGTGGAGGTGCACCTTGCGAGAACAGAAAATGTGCTAAACAGAAAGGGCTTGAGAGCTGCCTTCTTTGTGACGATTACCTTGCCTGCAAGCACACGGAATATCATCGAGAGTGGTATCCTTTGTCGTTGATAATTATCGTCGTGTCAGAGAGGTTGGTTTCGAAAAACATCTTGAAGAGGAAGAGGAAAGAAGCAGGGCAGGTGTCGACCTGATGGGTCATTTGGGAAGAAGATGCTGTAAAATAGTCAAACTAGAAGAACAGTAACCGCAAGCACACAAAAAATGGGGATTTCCGGGTGGGAGAATGCCGCAGCAAATTTTGATTGTTCCTTCAGCTATTGGAATTTTGCTTCTCGCAATTGTAATTACGTTATTTATTGTGGCTACTCTTTGGAAAAAGGGCAAAACAGTAGAGGCTATGTTAGTTATAAATGCCTTACTTCAAATCATTATAATTGTAATTCTTTTGTTCAAGTAAGCGATGGCCCTCAAGTTTCTCGTTAATAGAGCGTTAGGGAGGAGGAAAAATGCTTAGAGACTTTAACTTACTCATTACAACTGCCCGTGGCAATGAAGAAGATGCGTGCTCAGAAATCTGGTACTTACTAGGAGAAATAGGAGACTCAGCCGCCACAGTAGACAAAACTGGCATCACGGGGCTAATAGCCGCAAAAACAGCCTTCAACCCCTTCGATACAATTGAAAAATTCCGAGACATACTGAAACAACGTCCATGGGAGTTCCGTTACACCCTTCGAGTGATACCCATCGAAAAATGTGTACGAACAGAACTTCAAGACATCGAGAAAGCAGTTATAGAACTGGCATCAAAAATAGGCGAAAACGAATCCTTCCGTGTAACCGTTGAAAAAAGATTCACCCAAATTTCAACAAAAGACGTGATCGAAACTGCGGCAGCAAACATTGAGAGAAGAGTTGACTTGGAAAACCCTGAAAAAATAGTTCTGATAGAGATCGTTGGAAAGTTCACTGGAATATCTGTTGTGAAACCCCACGAAGTCTTTTCTGTGATAAAGGAAAAGTTTCGTTAACGTTCTATCGCTAACAATGCCATGTGCTCCATCACCAAATTTACTAACGCTTCTTTTTCAAAACCCTTCTTCTCCAACTTCGCTTCAAGTTCAAGGTCAGAGATACCGAAAAGTTCTCGTATTCTCTCAAATTTTTCGTTGGATAATTCGATAACATTGTCATCACGTATGCCCAGAACAAAACTAGAAATGACTTCTAAGGTTTCACGAACTTTAGCTTCAGTTTCAGCAATAACAAGAACTGCCACTTCTGAAGACTCGGCGTTGATTCCAAGTAATTCTACGGCTTTCTTGATCTGCCTTTGAGCAGAGGCATAGAGAAGTGTCTCCACAGCCAAACTGTTTGAGATGTTCAAATCGCTTTCAAAAGCCTTTAAGGCGTTCAGAGCGGCAAAGTAGAGGTGCTCGGGTCCCGCTATCAGATTAGCGTTGAAGAACTGGACAGAAACGTCTTCAGTCTTCTTTCGAACACTATCCAAGAAACTTTTAGTATCCTCAATTTTGACGTTTCTGAACCCAGTTACTCCAATGTATTGGTTGTAGCCTTCGATTTTTTTAATCAATTTTTCTCTTTCCTTTAAGTATTTCTCTGACAAATCGCTCGACAAGTTTTCGGTCTAGTCCAGACTTTACAAGTTGTTTCTTAGCCTCTTCTATTGGCTTCTTCTGTTGCTCATATTTTTTTAGGATGTTTCGAATTGTTTCCTTTCGTTCCCAAGGGAAAATGACCCACAAACTGGTTTTCTTCTTGTAGTAATCTGGCGTTAAAACGCTCCATGGCTTATAATAAATCGTAGCGATTTTGACATCGGTTGCGCCTTCATCTAATAGATGTGTCTTCACTAGACGAAGACTCTTCCCAGTGTCCGCAACATCATCCATAACAAGAACCCTTTTACCCTTCACAGAAGCGGAAACTGGCTGCGTTATGACGGGTTCACCCTTAGTTTCTGCTACTCCCAAATAGAATTCTGCCCTAACATTCGCAAGTTCTGGGTTCTCCAGCAAATCAGACATAACTCGTGCTGGAGCCCATCCCCCTCTGGAAACTCCAACAATCACGTCTGGTTCAAAACCATCTCTCCGAATTCTATCCGCAAGTTCAATAAGCATTTCATAAATCTGTTCCCAAGAAGGAATCTCAAACTCCAAATCCTTGCCCACTTCTGAACCTCAAGACCTCTGTTACGTCCTCAAATTATTGTACGAATCGCGGTTTGATTTCTCTGCGGTGCAGTTCCCTCAATTTACGAGGATCCGCTCCTACGTCAAGAAGGATGAAGTGTTTAACTCCAGCCTTCACGAACTTGTCTATTTTATCCATGCAATCTTGAGCCGTGCCAGCTATGCAGAAGTCTATCGCCGCTTCCGTTGGAACAAACTTTCCGTATCTAGCAAGATATTCCACATATTTCTTTGTGGGCATCCAGTCTATGTAGGAATATGACCTGAACTCTTTTGGAAACTCGATGTCATAGCCAGCCTCCTTTAGAATTTCTGGGACTAGAACAGGCTTCACTCTGTCAAGTGCCTTGTAGGCATCCTTATCTCTATCAGCGACCGACGTGAGAACGCATAATCCCGGGTCAATATCGTCTGGCGTTCTTCCAGCTTTCCTTGCAGTTTCTTGAATAAGTTTCAAACGTTTCGCGTACATTTTGGGTGTCAAAGAAATTGGCAACCAGCCGTCAGCCATTTCACCAGTCAGCCTCAGCATGCGAGGACGTATGGCTCCAAAATATGTAGGCACTTTAGGCTGGAATGGTCTAATCTGTAGGAACGCATCTTTAAACTTGCCAAACTCTCCCTCATAGCTAAATGTCTCTCCAGCCCATAACCTTCTCATTATCTCAACAGCTTCCACAAGCTTTGAAACTGGTTTATTCCAGTTTATTCCGAACGGATTCAAGTTAATGGCGTCTCCAGCTCCTAATCCAAGTATAACTCGTCCACCAGAGAACTGATCTATGGTTGCCAGCCTTTGAGCCATAACCGCTGGGTGATGTCTGTGCGGGTCTGTAACGCAAGTTCCAAGTAACACTCTCTTCGTAACCATTCCTACAGCGGTTAATAGTGTCCACGCCTCAGGGACAGTACGACCCGGAAAATGCAGGAGATGATCCCCAGTCCATAAGGAGTCGAATTCGGCTTCTTCACTAGCCCGAGCGAATTGTAACATTTCCTCCACAGGAGTCAACCAAGGTAAGACTACGCCAAACCTAACACTTTTTCTTGGCATTTCTAACACCAAAATTTACCAATCAAATAGAGAGACTAATCTATCTCTTTTACACTTTATAAGGTTGAATCATGTCTTTAAATCTACGTTTGAAAAACAGGTTTTCAACCGCTATATAGGATTGAAACCCAACAGAACAAGAAACAGGTTGTGTTCCAAAATCAGAAAGCTAAGACAAACCTTCATCTC
>Ga0315314_1003862_pt1 | contig 11505 bp, 14 predicted proteins | sample TDP9_MG_FD_203631 | JGI IMG/M metagenome (GOLD analysis project Ga0315314, IMG submission 203631) | Freshwater sediment microbial communities from Lake Towuti, South Sulawesi, Indonesia - TDP9 | ecosystem: Environmental > Aquatic > Freshwater > Lake > Sediment | place: Indonesia: South Sulawesi...
TAGTTCTAAACTCGGTTCGCTTAATTAGAACAAAATGACCCATTACCCCACCATTCCAAATCATTGAGAAATGAATGCTAAGCATTTACACTTCATGACGAGACAGGAAAACCGATAATTTAAACCTCGACCAAGCCACCGTTTAATGGTAGCCCGGGAGAGGTTCGAACTCCCTTTATGCGCGTCAAAACCAAGAGCAATGGGATATAGAAGAGGCCCAAATATAGATTGAAACAGAAAAAAAGGGAGTTTGCGGGAGACGTCTCCACTACAAGCGGAAAAATTCCTATCTGCTAGTTATTGCAATTTGTAGTTGTGGTGTATCCGAAAATATTTTCTAATACTTCCTGAAGAAAAATAAAAGGAGGTAATCTTTGAAACAAAAGATAGAACCCGGCAAAATAAACAAGAATACCTATCTAATCGATGTAAACATGCTTGGAATAGAAAAGCTTACCAGCATGTTCGCGGTAAAGGGTAGAAAAACCGCCCTGATTGACGGTGGAACTTCCTCCGAAGCTCAGGAAATTATCAAGTCTCTAAAAGCCTTTAATTTGTTACCAGTTGATTACATTGTAATCTCCCACTCACACTGGGATCATCATCAAGCGATACCAGCACTTCTCGAAGAAATGTCAAGCAGAAAAGTGAAACTGCTGGCACATCCAAGGGCAATACCGTTACTCGAAGACCCCTCAAAGGTTGGTTACGACTTTGGAAGAGGTCCTCTTCTGCCGATTAAAGGTGTGAAACCAATAGAAGAAGGTGATGTTGTGGACCTTGAGGGAATAAAACTCGAAGTTATAGATACACCTGGACACACTGCTGATTGTATTTCTCTGCTGGATTCTAAGAATAGGAATATCTTCGTATCAGATGCGGTTGCTGACAAAACTGGTGATACAGCGTGCGTACCTGCCATATGCCCGCCCTCATTTGACCCTGACGTGTATGTCTCTACACTGGAAAAATTGAAGAAATACGATTTTGAAAGCATGTGTCTTGGTCACTACGGAATGTACTACGGTCCTGACGTTAAGGAGATATTAGACGAGGCTAGAACCACGTATAAGCAGGTTTGGAAATTCTTCGATGATAATGTCGACAAGTTAGGGTATGTCGAGTGGATTGCAGATAATCTTATAGAAAAGTTTATGCCAAATTCGGAAATCATCAAGAGAACAGGATTTTTACACTTGATAAATGGTTACAAAACGTACAAAAAACTCTGAAAACACCATAACACTACATACTCTTTGACAGTTCGTTCAAGTGGACAACAATTTTTGCGCGAGCTATATAACTCTCTTTAAAAAGATTGTCACGTTTGTTCATTAGCTGTGAGTTGATGTGGGATGCCTTACTACGTTTACATCCTTCTTTGTAAAGATGGTAGCTATTACACTGGGTACGCCAAGGACGTAAAACGTCGGGTTGAACGGCACAAAAAGGGTCAAGGCGCTAGATACACGAGGATGTGTGAACCCGAGAAGATAGTGTACGTGGAAGAGTTTGACAGCCGAAGCAAGGCTATGAAGAGAGAACGAGAAATTAAGTCGCTCAGCCACAGCAAGAAACAACGATTGATAAACTTATATGATAAATCGCGCGTCCAATGAAGTAACAGACACGCAAGCAAGGGGTAAATTTTTATCCTAACAACTGTCACTAAAAGTTTGAGGAGATTCTGAATGGAGGCGTGGGAAGCGGCAAAAAACGCATTAGAATGTGTGTTAGAGGCTGTTCCTGGCGAAAGAATAGTTATTGTTTGTGATGACGGAAAGAGGGAGATAGGAAAGGCGTTCGCGGATGGAGCCTTAGCCCTTGGGCTCTGGACGAGACTAATGACGCTCAAGACATCTGATGAAATAAGAACTGAAGTTCCACCTCAACTCCTAGAGGTCTTGACCCAGCAGAAGCCTGACATCTACATCAACCTTATGAGAGGAGGCGGAGAAGAAACTCCCTTCCGAATAAGAATCATTCAGATCGAAACAAGAGACCGTAAGTCACGGTTGGGACATTGCCCAGGCGTAACCTTAGACATGCTCACAAAGGGTGCCTTATCTCTAACGCCTCAAGAACATAGAAACATGCAAAGTTTCGCAAGCAAACTCATTCAAGCCTTGAATGGAACTGTTAAGGTTGAGATTACAAATCCATCTGGAACCAAACTGTCCCTCAATGTGAGAGGAAGAGAATTCTACACAGACACCAGAATCGACTGGAAGACCCTGAAATGGATGAATCTTCCGACGGGAGAGGTTATTGTGGCACCTGTAGAGGACTCGTTAAATGGTAAACTTGTCTGTGACATGGCTATTGGTGGAATCGGACCACTGAAAACTCCGTTAGAAATCAATGCGAAAAACGGAAAAGCAGAAAAGACGACATCCAAAGACCAAGACGTGCTCAGAAGAGTTAAAGAAACACTTGACACTGACGAGTGGTCAAACATAGTTGGTGAATTCGCCTTCGGAATCAATCCAAAAGCCAGATTCACAGAAGAGTTTCTAGAGGTTGAAAAGATGTTAGGAACGATTCACGTAGCCTTCGGACACAACACTGACATGCCCGGAGGAAAAAATGCCTCTAAAAACCACATGGACTTACTGATATCCAAACCCACCGTGAAGGTAACCAAAGAGGATGCAACAATCCTTACGGTTCTTGAGAATGGTCACTTCAAGATTTGACCCACAACACCTACGGACAGGGAAGCCACGATCTTCTGGCTTGAGGAGAGGACTCACACACGCAGAGGGTCTAGCCTAGGTCTTCTATAGGAGCCAAGTAGGCTCCAAATATGTGTTGGAGAGCCGAGAAAGCCACGGGCATTCGCGTTCGGGCGAGACTGAGGCATTTCCCGTTGTGAGAAACGCACGCGGAGGTTAGGGTTCAAACTCGTTTAGTTTCTTACTTTTTACTTTCTCGTTCTTGCCCAGATCAAATGTGCGGTCGACTGTCTGCCGCCTAGTGGTATAGGTGGTGTACTGAGTGTCAACTGGTCGCCGGAGCATTTGAAGAACCTTATCTGGTTCATGCCCACCCAGTTGGGAAACATGCTACCTTCTACATGGTGCGTAACCGTTCCCTTCTCTTCATTGACTTCGTAGGTTCCACAGTAGGCGTTGAATCCTTCGAAGGCAGCTTTTATCTCTTCTGGAGTGCCTCTCCACGGGTCATCTGAAGCAAACTTTGGCCGGTCGCGACGCATTAGCAGCGCGAAGAACAGCTTCCCACCCGAGTCATACATTAGCATACCAAACGGATTTCTGCCATATGGGTAACTCACTTCGCCACTTGAACTTCGGACTTCACATGAGAGGAGTTTCCACACACCTATAAGCTGTTTATTCTGCACCGTAGGGTTCTCCTTTTTTGTCAGTTATGAAAGAGAGCAATTTGAACCAAAAAGAATTTCGGTGCTCTCTACTGTTTCATAAAGCTTCTAGATTTACAAACGAGCTAAGTCACGTATCCCGGGCTACCATGACACCGTAGACAGGTCGAGGTTTAAATTCTCGGAATTTGCCTGAAGCACGAAATCTAAAAATGCTGTAATAACTGAGTGGGATGTGAACTCCACAACAAGTGGCGACATCTCCCAATAAGGGATTCCTAAGGTCTGTTTTCTCTGATAATTCAGCATTCAAGAACCAAGTTATAAGCTGCATGAAAGAGAAGCTCACTTTTTCCAATAATCTAAATGCCTTAATGGGTTCTAAGCCAATCCTTGACAATAGAGGATAGATGTTCCCTCTTTGCAGAGTCGTATTTTACGCGTGGCATGGCAGGACTAAAGGTGTCATAAAACCAATGGGTAGCATCAGGAAAGGTTTGAATGGACTTGTCCTTTGTTCTCAAGCTTTTATACAGGCGTTCGGCTCCGTGGGGCAAAGCTGCAACATCTGCTTCTCCCTGAAGAATTAGAGTTGGTTTCTGTATGTGTAAAGCGTTTTCCAAGGCTTTGTCCACGAGTGTCTTTTTGATATTTGCCGAATAGCGGAAACTAAACTTCTTCGCTTCCAAGGGGTCTTGAAGTGCAATTTTGATGTCTTCAGGGTCTCTGCCTTCTACAAATGATGAGCTGTATGGGTCATACATCCTTCTGGGCGCAAAGAGGTTTGTAAAGAATAACGCGATAGAAGCTTTCCAAGTGCTCAGACCTCGGACTACTATTGCTGGCGCTGCAAGCACTAAGCCATCAAGTGAATCAGGATGATTGGCGGCATACCATATAGCGTAGCATCCTCCCAGACTAAACCCAAACACATAGATCTTTTTGTTAGGATGCTTTATCCGCATGTGTGCAATTGTATCATCTATATCTTGAAGGTGCCTCTTGAAGTCTCTTGTATCTCCTCTAGGTAACCCTTCTTCCAGTGAGTTCCCGAAACCCCTAAGGTCTAAAGCGTAAACTTGATTTCCATCCGCTGCCAATTTCGGACCGATGACTTTGAACCGGCCAGAATGGTCGCCTCCTCCATGAATACAAACAACAACTCGCTCGATTTCCGCGCTTGCCCTCCAACATCTATAAAACAGGTTGAAGCCATCCGTCATCTTGAGATAATCTTGAACCTCTTCCACATTCATCGCAAGCCTTTTCCTTCAATTTGTAACAAAGTGCGCAAACGCTATTTAATAATTGCCAATCTCAATCGTTAGCGCCTGAATCTGCCATAGCGCTCCGATAGTTTCCTCTCGTCAGAACTGTCATCTTGGTTGATTCGAAGTGAGAAATTTAAACGAGATAAGTCAGTCGTCTTTGACAGGATAATGTGCAGTTGGTCTTATATCTATGAATTTGAGTCGATACCTGCACAATGGTTGAACGCTTGACAAATTACGGGGCATGCAAAAAGTTGGGAGATATACATTCGATTTTTAATCCCCTAAACCTTTAAATCTCAATTGGCAATTGACTGTCTAAAGTTGAGTGTGCTTGAAAATGCGTAAAGATATTACCTTTACCAGTAAAGGATTGCGTTGTAGTGGCTGGCTCTATGTTCCAGACGACTTGACGGGTGTGAAGGCGCCGGCGATTGTCATGGCCCATGGATTTACAGGCGTGAAGGAGGCGATTTTACCCGATTTCGCCACTCAATTTGTTAACGCTGGCTTTGTGACGCTGGTTTTTGACTATCGGTACTTCGGGGATAGCGAGGGTGAACCGCGCAGTCAGAATTTCCCACTTGAACTGGTGGAGGATTGTCGTAACGCCATTACATGGGTTTCCGATCAGCCGGAAGTGGATTCCCAGCGGATCGGTATCTGGGGAACATCCTTTGGTGGGGGCTTGGTTCTTTACGTGGGCACTTATGACAGACGCGTCAAAGCTGTGGTCTCTCAGGTTCCAGCTGTCCTTAGTCCGGAACAACGACGCGCTAGGAACCCTGAAAATTATGATAATATGAGTAGGATTCTGCTACGAGACCGTATCGAGCGCTACAAGACTGGTGTGGTCAACTATATGAAAGTCTTTGCTCCGGAAGGAGAGCCGTGTGTTTTGCCTGGAAAAGAAGCATATGAGGAAGGCAGGTGCTTCTTCTTCAAGCAGCCGAACTGGCGCAATCAAGTTACCTTAGAGTCATTGGAGAAAATGCGGGAGTTTGATCCAGTTAGTATGGTTCATATGATGTCGCCGACGGCGCTACTGTTTATTCCTGCTGAAAAGGACATTTTTTGTCCTCTCGACGTAGTCAAGGCAATCTACGAAAAGGCGAGGGAACCTAAAGCCATAACCGTGCTTCCAATCAGGCATTTTGAGGTATATAGCGAGCCATGGTTATCGAAGGCAGCAAGTGTAGCGATCAACTGGTTCAAGAAGTATCTCTGAGTAACACAACATTTTACATCTCACAAGCATGACGAATAGTGCGCGGTATTGCATCCAAAAAGGGGGAGTAGGAGATTTCTTGTTATGGATAAAGAGTCGTTTCACTTTTTAGCCTTGATTGACAGTTCACACTGAGGATCTCCCGCTGCTACTGTCTTGACGATTTCCAAAGTAACATTAGGACTTATGGTCTTAACCGCGCTCAAATCAAAGGCCATCATTGCTTCGCAGAGTTCTCTGTTAGTGCCCTCCAAGCCATAAGGACACTTCGCACTCTTAACTATAACCTTGTCTTCCTTCACTTTAACTTCGTTTTCCACGCCAAACATCTTTACGGCTTGAGCAAAAAATGTTCCGACAGACTTGAAGTCCTTGCCTGGGCTCATAGGTTTCATCATCTCACCCATTGCAGCACCTTTTTCACTCATGACTTGTCTCAACACATCGCGACCTGCAGCACCAAACTTCTTATCAACTGCTTTGGCTATTGACCCAACATTTCCGAACAGAGCTGAAGTAACCATGCCAAACCTTTGTTCAAGTGAAAGTTCCAACCAACTCCGCTCCGTAATCTTTTGGTATAGAATTGCTTTATAACCATTGCTACCGCTCCAACCACCCAGCGCGCGCCAGAATGACGAATTTGATGAATACAGTCATCTCTCTCGAGCTACCATAACAAACTGCCTTTTCTGATCTTATCTTGGGTTTGTTTTTGTAAAATGTTTATGTAAATTGTGCTTTTTGCGGGAATTTAAACGAGAATTTAAATCTATCCCGGGCTACCATGAAATCCTAAGTGGAACGACGTTCAAACTCTCAGTTCTGTAGTGGTTGGGGCAAAGTTTTGTCCCAAACCCAAGATTTTTTCCTTACTATGTATGGGTCTAAGGGATAGAATTATGGAGAAAAAAATGGAGATATAAAACCCAAAATACGTTTATCATTTTTTGGGTTTCAGGGGCTCGGGGATAATAGGTGACTTGTCCCAGAGAGCCCAATATAAGTCATGGGTGTGCATCATTGTCTTGGTCATCACATCTTTGGTTTTCGGGTCATCTACAGCCTTTCCCCACGACATATATGAGTCGAACTCCATCTCGACAAGTACGTTGAGCGACCCAGTCTCTCGGTAACCCCTGAACTCCTTAAGGCCAGGGGCCGAGAGCCAGTGGGGAATGGCGACCTCCTTCGCGAATTTCGTGTAAGCCTCTACCTTATCCTTATCAATTGTGTACCTTATCTGGTAAAGAACCATACTTCATCACTCCGTAACTAACTCGAGAAGTTCAACTTAAAAAGCTATCTGAATTTTCTTCTGTTTAAATTATTGATTTCATAATATTCGCGCGCGTTCCCTATCTCGACTTTCACCCACAAACACACAAATCAAAGTCTAATAGTCAAAATAAGCCTAAAATTATAGTGCGGTGGAGGGATTTCAACCCGATATTCTGAATCGATATTTTCATCCGTCAGACCCATCATCTTAGTTAATGCCAGATTAGAAATTTAAACGAGATAAGTCATGTATCCCGGGCTACCATTGTTTTTGATTCTGAGGCTGGTTTGTTATCATTCCGTGAGGGAGCAGTTTGATCTAGGCTGACTTGTTGGTCTAGACCCCCTAGAAGCTGTTGTGTCAGCGGGCTTAGGACGCACGTCGATTAAATAGTCAAATGCAACACGTTTAACAGTAGTTAACGAAACGCCATGACTAATGTAAGAAGGCGTTCACATGAAAGCTAAATGGAAGATACGACATAACATTAAGCCAGGGGACATAGGCTATCTCACTTATCTTCACGGAATCTTATACGCCAAAGAGTATGGCTACGACCAAACATTCGAAGCCTATGTTGCAGGTGGGCTCGCAGAATTTGTTCAATCCTTCAACCCCGACAAAGATCGAATTTGGCTGGCAGAGACAAACGATCGAATTATCGGTTCCGTCGCCATTGTTAGGCATTCAGAAGTAGATGCTCAACTTCGCTGGTTCCTCGTTCATCCCGACTATCGAGGGCTTGGTATTGGAAAAGAACTCCTAAAGGAAGCGCTTCAGTTCTGCAAGGAGCGCAAGTACAAAACCATATTCCTCTGGACCACAAGCGAACTAACGGAAGCGGGTCATCTCTACACAAGTTTTGACTTTAATAAAACCGAGGAGAAAACACACAAGATTTGGGGAAAGAGAGTCACAGAAGAAAGGTATGATTTGTGTCTGTAAAAACGATTTGTAGACAGTCTTCTACAACTCTATGATTTATGAAAGAACTTAAATCCAGAGTGTTTTCAATAAGTGGAAAGGAGCCGATATAAATGAGCGAAAAATTGCCTATTTCCGAGTTCTACAAAGTGATAGACCACGTGACCATCTTTAGAAGCGAGAAATGGTGGGAAGCAATAGCCATCATCGAATCCTATGGAAAACGCTCCATCGCCATGTACCTCTGGCAGTTTAGGGATGGAAAATGGAAGAGAAAACACAAGTTTCAACTAAGAAACCTGGACGAGTGGAAGAAAGTAAAGAATGCCATAGACGACTTTATGGCGAAACTACAGACCTAACATGACACCCTATCTCACACGGTTTTGTGAGTTGTCATTCCTTCTAAACAAGTTTACCAGCATGTTTTGAATTTGATCGTTCGCGCTCAGAATAGCACCGATAGTTCTTTCACCCTTTTCCGTCAGAACATAAACTCTTTTCCTGTCGTTCAACTTCCCCTCTATCAATCCATCCCTCTCTAGGGAGTAGAGAAGAGAATAAACTGTGCCTGAGCTCACAAGAAGGTTAAACTTCTTATGAATCAGTGAGATCACGTCATAGCCGCTTAGAGGACTATTCCTTAACTCTGCCATCACCAGCACATCCATGAAGTTTTTCACAACCCTTTCATACATTTCTCTCAAAACCTGAGTGGACAAGACTCTTCACCCCTGTTATGTAGCTATGTTCTAGATTTATTTTCTATAGACAATTTAAATATTTTGTTTCTAATCTAAACTTCGACTCAAAATCTAAATTCGACACAGAATATTCTACTCCCTTCTCTTCATGAAACTCATGGGAAGACGCTCTGAGTAACGTCAAGAATATTTTTATGGCTACTTGGAAACTGGTAAATTTTTTGCAAATAAAAGATAAAGGGGAACACATAACGACGAGTCATATTAGTCAGTAGCGTGTTCATGTTTAAGGCTATATTTTAACCGTCAAATCACACAAATTTAAAAGAGTTTACAAACAAGAGCGGAAAAGAGACCTGTTTTGACAGTCTGCGATATATCTAGATGTTAGTAAAGGTTATTTTCGATCTTCTATGCTAGCAAAGTGCAGGTGCGTAAATTTGATTTCATGGAAGTACTCTTTTGAAAAAATAGGCAAAGATTTGGAGCTAGCGAGGAAAAAGAAACAAGCTTTAGACGATCTGCTCAACAGGGGCAAAATTTCCCAAAACACGTACGGCTCCATCAACACAGAAATCACAAACGCCATCGCAGAGATCGAGGCTCGGCAGAAAGACTTGGCCGAAAAGATGACTTCAAGAATTACGGAACTCGAAGAGCAAATCAACACGCTGGAGATGCTTCTAGCAAACTCGGAACTACAGTACGCGGCTGGGGAAATCGATGAACAGTCACATGAAGGGGAGAGTGGCGCCTTCAATCTCGCGCTTGAAGCAACAAAACACCAGCTAAATGCTATAAAGGGAATCGTTGGGGAAATCACGCCACAGGTTGTACCTGAGACTTCACATAAACCTACTGAAACACTGGAAACGCCTTCGAGTGAAGTCGTTGCTGAAACTAAGGTGGAGACACCAGCAGCTGAAACTCATTTGGAGGAAACAGCCACAGAAACATTGAGTGAAAAGTCGCTTGAACCAGAACCCGCATTAGAAAAAAAGGAAACGGAGACACACACAGAGGTACCCGTGGAAACAACCACAGAAACGCCTATAGAAGAAGCCAAGAAGGAAGGTGTTGAGGAGCCACCAGAAGCACTAACGGAAACAGAACCTTCGACATGTGAGGAGACTGTTAAAGAAGCAATCGAAGAGACTATTGTCGCTCCGGAAGCCACCACAGAAATAACTGTGGAGGAAACTCCGAAGGAAGAAAAAGTTGAAGTCCCTGTGGAAGAGGAATCTTTTTTTCGAGACCAAGAGGACACAGCGGAAGAGGAGAGGCACGAGGAAAAAGAAGAGCACGAAGGATAGCTTAAGCCTAGAACCTTCCTAAATCTTCTTCCTTTTTTATAGATCAGTGCTAAAGAATTATTTTTCACTTCTCTATTAGAGAATGACAGATGCAGTTTTAAGAAGATAACATATTTTATTATAGGGAAACTACTTGAAAGTGGGTATCACCTATCACGAAAAATTCTTTCAGTACGATTTAGGACCTGGTCACCCTTTCCGTGGAGACCGTTTTATCAATGTTCTACGTCTTTTTAAGGATCAAGGGTTGCTTAGTCTACCAAACATAACGGTCTTAACTCCTGAAGCAATCACCAAAGAATATCTTTGGAAGGTTCATGATGAGGAATATGTAAACCTAATTTTTCGTTTGGCTGAGACGAGTAGACCTTACAATATAGAGACGCCAGTGTCACCACAAATCCTTGAGGCGGCTCTGTTAATAATTGGCGGGGCAGTAGAAGCAGGAAAAGCTATTTACGAAGGAAGAGTTGGTCGTGTGGTGGCTTTGGGATGTGGTTATCATCATGCGGGCAGAAACTATGGGGGAGGATTTTGTCTCTTCAACGACATAGCCGTTTTAATCGAGTATCTTCGTGAAACGTATAGGCTTAAACGGGTTTTGGTTTTAGATTACGACGTGCACTTTGGAAACGGAACCAGCGACATCTACTACGCTGATCCAAGCGTGTTGTTTATTTCTTTGCACCAAGACCCGAGAACCATTTATCCCGGAACGGGGTTTGTTGAGCAAATCGGAAAGGATGAAGGAGAGGGATATAACGTTAATTTGCCTCTGCTCCCAAGAACCGGCGACGAAACCTATCTTTACGCTTTGAGGGAAATCTTCATCCCCTTAGCAGAGGAGTTCAAGCCAGAACTCATCATAGCGAATGGAGGGAGCGATTCCCATTTCGCCGATATGCTCGGAAGCTTGGGGCTTACAGTAAACGGTTTCTTCAACCTATCTCGTACTATAGTTGGAGTGGCAGAGAAGGTCTGTGATGGTAGGGTTGTGTTGATGCCGGGGAGCGGATATAATCCTAGGGTTTTGCCGCCTTGTTGGTATGCGCTCACTGCCGGAGTGGTGGACTTAGAAACCATAGGTGTTGGCGACCCCACAACTCCGCCGGTAGAGCCTAAATGGGTTCGCCCGACAGTGGAGAACACACTGAAAGAACTAAAAAGATTATTAAAGAAGTATTGGAGATGTTTTCGATAGTGGGTTTTCTACACGGAAATCTCACAGTATCTTTCTAAATGTATAATTACTTATCCAGAAGTTTTGGGAGTTCTTTGTGCGCTTGGATTGTGAGAAAAGAGAGGAAAGGGTGTGGTTTTATGGGTCTGTTTTTCCGAAGTTTCTTGCTACCACGTATATGTCGCGCATGTCTATCTTTCCGTCGCTGTTTATATCTGCATTTGGGGTGTGGGGGCACGAGCCGCACGGCGTCGTGTGCC
>Ga0315314_1003864_pt1 | contig 11500 bp, 8 predicted proteins | sample TDP9_MG_FD_203631 | JGI IMG/M metagenome (GOLD analysis project Ga0315314, IMG submission 203631) | Freshwater sediment microbial communities from Lake Towuti, South Sulawesi, Indonesia - TDP9 | ecosystem: Environmental > Aquatic > Freshwater > Lake > Sediment | place: Indonesia: South Sulawesi...
ATCCGTCAATTTATTACTGGCTGGATAAGAATGAATCCAGACCTTCTAGCACTCATTTTAGTTCAGAACGAACGATATATCAAAACATATTTCAACAGTCAAGTAAACTTCATGGCATGCTCTGGTGTGTCGGTTCGAGGCGGACACGTAAACGACCTTATAATAGACGAGCAAGCGGCTGGTGAGGAGCGAGGCGGACAAAAGCACATACGGGCGGCATTATGGCAAGTTTCTACAAGTCCAGACGTCAGAATAATACAAGCATCAACGGCTCATTTTGTAAGAGGCGATTTTGTTCGAATATGGAATGAGGCTAAAAAACTAGGTTACAAAAGATATAGATGGACGCTTGTAAAACATGTTAGCGGACAAACTGACCCACAGTTGATTTATACGGATAAAGAACCAAAGAATTGGTTGTCGGCGGTTCCATGGGCTACTGATGAAACAATCCAAATACTTCGAAAACAGAAAAGCGATTCGGAATGGCTAGTTGAAGGTTTGGGTGGAATTAGTATTGCATCTGGTCTTGTCTTTAATCCAGCAGACCTAAAAGTAGCAGTAGAGATATGTGAACGGCTAGGATGCGAAATTTGTTGTCCGTATGAAGCGAATGAAGAAAATATATGTCCATTAATTCAAACTTCTCTAGCCGCCAATAATATGATGATGGAAAAGGATATTCCGCTGAGAATCCAAGAAGTATTACGATTCATTACTGATAGAGTTTTAGGAATCGACTGGGGACGGGGAGCACCATGTGCGTATGTAGTGCTCGGAAAATATAAAGATTTGGTCTTTGTGCTAGAACATCATGAATTGGCTGGACTGACTGACCAAGAGAAAGTTTCTTTTGCAATTGAATTATGTAAGAGATGGCAAGTTGAAATAGTCAGACCAGACCCAAGAGAATGGGTTCTGAATGGAATGATTGCTGAACAAGGATACGCCGTTCATGAATTATTCTCATTTGAGGGCGGTCAAGAAAAATACCGATATGTGGCGGCTCTTAAGAAATATGTGGAACGCCACAAGGTTATCATACCTAAAAAATTCGATATTCTGATAAGAAGTCTCAGCAATGCATCGTATAGTGAAGATGGTAAGATAGTGAAGTTTGACGACCACAGTTTTGATGCCATGATATATGCAATTTCATATTATGATGAATTAATGGAAGAATCCCCACTAGATAAACTTAGACCAGAAGAGAGAGGATTGAAATCACTATGGTAGGACTAGAAGATTTGTATCTATTAAATCTGTTCATCACAACAATTCTACTGCTGGCTACTCTATATCGTGTCAAAATCGAGCGAGAAATATGCAGAGTTACTATCGAAAACGCAAAATATTGTCAAGCACTAAAAAAACTTAGACAAGTTATGGAACGGGAAAAAGACATATTGAATGATACCGACGCCAAAGAGTTCTATCAATTCTTGAGAGAGTGGTTAGATGAGATTGACGCATAAATCTGAAATGGTTCATCAGTTCGCCGAGATTATGCTTAAGCAGTATTATAAAGATGCCCAGAAACGAACTGGTCTCCATAGGTCGGATGCAATAGCTTGTCCACTTAGAGCTTACTGGCGAATTACTGGTAAGATAAAGCCAATTTATTCGAGTCAAAACGTTGGGATTCTGCTTCTTGGAACACTTGCTCATATTGCTCTTCATCAGAACTTCGATGCCCAAGAAAAAACGTTCGATTTATGCGGTATCACTATTACGGTCGATGCTATATTTGGTGAGGCGAGCGGTGCAGAACAAGGAAAACAATTTCCAATCGAATCGAAAACAACAAGGAAAAAGATTTATAAGAAAGAGGATATTCCACAAGACTGGATTGCCCAACTTGCCATTGCCATGTCAGTTATGAAGGCTGATAAAGGTTATTTGATGGTTCTCAACGTGATTAACTTCTCATTGACAGTTTGGGAAATTGAAATGAATGAAAACGAACGAGAAACATTCATACAAGGAATCATCTGGCAGATAGGTTCAATTCTTGATGCAGTAGAAAAACAAGACCCTAACTTACTCACGCCTAAAACATTAGATTGTGATTGGTGTCCCTACAAACCAACACGCAGTCGTCCAGAAGGATGTCCGTGGTATAAACCGAAACCAAAGGATTAAGCTGGTAAGTCTTCTTTTTCTGGGAAGTCAATATTCTTTAGAACGAGTTCAACTTCCATTTTAGGATTCAATGCCTTCAGTATCAACAGAAGTTTCTTAAGTCTTCGATGGGGCATGATTTTTCCAGTCTCGTCCTTCGACTCTCTTTCTTCATCAAGTAGAATCTGAGGATAATGAATTGCCAGCCATAGAGCCATATCGAGTTCTCGTTCTATCCTTTGTTGAAGACGATTCATATAGACGCAATACTTTATGGATTTCTGCAACTGCGGATTCTGGCTAGTATGTTCCAACCATTTCTTCATTTTTCTTGTTATCATATTTCTCGCCTTTTAATCAGCTTATTAAACTGTTTTAATCACCTTATTAAATACAAAACAAGTATATAAACTTAACGGTTTTTGTTTAGCTCTTGCACTATTTCTGTTATCATAACATCTTTATATTCGGATGGGATATAGTAATTAGTGATTCGATATGAGTAGCGACGAAAAGAAAATGAAGGACTTTCTTGCTAAACATAAGCCCAAAACTCCCGAACAGTTAGCTAAAGAACTGCGAGAGATGGAAGATGCCAAGAGCAAATATACTAAGGATGTTCAAGTTCTCGAACAGAACATCAAGAAATTCAATGAAATGCTCGACCCTCTTGTTGACCCAATAAGTGGAGACGTTTTATGTTGGGTTCGAAGACCAACTCAGAAAGAATGGGAAGATTTGATTCCACAAGAACTTTTAGAATACACTAATATTGAAGATGTTCCACAAGATGTTGCAAAGAAATACAGAGATTACCAGTTTGATATGATGGCACAGTTAATTTCACATCCAAAGAAAGATGCCGCATGGTGGAAGGCAAACTCGACGTTGGTATTCCAAGAGTTATTCCAAGCTCATCTGGCAGATGTGTATCGTAAACTGGGAGTAATGGCGGAAAATTTTTAGCAAGCGACTACGGGTTCAACAAAATGACTATATGCGAGTTCCTTCATTGCACATTCAGCGAGTTACAGCAAAAGTGTCCATCGTTGATGGACCAATTGCTTATCCTCAAATATATTGAGGAAAAGAACAGTCGTGAATCACGAGTTTACAGTCAAGCATCTCGTGGTCGCCAGTCCTCATCGAGAAACGTTCCAACACCAGCACGTCCGAATAAACCAGCAAAGAGAAGACCATAAATGACAGTAGTAGTTAGTGAAACTGATAGCGGAACTAAGAAAAAAGTAATCCTAGAACTGAAAGAAAGTCATAAACGAATGAAGAAGGCAGTTAGAGAAGAATTGGAAACTGTCTGGCAGAAAATATGGGAAGATGCAGTAAACTTATGTCCCAAAGATACTGGTGCATTAGCAAGTTCAATTAAAGTAGTTAAGGGTGGAACTGGGGCATTTGGTATTGCCCATGGAGCGGGCGAACCCGTTCTGGACATATATATTACTGCTGGGGACCCATCAATTGTTAATCCAAAAACTGGAAAAACTACTGATTATTATGCGTCGTTAGTCCATGAAGGACATAGAATGCGAGATGGCACTTTCTGGGCTGGTGTAGCCTTTCTTACTGAGGCAATTCTGAATAATTGGAATGAGCTTGATGCGGCTATGGCGAAAGCGTTAAAAGAATTAGATAAAGGTGTATAAACATGCCAGCTTTAGGTTTGAAAACAATTTGGATAACGATGCGTGCAATAGACTATACTGGAAGAGTTTTCGAGCGGGCTATAAAGAATATCCAAAACTTGAGTAAAGAACAAAAGAAACTTGCCATCGCATCATTACGGTCTGGAATTGAGGCTTTCCGTGCTGGAATGATGTGGGCAACATTAGGTCAAATGCTATTCCAATCGGGCATTGAAATGGCGGCAACAACCAAAACATTGAAACCATTGGCGGACATGTTCAAATCCCTTAATGATACTCTCAGTAAAAATGAGGGATTGAGAGTTTTACTTTCGCTGTTAATGATACTAGGTGGTCTTCTTATGATGGTGTATGGTGCAACACTCGCTCTTGCTGGTGTAGGCAAGATACTATATGCTGTCCAAATATTACAAACTAAAGGATTTGCGGCTATGATTGCATCAATTCTAGGTCTTCAAGGACCATTAACTGCACTTCAAATGCAACTATTAATGGTTGGATTAGCGGCTGGTATAGGTTTTGCATTATTCTTCTTGCTTAAAGATTCATTGGGTCCAATTCCAGCAATGTTGATTGCGGTAGCCGTAGCAGTTGGAATATTGGCAATTCAATTGTGGCTTGCGGCTGGTGCTATGTCAGTATTAACTTGGGGACTTGCGGCAATCGCTGGTGCGGCGGCTCTGGCGGGCGTTGTGGCAATGGTAGCTGGTGTAACTGGAAAACAAATGGGAACAATGAGTATGCCATATACTGGTCTAGTGTTGGCTCATCAAGGCGAAGTAATCTATAACCCAGCAACTCATAGACCAACACAAGTCGGCAACGACCTCGAAAGAGAAGGACAAGTTCCATCACAAACATTCTATGACATGCCAATACGAATAGAAAACGTTCACACTAAAGCCGAATTTGATGATGTGGATGAAAAGTTAAGAAAGGCTCTTAGAAAGGGTGCTGGAAAGCGTAGATAGGTGATAGCCTAAATGTCAACAATACAAGCTGTCTGGACAATCAAGGTTGATGGAGTTCAACGAAAACTTAAAACAATGAACTTTGGCAGACAGCTTATCAATCAAGCTCCATCTAGTTTCTCGGCAACTGTTGAATATGCTCAAGGAAGTCCAATCGAGTTCTTTGACTTAGTTCAGATATATCGCAATGGCGTCCTAGAATGGAAAGGATTCGTTGAAAGAATAGAGATAATCTGGGACGAAGATGGCAGATTCTACAATATCGGTGGACGTGACATAACAGTTATTCTATGGAAGAAATACAGCGAAAACTTCACGGATATGCATGAAGATACAAAAGGTTTCTTTGGAAGAGTTAGTGCTAACGAACTTATAAAATTCCTTCTACGAACTCCAAAATCTGATTTGGGAGATGCTTATCCAAATAACAAAAGTGGCTGGGGACTTGACGTTAGTAGAATAAATGAAGCATATGCGAACAGAACTAGCTACGGAGACCCAGAATGGGCTTTCTTGAGACGTAGAGGATTAGGTTGGAGAAACAGCGGTAATCCATATGAATCGACTGATTTAGGCGTGATTCTCGCTGGAACAATAGAATCTGGATGGGAAAAATATGGCTCTCCGCAATATCTTGAAGATGAAGACGATGATGATTATATAAAAGGAGTGCTTGTTAATGCTAAAGCCGAATTTAAATTTGCGGATGCTCCAAGTAATGCTACAAACTTACAGAAAGTCTATATCACTACTGTATGGAAACCAGACCAAACATACTGGTGGTGGATTCAAGCTGAGTGTCAAATCGCTATATCAAAAGACGGTGGCAACAGTTGGAGCTATATAGGTTCATTTGGTGGAAGAGAAAATCCACTTAATCCAAATCCGTGGCGTCATTACACGTTTGACATATCATACTTATTCTCATCGATAGACGAACTTAAACAAGGTAAAGTTTGGGTTCGATATGAAAACAAGAGTAGTGCACTCGCAACTTTCATCACTCAAGCATATTTAAGCATCAATTATGAAAGTGGTGGCAATCAGCAAGTTGGAGACGAATTTGGAATCAGTTTTGCCAAAGAAACAATTGTTGGTATCTATGTTGAGAGTAGAAGCGGCGACGATGACTACCCAAGAAACTATCAGATAATTACTATGACAGACCAAAAAGAGAAATTCACGGATGGATGGACCGAATATGACCCAAATGGACATATTGCACTAGAAGACAATAATGAAACTATCAAACACGAACATTTTACTAATGAAACAGCATACTTCTACAAAGATTATGGAACTAATAATATAAACGAATTTGAAAGAAAGTTCGGATTTAGAATTAATGCGAGACAATGGGATTGGTATAACTTCATTCCATTCTGCGTCAGCACACACTTAGATGACTTCAAAGATATGCGTGAATTAAGCGGAAGACGATATATCGCCGTAACAATCGTATCACATCTTGTTGGAAGAAGTGGTTCATCAACACAATGGGAAATGAGAATGCGATACAGCGTGAGAGATGCAACTGGAATCCACGAAACAACTGGAACTAAAGCAATCGGTGTTGGAGCGGCATATTATGTCAGAGTGGTAAGAGCGGGCGGAACCGTTTACTTCAAGCTATACACTAACTCGGAGATGGGTGGCGACAGTCTAGTTGAAGAAGTATCAATTTCAATAGATTCCAATCAGAAATTCCAATATAGAATGCACGCTAATACCTACGATTACAGTAGTAGCGGTGAAGACAACTGGTCAACACAAATATGGGATGACGGATATGGATTCGAAAATACATTAGTCAACTGGTCGAGACATGGCGGAAGTGCAGACATCTATTACGATAGTGGCACGAAGTATTTTGGCGACTATGCAATGAAACTGGTAATGGATGGAAATGAAGGCTACTACTTTGAGTCTGACTTTGACAATATATCCAATTCAGACAGAATGAAACTATATTTCTACTTGAAATTCAATGAAATGCCAGTATTGGATAACATAAATACAAATCTACCAGTAGATGATTGGCAGTTTGTTCACAACGATTTTACTCACGTTAATACCGACCCATGGCTTCACGATGACGATGGTGATGGTAACTATATCTCAATATGGAACGCTCAAAGTCTTGGAGATTACGATGAATATTGGCACTTCTCAAATCTTGATGCAAAATACGAAGTGTTAAATGTAACAAACGCTTACGTTAGATTAAAGGGAAGATTATACGATGGTGCTGGCGGACATTGCACAAGCATGACATTTGAATGTTATGTTTGGGATGGCACTCAATGGGTAAGCCTTGGTATGAGTGCAATAGATAGCACAAGTTACATGTATCTTCAGTTCAATTGCACAAGTGTATTGAACACGCTTGAAAAGATTAACAATGCAAGACTCAAAATTGTCTATTCTGGCGTTATGGGCGGTGGAAGCGATAAAGGTGGTGCTAACATCACCTACGCTTATCTTCATGTTGAAGGAAAAGCAACTTACGGACGAATAATTCTTGCTCAATTATTCAATAGAGGAAAGGCTGGAACTGGAAGACCATATAATGATAAGATTCTTACACGATTAGAAGCACGTCGTCACTTAATAGATGGAGTCGTATCAGCATGGCGTCTATGGCTAGTTGGTTACGATGAAGGTGGTTATTGGCAACATGATACTGGATATACGATTTCGGGCACAAGCTGGTATCAAATAGGGGTAGGCTACAAATCATCTGATGGAAGTGGATGGGCAAAATTATGGGTTGATGGTTCGCTCGTAACTACAAAAACTGGAATCAATACTGGAATCTCCACAAGAGGATTACCAGACACTTTCGATGTAATGGGCGACTATTGGGTTAATGGCTCGCCACCTTATGGTCCATCTCGAACTATATGGCTTGACTACCCGTGGATACAAATCGGCTGGACAAGAACTTTGGGTAGAATCTACTCAAATGAATATCAAGAAATAGTTCTCGCCAACATAACCAATAACACGTATCGGGACATAATTCATAGCTGGGCACCATTAGAAGTGAATAACCTCAAAATTAAAATTACCCAATCAGCTAACTATGCATGGGCAATCTCTCAAATCTATATCTATAAAGCCGAAAGTGTAGATTATAGAGCATGGAAAGAGGTCGGAACTCCAATTTATCCAGACGCCCAATATATAAGGGCAGTATCTATTGATGATACTTATGGTCCAGCAATCGGTCCGCTGAACATTCCAAGAGGCAGATTGATAGATGTAGTCAACAGTCTTGTTGGACAACTTCATGAAACGTATGTTCCATATGAATGGTGGATGGTTTATAATGATTATAACACATTCCATCTTGCCGAAAGAAGAGGAAGCGACAAATCTGGAATAATAAAGTTCGAACTTGGTGAAAATCTAGGCGGCACAAGCCATACAAAGGAAAGTTATGAATCCGCAACAAGACTTCAAATAGTTGGTAGAGGAGAAGATAAACGTCAAGAGGATGTCAGTTCTGATTGGAAGACGAAAGTTGGAAGCTCTGTCAATACATTCTATGAAGAGATTATCTCTGAAAAAACAATTGCCAATAAGGAAATTGCAAATACGCTTGCCGATATTACTTTGGAAGACAAATCTGAGCCAGAAGAACAGCTTGTTGCAGATATAACACGAGATGAATATGCTTCCATGCAATATGATGTTGGAGATGACGTAACACTTACAGATGCTCTAATCAACTTTAACGGAAGTCGAAGAATCTACAATATTGAAAAGACAATCGATGAACAAGGCGAACATATAACTCTCTTCTTATCATCTCCATTCGAAGATGTCGAAGATACTTGGGGAGAAATTTACAGACGACTCAAGGACCTAGAGATAGTCGGAACGCTTACTTCTGACTGGTCAGACGAAGGATTCGAAGCTGAAAAGGTAGATGCTGATAAACTTGCTGGATTATTTGAGAAAAGTGCACAGAATGATGAAGTGCCATTAGCTGATGATGATGAACCAGACTGGGATACAATCGGCGGCGGAGATGGATGTGAATGGCAGTCTGGAAATGAGAAGTTTGGTATCTGGGGACCAAATAGTGGTGGAACCGAAAGAACATTGCAAGTTATATTAGCCAAAGACATAATCAAGAATCGTTCGGGCGAAGATGTCACAAACTATGTTTACTATATGTCAGACAATCCAAAAATGGTATTCGAAATCAAATGCTATGAACATGAAGGCGTCGGTCCAACCTATTGGAGAGAAGGCGACTACGTTGACTTTGGATTCAAGAACAATTCTACTGGATATGGATACTGGTTCAGAGTGGTTAAAGTAACTGGTGGAATATTCGACGTCTATGCTTATTGGAGAGAAATAGGTGATTCAACCGACCAATTCAAGAAAATCCGTTCAATAGGAAAGAATACGAAATACCGATTCGAAATAATCACCGACAAGGAACGCAGATGGGTAATATTCAACACATTCAATATAAGTGCAAATGCCAAGAACGCAATAAGTTGCGTTAAAACTGGATTGGACATTCAAACAGAAATACGACCATTCTATGGTAGAGTAACCGCAAACCACGGCAACATAACTGAACAACGTGCAATAGTCTATCTATACCGAGTTAAGATAGAAGTCGAGAGGTTGATAGAGTAATGGGACTTCAATCATTAGTAAACCGAGGATTCGATACTGGTGCATTCACGCCATGGACATATAGCGGATGCAATTTATATAGCACTAATTATTTCTTTCATACTCCATCATGCAGATTTCCAGCACAGAATAATTGGGTCAAACAAGTTCTTTCTCCATTTATTAAACTAGAAAGAATTAATGGATTCTCATTGGTGCTTTGGGGAAAGAAAATCGATGCTGGCAACTATACAAGGGCATTAATAACGGTTGAAACATCAACAAATGGAACATTGATAGATAACGAGTTCTCAACAGAAATCAATGTTGCGTATTATGGCATGGGTAATTCTGGATGGGATTTCCATAGTCTATATACATGGATAAAGACTCTCGGTGTAACTTACATTGCATCAATAAAGGTAACTCGACTCGATTCAATAGTCAACCCGATGCTCATAGATGACGTGTCATTAACATGGATGGCTGAGGATGACTATCCAGTTGAACAGATAGCCAACGGTGGATTCGAGGTAGCTGGAACATTAGTTGGCTGGACTTATTATAATGCGTGGCAATTTGGATTCGGTCATTCTGGCGATGAAGGAGCAGAAATGAGTGAAACTGGATGGATAGAACAAACTCTATCAGCACCATGTCGTGTGAGTCTTATAAGTGCATTTACATTATGGCTCTACGCCGAAGACTCCGCTGGAATTGATACAAAAGTGACCGTTACATACACCGACTTAACAACAAGTGAATTTACATTCCACGCACTCTATAATGTATGGACACAATTTAACTTCCTTCCATATTTAATTGCTGGAAAAACTGTGCTTAAGATTCGAATAGCAAATGTTGGTGGATTTCCATGTTATCTAGGAGTCGATGACGTTTCATTAAAATATCTTGGTGCTATTGAAAAGGTTATTAACGGTGGTTTCGAAACTGACGACTTTACTGGATGGACTGAAGGTCATGGAACATGGTGGGGAGAGATAGGCAATTATATACCACCGTATCATGATGCTGGAAACTGTGTTATGAATATCTATCAAGACCAATGGGTAGAGAATACTTTACCAATCGCAGTCCCAGTAGCAAACATTCATAAGTTCTTTGTGTGGTTAATGTCCTTCAATAGCACGGGAGCAAATATTGGAATAAGAATTACTTATTCAGATGATACATACACACAATGGACATTCTTTACTGGAACAAACGTTGACTGGCATTACATTGATTTGCTTTCATATTGTGAAGCTGGAAAATCTGTCTCAAAAATCAAGTTTACTGGTCTAGGTGGAACATTAAATGTTGATATTGGAATAGATGAATTATCACTTCAAGACCAATTGCCAGCAACGGCTGATGGAACAATCACGACACCATTAGCAAATCTCAAATTGTGGAACGTTATGAAGGTAGTTATGGGTCAAGATTGTGATGTTGCTATTAGACCAGTTCCAAGACGACAAGAAGGCGAAGTTCTTGATACTGGAACATATATTCTTACAACTATGGACTTACAGATAGTTGCACGATTATCAGATGCGGAAAGAACTACACTCGAAGCCATGTTTGATGAAGAAGCCGAATGCACGGTCGAACTTGGCGATGGTTGGGAGTTTATTGGTTGGTTCCGAAGCAAAGAAATTGATTTTCAATGGGCAGTAACTAAAGACGAGGAAAGTGGCGGGAACATAAATCGTAACTGGCGTGTCACTATGCGGTTCGACATTCGTGCCGTATCTTATAGTCCAACTTAACAAAAGTTGATACCATAATATCCTTATATTCGTTTGACATATATCTCTTAGAGTGATTAGAACATGCCAGCAACAATAGAAGTGCAAGAAGTAACGGGTCTCGCTGGTAGCAAAACCTTTACACCTATCACGAACCGTGTTAGACTTTTCACCAGCGACTTAGCCACAAACCAGAGCACTCCACAGATAACTTATCCAGTTCCGATTCCAAGTGCGGGCTTCAAGTATTCATACTGGAAGCACGTATGTCTAGGCATAACTGGCACATTCACAAAAGTCGATAATATTCGACATTATTGTGACGGCACTATTGGCTGGAACTTTGGAACTG
>Ga0315314_1003865_pt1 | contig 11500 bp, 10 predicted proteins | sample TDP9_MG_FD_203631 | JGI IMG/M metagenome (GOLD analysis project Ga0315314, IMG submission 203631) | Freshwater sediment microbial communities from Lake Towuti, South Sulawesi, Indonesia - TDP9 | ecosystem: Environmental > Aquatic > Freshwater > Lake > Sediment | place: Indonesia: South Sulawesi...
GCCAAGGCCAGTCTAGACGCCGCGCGGCTCCTGCACACCCACAGCCAGTACGCGTTCGCCGCAGCGAGGGCCTACTACGCAATGCTCTATCTCGCGGAGGCGCTCCTGCTCGGCGAAGGACTGTCGTTCTCCAAGCACAGCGCGGTTCTTGCAGCGTTTGGCGAGCACTTCGCGAAGACCGGCCGCGTGCCGCCGGAGTTCCACCGCTATCTCATTCGCGGGCTAGAAGTGAGACAGCTCGCCGACTACTCTACCATGCCGGTGAGTGAGGGTGACGCGGCGGAGCAGATTCGCCGCGCGGAGAAGTTCATGGGACTGGCAAAGGAAGTGTTGGGATGGTAGTACTGGCAGGAGGCAAGCTCCTGCCGCACGAATTGCCGAGAAGCGGAACGCATGAACAACAAGAAAACCAGCGAGGTCGGACTGGTTAAGGAGGCTCTCATCCGCCTTGGCCTCAGCGCGCGCTCAGTCTGTCCCTGCGATCCTCCCTTTCCCGACGTCCTTGTCACACTGGAGGATGGCCGGCTCATTGGTGTTGAGGTAAGTGATTACTACAGCGATGCTGGGCGTGGAACAAGCTCGCACAACCGTGCATTCGCATCCAACTGGATGCAGGTGCAAGCGGAGATCAGGCACCATGTCAAGCGTCATGCGCATTTGCGACACATCACGGGCTGGCTGAAACCACAACACGAGCGCATGCTCTGCAGCGGTGCGAATGCAGAGGCCCTCGGCCGCGAGCTCGTTGATTTCGCCGCGCGGGCAAGAGTAGACTGCAAGGCCGGGCCGAGTACCCACTGCGCCCCGTTTCCCGACCAGTATTGCCTCATGAACAAGTATGTGGCCGAGCTCACCCTGAGACCAACGGGGGCTGTCCAGTGGGTTAGCTGGAACTGCGCGGGCATGGCCGGGGGTTTTGGATTGGATGAGCGCCGCGTGAGAGACTTGATCGGCAATAAGGAGCAGAAGAGCTACGATTGGGGAGGTGCTGAGGAAAGGTGGCTCCTGATCACAGCCGGCGCCGCGCCTGCCACGGTAGCTTCGTGGGTTGGACCTGAGTGGCAGGAAGGGGCCAAGCTGGAAAGCCTGGATCTCTCGTGGATTACCGCGTTTCACAGGGTGCTCTTCCTCGCGTTATCTCCCTCCTGTTGGGCAAGAGAGATTTGGCGGGCACCGGGCTTAGCCGCCTTGCAGAGTCAGTCCAGACTGTAGGGCGGCCATCCGCCTAAGCCTTGGTGAAGGCGCATCGCCGCCCGTTCTCCCCCCTCCTCTGCGCATCTCTCCACCAACGCGTTGACGTGCTTTCTTGCTGCGTGCTAGAATCACCTCGGTGATATCTGTGCCCGGCGACGGCGCAGCCGAAAGCTTGTTCCCGGAAGACCGGCGAGCAGCGCGCGAGGGCAGGGGCAGGGCCGTCCCTCTCGCCGCGCGCATCCGCCCGCGCACCATTGAGGAGTTCGTCGGCCAGCATCAGATCGTAGGCCCGGGCACCTATCTCCGACGGGCCATCGAGACCGACGAGCTCTCTTCTGTGATCTTCTACGGCCCCGCCGGCACTGGCAAGAGCACTCTGGCGCACATCATCGCCGGCCGCACGAAGGCCCATTTTGAGAGCTACAGCGCGGTGGCCTCGGGGGTGGCGGAGATGCGCCGCGTGATGCGGCAGGCGGGGCAGCGGATGCGGACGCGGGGGCAGAAGACGATCCTCTTCGTGGATGAAATCCACCGCTTTAATAAGGCCCAGCAAGACGCTTTCTTGCCATTTGTTGAGGACGGCACCATCATCCTCATCGGCTCCACCACCGAAAACCCCTACTTCGAGATCAACGCGCCGCTGGTGAGCAGGTCTCGCATCTTCGTGTTCGACCCGCTCACCGAGGAGCAGATCGGGGTGATCGTGGACCGCGCGCTGGCGGATGGGGAGCGGGGTCTGGGGAAGCTGGACCTGAAGCTGGTGCCGGAGGCGCGGGCGCACATGGTCAACCTGGCCAACGGGGACGCGCGCGCCGCGCTCAACGCGCTGGAGGCGGCGGCCCAGCGGGCCGTGCAGGAGGCGAGGGGGAAGAAGCGGCCAGTCATTACTCTGGAGATGGCGGAAGACGCGGCCCAGAGGCGGGCGTTGAAGTACGACAAGGACGGCGACACCCACTACGACGTGATCTCGGCCTACATCAAGAGCATGAGAGGCGGCGACCCGGATGCCGCCCTCTACTGGCTCGCCCGCATGATCTCGGCCGGCGAGGACCCGCGGTTCATCGCCCGCCGCCTCGTCATCCAGGCGGCGGAGGATGTGGGGAACGCGGATCCGATGGCCCTGGTGCTGGCGACCGCGGCCGCGCACGCGGTGGAGTATGTGGGCCTGCCGGAGGCGCAGATCCCGCTGGCGCAGGCGACGGTGTATGTGGCGACCGCGCCCAAGAGCAATGCCTCCTATCTCGCCATTGCGCGGGCGATGGAGGATGTGCGCAACCGGGTGGTTCCGCCGGTGCCCAAGCACCTGCGGGATGCCAACTATCCGGGGGCGAAGAGCTTTGGCCACGGGGAGGGCTATCGCTACCCGCACAGCTACCCGGGGCATTTCGTGCCCCAAGGGTACCTGCCGGAGGGCACCAGATCACGCCCCTACTACGAGCCAACCGAGCAGGGCCACGAGAAGCGCATCCGGGAACGAATGCAGGAGTGGGATCGGAGGCGGAGAGAAGCAGGCGGGGGGCCAGCGCAGCGATGACCCGCGAGCGCGTCGCTGTGGCCATGAGCGGAGGGATTGACAGCTCCGTCGCCGCCGCGCTCCTGGTCGAGCAGGGCCATGAGGTGGTGGGGCTTACCATGCAGATATGGCCTCGGCAGCCATCAGAGGAAGCGCCTCCCGGAGTGCGCGGCTGTTGTGGCCTCGACGCGTTTGACTCGGCCCGCCGCGTAGCGCGGACGCTGGGAATCAGGCACTATGTCCTCGACCTCCGAGCAGCGTTCGAGAGACTGGTGGTCGCTCCCTTCTGCGATGACTACGCGAGAGGGCGCACCCCCAATCCCTGCATTCGCTGCAATACCCAGATCAAGTTTGGCGCGCTGCTGCGCCGGGCCGAAGAGATAGGCGCCAGCCGCCTGGCAACAGGGCACTATGCTCGGTTGTGCTATGATCAGGAGCGACCGCGGTGGCTGCTGCTGCGCGGCGTTGACAAGACCAAGGATCAATCCTATAGTCTCTACGCGCTGCGCCAGGACCAGCTTGCCCGGGCCCTGTTTCCTCTGGGGCACATGACCAAGTCGCAGACCCGGGCCGAGGCGGCGCGGCTCGGGCTCCCGGTGGCGGAGGAGCAAGAGAGCCAGGAGATCTGTTTCGTTTCGGAAGCGGGCTATGGCGAGTATCTGCGGAGCCGCCGGCCGGAGGTGGCGCAGCCGGGGCCGATCGTGGATCGAGAAGGGAGGCAGTTGGGGAGACACCGGGGCATCGCCTGCTACACCATCGGACAGCGACAGGGCCTGCGGGTGGCGGCCGGCAAGCCCTTGTATGTGGTGGGAATTGATGTGGATGGGAATCGCTTGATTGTCGGGGAGGAGGAAGAGGTCAAGTTTCACAGGCTGGTGATGCGAGAGGTCAACCATGTTTCCCTTGCTCGCTTGCCCGCGGGGGGAAAGAAGCTGTGCGCGAAGATCCGGTCCGGCGCGCCGCTGGCGGCCTGCGCGGCCTGGCCGGTGGAGGGAGAGGTAAGATTGGAGTTCGCGCGCCCGCAGCGCGCGGTGGCCCCAGGACAGGCTGCGGTGTGCTATGAGGGGGAGGCGGTTGCGCTGGGCGGGATAATCCAGTCAGCGTGGTGACAAGAGGAGAAACCCATGACGACAGCGGCGCTGGTCTGCGCGACCGTGGTGGCGATCATCTTCATCTGTGTAGGCATTGGAGCCTTGTGCTTGCAAGCCCGCCTCCGCCGCCTGCTGGCCCAGGTGGAGAACACGCTGGACCCGGAAGTGAGGGAGATGCTGCGCGCCTGGCGCGAGGCCGCGCAAGGGGTTCAGCAGGCGGCCAGGAAACTCGATGAAGGGCTGGCCGCGCTGGCCCGCACCCTGGAGCGGGTGGATCGGCTGTCGCAGAAGCTGGAGCCGGACTCCCTGGCCCGCACCCTCCTCCAGCCGGCGGTGGCGAAGCTCCTGGCCTGGCTGGCCGGGGTGCAGAAAGGGCTGGCCTCGGTGCGCGAGTGTGGAGGGGGGAAGAGGTCCGTGTCAGAGCAGCAGAGCGAGGGGGATAGGAGCGCGAGATGACCACACCGCTGAAGATTGAATCGCGGATAGAGAGCAGGGACACGGCCGTGCTGGGGCTGGCCGGGGAAGTGGATGTGGCGAATGTGGCCCAGGTGAGGGAGGCGGCCTTGGAGTTGCTGGCCAGGGGAGTGAAGCGTCTGGTGGTGGATCTGAGCGCAACAGAGTACATGGACAGCTCTGGGCTGGGCACGTTGGTGGGCCTGCTGAAGCGGCTGAAGGAGACGGGTGGGGAGATCGCGATCGCGGGGGCTCGTCCGCGGGTGAGGCGGCTGTTTGAGATAACGGGCCTGAAGCAGGTCTTTGCTCTTCACGACGATGTAGCGGCTGCGCTGAAGGAGGTGTGCTGATGGAAAGGGTGGTGCTGGGACAGGTGGAGCTGAGGATTCCGCGGCAGGCCGAGTTCGTGCGGGTGGCGCGGATGACCGCCTGCGCGCTGGCCGCTCAGCTCGATTTCACCTACGATGTGGTGAAGGACATCGAGCTGGCCGTGGCCGAGGCCTGCACAAACGCGATAGAGCATGGAGTGCCCCGGGCTGCTGCGCAGGCCGCCAGGGCGGCCTCTGACGCTGGCAGGAGCTTGGCCGCAGAGGAGAGGTATGACGAAATCGTGGTGAGGTTCATCACCCATCCGGAGCAACTGGCGGTGGAGGTGATTGATCGGGGGCAGGGGTTCGATCCAGAGGAGCTTGGGGCCGATGAGGAGGCGGTCGGAGGGCTGGGGTTGATGGTGATTCGACAGGTGATGGACGAGGTGCACATTGAGTGCACCGCGGAGGCCGGCACCTGTGTGCGGATGATCAAGCACCGGGCGAGGGAATAGAGATGAGGCCGCGGAAGGCTTCCGTGAGGGCCCATGCGAGGGCCGGGGAAAGACGCGAGAGAGAACAGGAAGCGCAGGAAGCGGTCGAGCGGGTTGAGCCGGAAAGCCGACCCCGAGCGCAAGACGCGGCGACCCCCGAGCTCTTCGCGGAGTATCGTCGTAGCCACGACCCAAGGATCAGAGAGCAGCTCATCCTGGCCCACACGAATCTGGTGCGCTACCTGGCGCGCAAGTTCGCCAACCGCGGTGAGCCATTGGAAGACCTCACCCAGGTGGGCATGATCGGACTCATCAACGCCATTGATCGCTTCGATCCCAGCCGCGGCATTCGCTTCGCCACCTATGCCACCCCCACCGTCGTAGGAGAGATCAAGCGCTACTTTCGGGATCGCGGCTGGGCGGTGAAGGTCCCCCGGCGGCTGCAAGAGCTCAGCCTGGCGGCCAATAAGGCGATAGACGGGCTCACTCAAGAGCTGGACCGCCCGCCGACCGTGGCCGAGATCGCCTCCCGGCTGGAGGTGGACGAGCAGGAGGCTCTCGAGGCCATGGAGCTGGGGGAACTCTACGATCTCCCCTCTCTGGACAGCGAGCCGGGGGAGGACTCCGATGACTCGCGCGGGGCGCTGGCGGACTACGTAGGGGAGATGGATGTGGCCATGGAGCGGTTCGAGCGCCGGGCTCGCCTGGCCCAGGCCCTGCGCGCGCTTCCTGCCCGGGAGCGAAGGATCATCGAGTTGCGCTTCTTCGACAACCTCTCCCAGACCGAGGTGGCGAGGCGGATGAACATCTCCCAGATGCACGTCTCGCGCCTTCAGCAGCGCGCCTTGGCGCGACTGCGAGAGCTGGCGCGACAGGAAGACGCCGCGTGACGGGCGTGTCCTTGGGCCGCGGCAGAGGCGGGACTGCGCCTGGCAACCGGGAGGTGTGACTTGGACCTGCCGACTGCGCTCGTGGTGCTGATCGCCGTTGCGGTGATAGCCTACCTGGTCACCGTGGTGCACGCGGCGACCATGCGCACGCTCGCCGCGAAGGCCGAGGGCTATCGGCCGGAGGAGAGGCTCCTGGCCTGGCCCAAGTGGCTCTCGGGCCTGGTGGGCAGCCTGCTGGTGCTCTGGCTGCTGTACCGAGTGCGAGGGATCTTGCTGCCCTTCATCATGGGCGCCATCATCGCCTACCTCCTCAACCCCGGCATTGACCGTCTCGAACGCAAAGGGTGGCCCCGCAACCGGGCCATCGGGCTGGTCTTCGGGGTCTTCCTGCTCATCTTCGTGCTGGGCGCGCTGCTCCTGGTGCCCAAGATGGCGGCCCAGGCGCGTGACCTCATCGCGCGCTACGACCTCTTCGTGGAGCAGACTCGTCGGCTGGCCGCCGAGGCCCAGGAGAGGGTGGAGGCCTGGGGCAAGCTGGTGGGGATGCTGCCCCAAGATGTCCGCAACGCCTTCAGCGCGCTCGGCGACAAGGCCCAGGCCTATGGCCTCAGCCTGCTCGAGGCCGCGCTGGGCTGGCTCAACCGCTCGCTGGTCATGCTCTCACTGCTGATCATCACCCCCATCGTCGCCTTCTGGGTGCTGCGTGATTACCACCGGCTGGGCCGCAAGCTCTACCGCCTGCTGCCGGAGCGCCAGCGCGGCCCGACCCTGGAGGTGCTACGAGACATCAACCGCGTCGCCGGCGGCTACCTGCTCGGGATGGCCACCATGGTCGTGATTGTGGGGATCTTCACCGCCATCGTATTGAGCGTTGCAGGGGTACGCTTCTCCGTCCTCCTGGGACTGATGACCGGGATCCTCTGCGTCATCCCCTATCTCGGATTCCCCACCGCCGTGGCCGTCGTGCTGCTCACCATGGCGGTGACGGGCAAGACGCTGGGCAGCATTCTGATCGTATTTGGCCTGATGCTGGCCGGGAATATCTGCTTCGACTATGGGGTCTCGCCGCGGGTAGTTGGGCGGCGGGTGGGGCTGCATCCCCTGCTGGTGATCTTCGCAGTGCTGGCCGGGGGCGCGCTCTTCAAGTTCGTAGGGATCGTGCTGGCGGTGCCCCTGACTGGTGCCATAAAGGTGGTGTTGGTCCACTTCTGGCCAGAGGTGTTCTCGCCCGAGCCGGCCCTTGGGCGAGCCGGGCCAGCCGATGCGGCCCACTCGTGAGTCTGCTATAATAACGTCTCAGCACGCGCTCCGCCTTCCGCCGCCGCTAGCGCTATGGCGGACAAGCCGGCGGGCGCAATGGCTCGGGAGAGTGATGCAGGAATGACCCATTCGGCAGGCTCAGGGCGGGCCAGCCGGGAGCTGCGGCAGAGCTTTCTGGACTTCTTTGCCCAGCGCGACCATCGCATCATGCCTGGCTCGCCGTTGAAGCCCACGGACGAGACCACGCTCTTCACCAGCGCAGGCATGCAGCAGTTCGTCCCCTGGTTCCGCGGCCTCGTCCCCCCGGCCCATCCCCGCGTTGCCACCTGCCAGAAGTGCTTCCGCACCGACGACCTCGACCACGTCGGCCTCACCCCCTGGCACTGCACCTTCTTCGAAATGCTCGGCAATTTCTCGTTCGGCGACTACTTCAAGCAGGGCGCCATCGAGTACGCCTGGGAGTACGTCACCAAGGTCCTCCACCTCCCGAAGAAGCGCCTCTGGATCACCGTCCACCCGGAGGACGAGGAAGCCCCACAGATCTGGCGCCAGACCATCGGCATCCCCGCCGCTCGCATTGTCCAGGACCGCACCAACTGGTGGGGCCCCGTCGGCGACTCCGGCCCCTGCGGGCCGGACACCGAGCTCCACTTCGACACCGGGCAAGATCGCGGCTGCGGAAGGCCGGACTGCAATCCCACCTGCGACTGCCGCCGCTTCGTCGAGATCTGGAACCTCGTCTTCCAGACCTACAACAAGCTCCCCTCCGGCGAGCTCGAACCCCTCCCCAAGCCCGGCATTGACACCGGCATGGGCTTCGAGCGCGTCGCCGCGGTGCTGCAAGGCTGCCCCACCATCTACGAGACCGATCTCTTCGCCCCCATCATGTCGGCCGTGCTGACCATCGCCCGCACCGCCAACCGCAATCTGCCAGAGCAGCTAAGCGATGACCAGCAGGTCGCCGCCAAGATCATCGCCGAACACACCCGCGGCCTTGCCTTCCTCCTCGCCGACGGCTTCACCCCCTCCAACGACGGCGCCGGATATGTCCTCCGCCGCGTCATCCGCAGGGCCTATCGCTTCGGCCGCCGCCTCGGCCTGGAAGAGCCGTTCCTCCACCAGCTCGTCCCCTCCATTGTGGCTACCATGGGCGATGTCTACCCAGAGCTGCGGCGCGCCCACGAACGCATCACCACCTGGCTCCAGCAGGAGCAGAAGCAGTTTGCAGAAACGCTCGAACGCGCCTGGGGCCCGCTCATGGATGCCATCGCGCTCTGCAAGAACGCGGGGTGGCAGGTGATAAGGGGACTTGAGGCGTTTAGGCTCCACGACACCTATGGCCTGCCTAAGGAAATCGTTGCTGAAGTGGCAGCCGAACACGGGCTGGAGTTCGATCAGGAGAGCTTCGACCAGGCTATGGAGGGACAACGGCAGCGGGCACGATCTCGCGCGGCTCGGGACTTCGCCTCCGCCCTCCGCTCCGGCTATCAAGGCTTCGTCGGCAAGACCACCTTCCTCGGCTACGCTACCTCCGCCGCAGAACCCACCATCATCGGCATCATGAGATCAGGTGCCCAGACCGACTGCCTCCCTCCCGGCGAAGAAGGGGAAGTCTTCCTCGACCAAACGCCCTTCTACGCCGAGAGCGGCGGCCAGGTCGGCGACCGCGGGTGGCTGAGGGCAAAGGGGGTTGACGCGGAGGTCCTGGACACCTACTACCCGGTGGAGGGGGCGCACGCGCATAAGGTTAGGGTGCTGAAGGGCGAGTTGCGCAAGGGGCAGGTTGTGACGGCAACGGTTGATCGGCGGCGCCACCAGGCCATCGCCCGCGCCCACACCGCCACTCACCTCCTCCATCACATGCTGCGCAAGGTCCTCGGCGACCACGCCCTCCAGTCCGGCTCCCTCGTGGAGCCCGACCGGCTGCGCTTCGACTTCGCCCACTTCGCCGCCCTCACCGATGACCAGCGCCGCCGCATCGAGGAGGGAGTCCTGGCGCTGTCACTTCAGGATTGCGAACTCGTCTGCCGCGAGATGAGCCTGGCCGAGGCGCGCGCCATGGGCGCCACCGCCCTCTTCGGCGAGAAGTACGGCGAGCGCGTCCGCGTCGTCCAGATCGGCGACTTCAGCAAGGAGCTCTGCGGCGGGACCCATCTCCCCCGCGCCTCCGCCATCGGCGGCCTCTCCATCATCTCCGAAACCAGCATCGGCGCCGGCCTCCGCCGCATTGAGGCTGTGACCGGGAAAGAGGCCCACGCGCTGGCCGCGCGGCAGAGAGCCCTCCTCGCGGCCGCCGCGGAGGCGCTGAAGTGCCGCCCGGAAGAGGCACCGGCGCGGATCGAGGCCCTGCACGACGAACTGCGGCAGGCCCAGCGGGAGATGGCGCGGCTCCAGCAGCGGAGTGCGGGCGCCCTGGCCGCGGATCTGCTCAACCAGGCAGTCGAGGTCGGCGGTGTGAAAGTAGTGGCCGCCCGGGTGGAGGGCCTGGGCGCAGAGGCGCTGCGGAGTCTGGCCGACGAGGTCCGCGCCAGGCTGGGCTCGGGAGTGGTGGTGCTCGCGTGCCCCAGCAGGGGGCAGGTGCAATTCGTGAGCGCGGCATCCCCGGATCTCGTGGCCGCTGGCTACCATGCGGGCAACCTGATCCGCGAGGTGGCGAAGGTTGCTGGCGGTGGAGGAGGCGGGCGGCCCGATTTCGCGCAGGCAGGCGGCAAGCACCCGGAGCGGCTGGATGAAGCCCTCGCAAAAGTCAAAGACCTCGTCGCAGCCCAACAGAAGAGCTAGCGGGCAGCGCACTACCTTACCGATGCTCGTGCTCTTCCTGGCCGCCCTGGGCATCCTCAGCGCGTCTCCCACGCCAGCCCAGGCTGGGTGTGACCGTTTTTCGTTGGACCCGATAGGACTCCGGCAACGGCCAGGCTGTCATCCTGAGCGTCAGCGAAGGATCACGCCGTTCTGGGCTTGCTACAGCAACAAGGCGAGATTCTTCGCATCGCGCTGCGCGCTCGCTCAGAATGACATTCTGGGTCCACCCACATTTGGCGGTCACACCTCCCATGTCTCCCTCATGCCAAGGCCTGATCGCCCCCTTCGCTACGAGGCCGAGACAACCGGCCCTCGCACACTGATCGTCGCCCTCCCTGGCGCAAGCTGGAACGACCTCCGCCGAGCGGAGATGCCCAACCTGCATCGGCTGATGACCCAGGCCGCGGTCGGTCTCATGCCCGTGGCTGCGCCCTCTGATCCCGACCGGAACCGCACCTGGGTTACGCTCAGCGCGGGTAGAGCGGCTGCCGGTGTAGCCGAAATGCCCAGCGCCGAGCCCTGGCAAGGCAGATACCGGCTGGATCTCGGCCCGATTCGGGTGGCAAATGAGCGCACGCATACTGGCGCACAGGCGGGGCTGTTGGGCACTCGCTTACACGCGCTCGGGCTAACGACCGCCGTCCTCAGCCCTGGGACGGATGGCAGCGCGGCCTTTGCGGCGCTGTCAGACGAGAGAGGGAGGGTGGACGCTGGCTGGGCTGGGGAGGCGTACTCGAACCCGGACAGGTTGCATCGGGCTCTGGCTGATGCCCTGCTTCAGCACGCGGTGGTGCTGGTGGACTTGAGCGGCAAGGCGTCATTGTCCGTGGCCGACGAGATCATTGGCGACGCGCTGGCCGCCCTAGAGAAATACCCGCGGTCACTGGTGTTCGTCCTGTGTCCCGTCTCGCCGGCCTATCATAATCCAGAGGTTCGCACCCTTGGTCCGGTCGTCATATGGGAGCGTTACCATGGGCCTGACCCCGGACTCTTGACCAGCGCCAGCACGCGCTGGGCCGGCCTGGTCACGGCGGCTGATCTTGCGCCGACTGTTCTCTCTTCTCTGGGGGTATGGAGTGAGACGGGTGATCATCGTGTGACCGGCCGCGTGATGAGAGCGGTTGTCGCCGACCACCCGTTGCGCCGCCTCGACAGCCTCGATCGCCTGCTCACCGACCGCTATCGCCTGCGCGTGGTGATGGCCAAATGGTATGCGGCCTATGGGCTTCTGGTGGTGCTGGCAGCCCTGGCGGTCGCGGTGGCGCGGCCTGGCCGGCTGAAGCTCGCGGCCGGGCCGGCGCTGGCGCTGGCCCTGGTGCCGGCGGGCCTGGCGCTGGCCGCGCCAACTCCTCCTGGCCATGACATCGCCTACCTGACGGTGGCCGCGCTGGCCGCGGGCGGGCTGGCGTGGCTGGCTGCGCGCCTTGGCAGCTCTACTGCTGAGGGATTGGCAGTGGGCCTGCTATCTGGGGCCGGGGTGATAGTGGCGGATGTG
>Ga0315314_1003866_pt1 | contig 11496 bp, 9 predicted proteins | sample TDP9_MG_FD_203631 | JGI IMG/M metagenome (GOLD analysis project Ga0315314, IMG submission 203631) | Freshwater sediment microbial communities from Lake Towuti, South Sulawesi, Indonesia - TDP9 | ecosystem: Environmental > Aquatic > Freshwater > Lake > Sediment | place: Indonesia: South Sulawesi...
GTATGGCGTAGCAGTTGGTACTCCGGTTGCCCTTCGGGCTCCCTTCGTCCCAACTGCTTTAACATACGGCGAAGAATCCACCTTAAATATGCCTGTTTTTTGTCTTGACAATGGGTAGGGGTATAACCACAACAAATGTCCCGACACGCACGCATCTCAAAACTATTGTCAAATAACTTCTTTATCTCATCCTTCAATTCTGTCCTTGATGGTTCCAGCCAGTCTCGAAGATGGTAGCAATTCTGAAAAAAGGCAATAAGAATATCAATGTCAGCCTCAGTTAGTTGTTCAGTCTCACTTTTTTTCTTCAATGATAAAACACGGTCATACCAACGTCTCATCCTGAAAAGTTGATCCATCCACTGGGTTTCCGGATTGACTATCTCATCAGGATTAAGTATGCTGCCACCGTACCATTTTGGCATTGTTCGTCCTTTTTATACCAACTATCGACTATATGGTTTCCTTATAAGAGGACAAAATTAGCTGATTCTACAATATGAACCACCTGTAGTTAAATCCTGGAACAATACATAACTACTTTTTTTAGAAAGATGTTATGGTAATATAGCGGTCAGCTTGCCACTTGAAGGGCGTCTTGCGCTTCGCGAGGCAGCTCAACAAGAACGAAGTAGGACTCAGGATACAGGTAGTCCTCCCCGGACTCATCAACGATTCTCAGGTATCCTTCCTTTGCTGCCTCATCGTCCGGCAGGACTGTGTAAATCTTACGCTTTTCTAAATCCTCACATTCCCTGTTCTCTATGCAAAGCGCAAATGACGGTTCTTTGCTTTCTTTAGCCATAATTTTAATCCAGTAATCTTTTGATTTTAAACTTCTTTCTGCCTATACCATGGGCTTCATACCAATGAATTTCAGCATTGCAGACCCTTCCACTCTGAAGGCGGACCTTAGCAATCCCTTTAAGTTTTCGCCATTTAGCGGAGCCATATTGTTTACGAAGCCGCATAATATCTCTGATGCTCCCGCCTGTGGCTATCGTTTCAATACTCTCAATCTCACCTATTATCTCAAAATACATACCAAATCCTGTATTGTATCCGTTTGCTTGCTCTGCATTAGGTGTTCCCAACTATTGGTTATATGATTCCGTACGAGAACCCGAACTTATCGGATTCTGTACTATAAACTATCTATAGTATCAGAGAAATGATATCGGTTGTCAAGACTTGATTAAAAGGTTCAGAAAACTATACTGTATATAAACTTAAATCCGAAATCCGAATATCGAAATTCTAAACAGTATCAAATGACCAAAATTCGAATATCTCAAACGAAGCGTGGTTGTTGCTTTGCCGGTTGTTTTGGTAATTTTTATTTCGAGCATTTGGATTTGTTTCGGATTTAGGATTTCGTGCTTCGAATTTTATGTTATAGCAGAAGCTACTATTAAATAGAAATATATTGCTGAATATGCCTAATAGAATGAAAAACAACATTTTCGACTGTATTGTTATAGGTGGAGGTCACGCTGGCGTTGAGGCAGCTTATGCTGCTGCGAAAATCGGTGCCAAAACCTGCCTTATAACTATCAGCAAAGACACGATAGCCAAGATGAGCTGCAATCCGGCTATCGGCGGTCTGGCAAAAGGACAGATTGCGCGCGAGGTCGATGCGCTTGGTGGACTGATGGGTCTGGCAATAGATGCAACGGGGATTCAGTTTCGTCTGCTGAATCGCTCGAAAGGCCCGGCGGTACAGGCACCAAGGGCGCAGGCGGACAAATACAAATATAAAGATTATGTTCGTATGCAGCTCGAGCAGACTGCAAATTTGACTATCGTCGAAGCAATAGCAACACAGATTGTAACAGAAAAAAACAATGTGCGGGCGGTGCGCTGCCATGACGGAAGGATATATAATGCTCCAACGGTAATTTTAACCACAGGGACATTTCTTCGCGGCTTAATGCACATAGGGACAGAGCAGTTCGCCGGCGGACGGCTCGGTGAGCCGGCTGCCAATGAGCTTTCAGAAAGTCTAAAGCAAATTGGATTACAAATCGGCAGACTTAAAACCGGCACACCAGCCAGACTGGATGCGGCGACAGTCGAACTGGACAAGCTCGAAGTCCAGCACGGGGACGAAAAGCCGGTGCCTTTCTCATTTATGACCGAAAGGATAACCCGGCCGCAGATTCCCTGCTGGATAACCTATACGAATGAAAAAATACATAAGCTAATCCGAGACAATCTGCATCGCGCACCGCTTTATTCCGGGCAAATCACTTCCGTAGGTCCGCGGTATTGCCCAAGTATTGAAACAAAAATCGTGCGCTTTGCGGACAAAAAGCGGCATCAGGTGTTTCTGGAACCGGAAGACGAAGAAAGAACGACTATCTATTGCAACGGCATAAGCACTTCTCTGCCAAAAGATGTTCAGGAACAAATGCTCAAATTGCTGCCCGGAACAGAGAACGCCCGGATTATTCATTACGGCTATGCGATTGAATACGATTATTGTCCGCCGATTCAATTAAAGCCCAATCTTGAAACCAGGAATGTGTCGGGACTATTTCTGGCGGGGCAGATAAACGGGACCAGTGGATATGAAGAGGCGGCGGGGCAGGGTATCGCGGCCGGCATAAATGCGGCCAGGAAGTTACAAGGTAAAGAGCCGCTCGTGCTCGGCAGAGACCAGGCATATATCGGGGTGATGATAGATGATTTGCTGACGAAGGGGTTTGATGAACCTTACCGGGTGTTCACATCACGAGCGGAGTATCGGCTGGCCTTGCGTGCCGACAACGCCGACCGGCGACTGACGCCAATCGGGAGGTCGGTCGGACTTGTAGATGAAGAACGATGGGTAAAGTTTCAGAAGAAGCTCAAAGATGTGGATTCCCTCAAGAGCTATCTGAAAAACACACGTTCCGAAGGGACAAGTTTGTGGGACCGACTGCGCCAGCCAGGCAATACACTTGCAGAAACAATTGGCGGGAACAGTGATGTTAAAAATATGAATCTTGCCGAAGATGTGTTTGAAGCGGTAATTGTTGATGCCAAATATGAGGGTTACTTAGCTAAACAGGAGCGTCTGGTGGCCGGTTTTCGAGCTTTAGAGAACAAAAAGATACCGGCAGATTTGGACTACAACAGCATTGCGCATCTTCGGGCGGAGGCTAAAGAAAAGCTGTCGGCTTTTAGGCCGAGCGCACTCGGTCAGGCCTCTCGAATAAGCGGCATCACACCCGCCGACATTACGGTAATTCAGGTGCATCTTAAAAAGAGTTCTAAGTAATGTCATTCCCGCGACGCGTAGCGAAGCGAAAAGCCCACAACGCAAAACAAGAAACTAACGCTGGACGTGTCCCGCGAGTGTAAGCGCGTCGGTTCCATCCCTTTGTTAAAGCGTACCGCTACAACTCGTTCTGGAGTTTCTTGACCTCATACTCTGTGGTATTCAAAATGAGCGCAACTTTGAAATCAGAGAGTCCCTTTCCCTTTAGGAAGGCTACGACCTCTTTCCTCATTGAAACAGCATCTTTTTTGTCATAGTGATTTTGTAGGGCATCGCCATGAGCCAGAAGGTCTGCTGTGTAGTGCTGTGCTGGCGTTTGAAAGTATGCAAGGGAATGACACTGCGAGCCATGATGGAAGTCAAATCCTAATAATCGTCCGATAAATGCTACGAAACGAAATATCAAGCTCCACGAAGGTTTGTCATTATTTCTTCTGAGAGCATTTTGAATAGCTTCGGCATTTGCCATCAACACCTGTTTGTGTCGTGGGGTCGTATCCAGAGCATCGATTTGCTTCATGATCACCTGGACCACTTTTCTTAACCACTCCCTTCGATGCTTTGGATTGTTGGCTTGCCCCGCAGTCTGATACGCCTTGTCCCCAAAGTAAAGGCGCATGGTAAGCTCGAAAAGCATCTCCGTGTCCATTGTCTTTAGATTGTTTGTTGAGAGCCTGAGGCGCTCTCGCTGGGTTTTATTTTGTTTCCTCATAAGAACCTTTGGTCTATCGTTTGTCAACCTAAGACGCCCTTCAAAGCGAATCGGCTGGACTGAACTCACCTACTTCAGGTCTGTTTTCTTGGCGTGTACCAGACGCAGGCCGAGCATATCGACAGCAGCCTGGCACTGCTCCAGCACAATGTATCCAAGCAGTGGTTCGTAGGTGCCATCTTTAGGGTGCATATCCAGAAATATAACTTCGCCGTATACAGGATCAAAACCCTCGACTCGGATCTCAACGGGGCCACAAACTGGCGCTCGTACAAGGTCTTGAGTTGCGGTTTCACAATCAATTTCACGGATAACTTTCAGTTTGCCCAATCGGCTCTGCCACGCTTTGGGAAGGACCATGTAGGCGGCTCCCGAGTCAACAAGTGCATTGCACTCAATTATCTTATCAGGTTTAAGCAAATTGCTAATCCGAACGTTTGCAACGATTCGTCCCATAGTTTTGGTCCTTTAAGTGATTATAAAGATGATACAACATACCTAACGGAAAGTCAAATGGATTTTTCAAAGACACGAAGGACACGAAGGACAGAATACCAGGACATCAGCAGACCAGGAAACCTGATAGCCTGATGCTCTGATCACCACCACCTGATAACCTTGTAATCTGATAATCTTTAAATTCGCTGTCTTGTTTCCTCAACTTGACGCTATACCCTATACACTGTACGCTATACTTATGATTGCTCTGTCTGAGAACATTTACAACAGTCAAGCTGCACGGAATGAGCCGAAGTTTAAGCTCTGGCGTTCGGCGGGGCTGCTGCTGACATACAAATGCAACTGCGTCTGTGAGTTCTGCTATTACAACTGCGGCCCGGAAAAGAACGGCCTGATGCCCGTATATACGGCTGTAAGTGCGTGGCAGTCGTTGAGAATCCTCGCTGGCGATTCTGCTAAAGTCCACATTACCGGCGGCGAGCCGTTTCTGTATTGGGACCGGCTGCAGGAAATTTTAGAAGAGGCAGCAAATCAAAAGCTCGGCAAAGTTGACTTGATAGAGACAAACGGTTTCTGGGCCACGAATGAAAAAATCACGAGGGAACGACTGAAGAAGCTCGACAAACTTGGGATGGAGCGGCTCAAAATCAGCACGGACCCATTTCATCAGGAATATGTTGACATAGAGCCGATACGTCGATTAGCCGAGATAGCAACCGAGATTCTTGGGCCCAAGCGTGTGCTGGTTCGCTGGCGAAAGTATCTGGAAAACCCGACGAAAATCAAAATTGGGGGCGGTTCGCGAACCGCCCTCACAGCCGAGCGAGAGCGGAAATATATCGGTGCAATGAAAGATTATCCCTGTCGCTTTACCGGTCGTGCGGCAGGAAGATTAGCTAAAATGATTGCATCAAAAACAATAGAGGCACTTGCTTCGATGAATTGCAAATCAGACCTGCTTGGGGCCAAAGGAGTGCATATCGACCCGTTCGGCAATGTGTTCAACGGCACGTGCAGCGGCATCATTATCGGGAATGTAAACCGAACCCGTCTTGAGAATATCTGGAAAGAATTCCATCCCAGTCAAAACGAATTTGTCAATACACTATTCAACTTGGGACCGGTTGGACTGCTCGAAGAGGCTGAAAAGCTGGGCTATAAAAAAGCAAAATTGTATGCAGATAAATGCCATCTTTGCACGCGTATTCGGCAGTTTTTCTTCGATAATGGTCTTATCGAACAGATAATTGGCCCCGCAGAGTGCTACTCTAATAGCATAAGACCTTAAATGCACGGGAGTTGCACATTGTAATTCTTTGGTGTAATAGTCAAATGACTACTACAAATGGCTATGAGCGGCAAATATATCAATAGATTGATTTGGTAGTGTCGTAGTCAAATGACTATGGCTATTTTAACGTGTCTTTTAGAGTCCGGGGATACAGTACTGCATGTGGTTATGCACGCTTAGAGTGGGGAAGGGCAGGAAAAGAAAAATTTCAAAATTTTTTATATTTTTTGTTGACAGCTTGTACAAATGTACGATATTATAATTTTACATTTGTAAAATACAATTGTAAAAGGAGTTTATTATGACACAGAAAAAGTTACCCGCTTTAAGCCCGGCCGAAACGGAAATCCTAAGATTGGTCTGGCAGCTCGGCAAAGCAACCGTGCAGGATGTCTGCGACAGCTTGCCTGCCAAGAGGAAAATAGCTTATGCGACGGTCCAAACCCTGCTGCGTCGGCTGGAGAAGAAAGGCTACCTGCAACACGATATCCGGGGCAAGGCCCACGTCTTCTTTGCTGCGGTCAAGAGCGAAAACGTCATAAAAAGGTCGGTCAATGACTTTTTAGACAGGCTGTTCGGCGGCGACCCTATTCCGCTTATGCAGTACCTTGCTGAGCACGGCAAAATCGACGCCGACGACATTGAAAAACTGAAACGATTAGCTGATAAAAAATAGCCAAACATTTTTTGTGGAGCGGTAATAATGGAAAATTTCTTAACGCAAATCACAAATTATCTGCTGACACAAAGCTGGCAGATAGCAATGCTGGTAACAGTAATAGCAGCGGTAAATTTGGCGTTGAAAAATAGGAGCGCACATGTTCGCTACCTGCTCTGGCTGATTGTCTTAGCTAAATGCCTCGTGCCGCCTATATTTACAATACCTCTGGCAGTTCTGCCGAAGTATAAGACGCCAGAACCGAAGTTAATTTCAAACGGTGAAATGCCTGCTGTCAATGTCGAAATGGCAGATACGATTAGGTCCAAGCCTCTCACGTTACCTTCATTGCCGGTAAAATCACCAACTATTGTGGAAAGATTGGCAAGAGTAACTGCCAGGCAGTGGCTGGGGTTTAGCTGGATTGCTGGAGCAACCATATTCGTTCTTATCGCTGCGGCAAAAGCATTGCGGACCGATTTTTGGCTATGGCGGCAACGAAGGCCACTTCCAGCCGAAGTGCAAATAGGGATTGAAGAATTATTCTCCGGCCTCGGCATTAAGACTTTTCCGAAGGTCTGGCTGATTGATGGTATAGGCCAGCCGTTCGTATGGGGTTTGCTGCGCGGCAGTGTTTATCTGCCGGCCAATTTCATAAAGATTGATAATGCTGAGCATCGCAAGGACGTGTTAGGCCACGAGCTAAGCCACATTCTGCGTTTTGATGCTGCGGTCAATATTTTGCAGATAATGGCTCAAGCTATATTCTGGTTCCATCCTTTTGTCTGGTGGGCGAATAAAAAAATCCGTGCTGAGCGCGAGAAATGCTGCGATGAAATGGCGATTGCCCGCATTGGCGCCAAAGTTAAAGATTACAGCAGCGCAATTGTAAACATATTGATTTCTGAATACGAATCAACCCGGCCGGTTCCATCGTTGGCAGTAGCCGGGCCAGTAAAAAATATTGAGGAAAGGATAAAAACCATGTTAAGACCAGGAAAGAAATTCTACAAACGCCCAAGCTTTGTTGCTGCGACAATTGTATTGTTGCTGGCTCTGCTGACAGTTCCATCGACCGTAGTGCTAACCGCCCGGGCAGAGATAGAGGCTCCGAAACCAGAAATAAAATCGAAGCAACCACTGCACGAGGCTGCTCTTGCCGGTGACATCGAGAAGGTCAAATCTCTCATTTCAAAGGGCGCCGATGTCAATGAAAAAGATCCCGGAGGAAAGACGGCACTACATTGTGCGTCCGAGAAGGGCCATGAAGAAGTGGCCAAATTGCTCATCAGCAAAGGCGCATACGTTAATGCCATTGGGTGGTGGAAGACACCTCTGCACTTTGCAGCCAGGAGCGGGGACAAACAGACCGTCGAACTATTGCTCAGCAAAGGTGCAGATATTAATGCAAAGGAGAGGTATGGCGGTATGCCTTTGTTTGAGGCTATGAAAAGCTCGGCAGCAGGTAGCAAAGAGGTGGTTAAATTTCTTGTCTCAAAGGGTGCTAAAGTCCCTGAGTTTCATCTTGCTGCTTATTTGGGAGATACAGAAAAACTAAAAAAGTGTTTGCAAGATGGTATGGACATAAATTCACAAGGAAATTTTTGCTGCACAGCTTTGCATGCTGCGGCCAATTCGGGCAAGAAAGACATCGTGGAGTTTCTTATAAGTAAAGGTGCCAATGTCGATACAAAGGATGACCTCCGTGTGACACCTTTATATTATGCAGCTATACACAACTACGAGGATATAGCGGATTTACTGTTGGCCAAAGGCGCCGATGTCAATGCAAAGGACGCTGACGGCTATTACACCTTGCTTTATTACGCTATCTGGGATAATAGCAAAGATGCGGTTAAGCTCCTCATCGGTAAAGGAGCCAATGTCAACGTAAAGGATGATGCCGGTTATACCCCACTCATTTATGCAATTTGGGAAGATGATAAGGACCTGGTAGAACTGCTAATTAGTAAAGGAGCCGATGTCAATGCCGAAGACAATGATGGTTATACACCATACTACTGGGCGGCTATGCAGGGCAGTAAAGACTTGGTCGAATTACTCACCGCTAAAGGTGCTACTCCCGAATCTACCATCCATTTAGTCGCAAGAGCGGGTGATTTGGCAAAGGTGAAACGTTTTATCGAAGATGGCACGGAGGTCAATGCAAAGGATAAATTGGGATACACGCCCTTATTCTGGGCCGTTCTGTCAGATACAAATAACGTGGCTGAATTTCTTATTTCCAAAGGAGCGGATGTTAACGCGAAAAACGACAAAGGTGTGGCACCACTTTACTTCGTTACTTTTTATAGGGGCCATGAAGATATGGTAAAACTCCTCATCTCCAAAGGTGCTGATATCAATGTAAAAGATGAAACAGGTCGAACAGCACTGCATGCAGCATGCATACATGGACACAAGGATGTGGTAGAATTGCTTCTGTCCAAAGGAGCAAACGTTAAGGCCCGGGACGACGAAATGGGCAACACACCTCTACACTATGCAGCCGGAACTGGACGCACGGAAACTGTGGGACTGCTCCTTGCCAAAGGTGCGGATATCAACGCAAAAAATAACAAGAACCACACGCCGCTGCACCATGCATGCTTACGCGGACAGAAGGACGTGGTGGAACTGCTGATTGCCAAAGGTGCCGATATGAACATAAAAGATAATAAAGGCAAAACAGCTCTGTCATTGGCAAAGGAGCAAGGGCGCGACGAAATCGTTGAACTATTGCGTAAGCACGGGGCGGAAGAGTAGTTTATAAGGCATAAGTGCATAAGTCACAAGAGCACGAGTCAAAAGTGCACAGGTGCATAAGTTACAAGTGCACAAGGCTTGTGCTCTCATGCTCTTTGTCTTGGCATTGCGGTGGCTTCGATTTCAAATAACAGGTCGGGACGGCAGATGTCGCAAATGGCCGTTACCCAAGGCCAGTTAAGGGCGCCTCTGGAGGCGCTGAATATCTTCTCGACCTCAGTTGTCTTACAATAAGCGACCATCTGCACAACATCCTCATCCCTGCAGTTCATATCGGACAGAACGGCTCGAACGTTTTCTATGGTCGTTGCTATCTGGCCTGACGCATCGCCGATATGCGTGGTAGCTCCATCGGCGTCGATAGAGGCGGTTCCGGAAACAAATACTGTTTCGCCGGCTGGTGTAATTGCTCTTGAGGCTCGTGAGAAGGCTGAGCCGTACTCTAAAGCACACTGCTGCTTTCCTACCGCCTGAAGGAATTGGATGGAGTTCTGCGGTTCAAGAACAGCCGTCAGGTCCATTGCGCAGTGGCTGCCATCAGCCGGGCCCAGCCCGATGCCGGTGCTGGCGGGCATTGACTGGCGGGTTCCTTCTCCAATAAGCCGGCGCTCGGTGAAAAATTTTGTTCTGACGTGATTAAAATCGTCATACCACGAAAGAATGTCCTTTAGCCACATCCATGTTCGCGGTACGGAAAGGAAATCGGCTCCAAATTGCTTAAGTATTGATTCAGCCTTTTCCATCATAGCGCGGGCCTGTTCACTTGCTCCTCGCCTTCGCGGGGATTGGGGGCTTGTGCTACGTAGCGGGCTGCCTCGCAGGGCAGCAGCGGATATATTCGAGAGTGTAAGGTAAGTGCAGTTGGAAGTGCGGAGAATTCGTCCACATTTTTTTCCGTCCAATTTAACCACTTCCGGCTGTGAGTTACTGATTGCGTGAACCTGCACTCCGGCAACAGGGCCGAGCAAACCTTCCTTAGCAATTAAAAAGCTCGGCCCAACTCCATCGTCAAGCTCGCCGTAAGCCTGGGAACGTGCGCGGCGGAGAATTTCCATTGCGCTTTGAGCTGCAAAGACCCGCTCCTGGAAAATATGTGCCTTTCTTGAGCGGAGTATGTCGGAGATGCCGGAAAAAATCTCCTTCGCCTGGTTCCGGGCGGATGCACTTTTCCCTGGCACTGCTGAGACATATATTTCAGCCGCCTGGGGGGATTCGACGGTACGTGTGTCCACGTTTACACTCATTTCTTATCTTATTATCCTCCACTCCGTTAGATGAACCCCACCTTGGGGGAACTCAAATCCTTGCTTTTACCCGGCATATTAAATATCGTTAATCGAAAAATCAAGCTTAATCTCAAATCCAGTTTTTTTTCAAAAAAGGGTTTTTTCGCGCAGATAATTTTTATTCGTCATTGCCTGTTTTCCAAAGAACCGCTTTGCTGTTTGAAAAATTCGAGCCATTTATTGATTTCCTGTGCAAGCTCTTGCTCTCCGGCGGCATGGGCGAGGTCGAAGGCCTTCTGGGCGAAAAGAGCAGCCTGGCGGAACTGGCGTGCCTCGCCATAGTTCATTGCCAGCAGGTAATGCAAGCTCGGCGAGGTGTCAACACCTGGCTTTATTTGTAAAGCTTTAGAGTAATGCCTGAGGGCCTGGTCGAGGTCTCTCTGCTCAGCCAGCGCTAAGGCCAGGCTGTAGTGAGCTTCGGCGTGGTTTGGGTCAAGGCGCACAGCCTCGGACAAATGGACCGCTGCCTCCTCGGACTTTGCCTGGGAAAGCAACGCCCGTCCAAGGTAGTAGCGCATGTCTGCGGGATTATACTGCCTGTCGAGACCGTTCGGCATACGCCGTAAAGCCTCCGAAAGATACTTGACGGCCTCGTCGAATTTTCTCTGGTGCAGCAGCGCCATACCTAAATCGTGATGTATGCGGGGGTCGTCCGGATTGAGCTGTAAGGCCTTATAATAATGTTCCATTCCGTCCTTATGCATCTGCTTGACGTTATAGAAAAGAAACCCGAGCCTGAGGTGCGCTTCGGCATTATTCGGATTCAGCTCCAGTGCGTTTTTATACTCCTGTATGGCGTTATCCGTATCACCGGCTTTGAAGAATTCATTCCCGGCTCTTACGAAAGAATAATCGTTCAGGAATTTCTCGTGGATTTTCCTGATAGCATAGGGCTTAGTGTTGATAAACTCCGGTATGTTGGCGGCCCGGTCGGCGGAGGTAAAGTGTAACAACAGGACCGCAGGCGTGCTGTTTCCATCTTCGTCAATGTGAGTGAGAAAAAGCTGGGTATAAGCCGAGTTTGCTTTTGAAGAAAACACCAGCCATTTGCCGTTCGGAGAC
>Ga0315314_1003867_pt1 | contig 11496 bp, 9 predicted proteins | sample TDP9_MG_FD_203631 | JGI IMG/M metagenome (GOLD analysis project Ga0315314, IMG submission 203631) | Freshwater sediment microbial communities from Lake Towuti, South Sulawesi, Indonesia - TDP9 | ecosystem: Environmental > Aquatic > Freshwater > Lake > Sediment | place: Indonesia: South Sulawesi...
GCGGCCTCACATCTGTACTCGGCTGAGGCTCGGTAATCGGATGTCAACGCCAGTTCTTTTTCGAGCAACTCCCCGGCTGTCTTGATGGTGTGCGCGTCTAGCTTCTGGCCGAGGATTTCCTTTTCCACACTCTGGGCTCTTTCTGGGATCTTGCCCCTCAGACGGTTCAGCGCAATTCTCGCGCGCTCGATCTTGGAACGGTTTTGATCTGCTTCGAGAAACGCGGCGACAGATACAACCGAAATGATCAGCGTATTTCGCATTCCAAGCTTTTCAAATGCGCATGCGGCCAGCGCGGTCGGTTCAGTAAAGGAAACCTCAGCGAGGATCTCGTCCGGGTCCAGAGCCGTCTTCCGCTTTGCAACTAGGAACTCTTGCAGAGACATTTCGCGTGGTCCGGCTCTTCGGATCGTTCTCACTTTGGCATCGAGCGTTAGGAAGACCGGGATCAGATCCTCGGAGGAGGACGCCGCGCAGATGTTTCCGCCTACCGTGGCGACAGTTCTGATGTTTGGCGATCCGAATTTCTTCGCTACATCGTACAGGAGTTCGCCCCATGCCGAATTCTCTCGTTGCCCTTCGAGGTCGACGATTGTTGTTAGCGCTCCTATCTTGATCGTGGCGTTTTCCCGTTTGATGTATCTGAGTTCGGAGAGCCCTGAAAGATCCAGCAGGTTCTTGGCGGACATTTGTTTCCTGTTGATGCGCGATAGAAGATCTGTTCCGCCGGCTATCGGAAGCGTGCCCGTCGGGTTCTCTTCGAGATACCTGAGTGCGTCGTCGAGGCTTACCGGAATGTAGACATCGAATCTCGCGATCCGTCATCCCCCGCTTACTGGCGGAATGACCAGCACGAGGTCACCGTCTTTGAGCGGAACTGACATATCAAATGGTTTCTGGAGAGTCTTGTTGATGTACACGAAAACGTACTCTCGGAGACGGCCCGTCTCGTCAAATAACACGTTCCTTTCCATCTTCCCGTATCGGTCGGCTAGTGTTCGCAGTAGTTCGCCGAGGCTGTTTGCTGTCACGGTTATCTCGCCGCTGCCCGCGGCGGTTCTGAGTTCGTGAAATAGCCGCACGGTGACTGACGCCACTAGGTGTTCCGCTCTTTCTTCTGCGCTCGTAGGGTGTTGAATAGACGCTGGGGTGTGATTGGCAGGCTGAAGCATCGGACGCCGACCGCATCGTGGATGGCGTTTGAGATTGCCGCGGCGACAGGAACGAGCGCGATCTCGCCTACCCCCTTTGCTCCGTAGGGGCCAGTTTTCTCGAAGGTCTCCACGGGTGTGACCTCAATCTCGGGGGCATCCATGATCGTTGGTATCAGGTAGGTCGTGAAGTTTGGAGTCTTGAGGTACCCGTCTTCGATGATCGCGTCCTCGGTCAACGCGTATCCGAGGCCTTGGACGACCGCTCCTTCGCACTGTCCCCTGAACCCTTGAGGGTTGATGACCTTGCCTGAATCCGGGGCTATGAGGAATCGCAGCACTTTCGTTCTTCCGGTCAGCGTGTCGACTTCTACGAGGGCGACGGCCGTTGCGTACATGAACGACCAGTGCGGAATCTCGATGCTGCCTTCCACGGGGCGCTCGAACCTTGGAACCTCAAACCCAGCCTCCACGCGTGTCTGGTAGCCTTTGGCACTAGCGTGACGAGCGAGATAGGCATACGTGGCGCTTCTGTTCCGGTCGTCTTTGAACACAACTGCGCTTTCGCGAAATTCGAGGTCGCCCTCATGCAGGCCGAGCACTTGAGCCGCATATGACATCAGGAGCGCGCGCATCTTCTCGGCGGCTCTGATGATCGCGTTTCCGCCCACGTAGACGGATCTGGAAGCGGAAGAGCTTCCCGTGTCAGGCGCGCGTCCTGTGTCCGCAGAGGCCACGTGTACATCTTCGAATCGGCAACGCAGCGCCTCGGCCGCGATCTGCGCGTAGGCTGTCACGTTGCCCTGCCCCATGTCCGGGCAGCTCACGCCTACATCGAAGCTTCCGTCCTCGTTGAGTGTGATGGATGCGGCGCCGAAGTCTGGGAGCGCGCCGAACGTGAACCCCTTCAGAGCGCACGCGATCCCGACGCCTCTCTTGCACAAGGGTTCCGACGGCTCGTCTTTGTGGGCGTCCCTGTGAAGCCAGAGCTCTGATTTCGAGGCGACCTCGAGTGTTTCATGAATTCCTATGCTTCCTGGGATCGTGACGCCGAAGACGCCGACATCACCTTCCCGGGTCGCGTTTCGCCGTCTGATTTCGAGCCTGTCGATTCCGAGTTTCTCGGCGATGATGTCGATTTGGGATTCCATGGCGAAGATGGATTGCGGCGCGCCAAATCCTCGGAACGCGCCGGAGAATCCGTTGTTCGTGTACACGCAGAACGCCTCAATGTCGATGTTCGGTATGTTGTATGGCCCACAGCATGTTTCAATGGTGACGTCGAGGATGGTTCCGCCTAGCGAAGCGTACGCGCCCGTGTCAGATACGATTCTGACCTGGTTGGCGAGGAGTCTCCCATCCGGCAGCGCTCCGGTTCGGGCGGTGATGATTACGGGATGACGTTTCAGCCCTGAGACCCCGGACTCCTCACGGGAGAGCGCGATCTTGACGGGGCGTTTCGTCTTCAACGCCAATAATGCGAGCTGGATCTGGACGGTGACCTCGTCTTTGCCGCCGAAGGCTCCGCCGACGATGGATGAGATGACTCGGATCTTTTCGCGTGGGATTCCGAGCGCCCTTGCGATCTGAAGCTGGTCACGGTAGGGGCACTGTCCTCCGACGTAGAGGACAACGTTGCCGTTTTCATCGAGGTGTCCTACACCCGCCTCGGTCTCGAGGAACATGTGCATCTGGCGGCCGGTTCGGTAGGTGTTCTCGACCACGACCGCGCACTTCTTGAATGCGGATTCTACGTCGCCGTTTCTGATGTGAGCGCGCCGATAGATGTTGCCAGTCTCATGGACCCGCGGAGAATCAGGCTTCATCGCCTCGATGGGATCTGAAACTACGGGCAACGATTCGTAGTCGACTTCGATGAGACCGAGCGCGCGCTCCGCAGTCTCAGGGTCTTCTGCGGCTACGAGTGCAACGGCGTCGCCTTCGTAGCGGACCTTGTCCTCGCAGAGGACGGGTTGGTCTGGAGTGACGATGCCGTACCGGTTTGTTCCTTGAACGTCCTTGTGCGTGAGTACCGCAACGACGCCTGGGAGGGCCTGTGCGCGTGATGTGTCGATGCGTTTGATCAGGGCATGCGGCCGGTGAGCTCTCAGAACTGTCCCACAGAGCATGTTCTCGAAATGCAGGTCCGAGTAGTACTTCGCTTGGCCTGTCGCCTTGTCGACGGCGTCGGGTTTCGTGATCTGCTTTCCAACCCAACGTAAGTCACCGAGGTCAGCCATCTCTCAGTGGTCACCTCCGGTTACCGGAGGAAAGACAAGGAGCGTGTCGCCGTCTCTAAGTCGAGCGTCATGGCTGAGGCGCATCCCGTCTCTCACAACGTACAGGTATACTCGGTCGCGAACCGGTAGCTGGTTGACGGCGTCCTGGGTCGTCGCGTCTTCCCGTAGGTCTAGTTCGAGTTCGCGCTTTTCCAGACCGCCCGCAGAGGCCCCGTACAACTTGACCTTCACCTTCAAGGCATCTTCCACATCCGACGAGACTCTGTCAGTCTGTGTACAGCCTTGTAGAGGAGTGACGGTATCACCGCTCGTCTGTACTCAGCTGAGGCTCGTATGTCAGTGATCGGCGAGGACTCGCCGGACGCGATCTGACCCGCCTCCCAAACCACATCCTCATTCAGGGCCTGATTCAGCAGAAACTCCTCACATTTCCCGGCTCTAACAACGACGGGCGCGACCGCGCCCATTGCAACCCTGACATCCGAGAAGCTCTTTCCGTCGGGCGCCCATCGCACCCAAATGGCGAGATTCGCGACAGATATGAAGTGAGCTTCTCTCAAGCCGAGTTTCAGAAATGTGGCGTCGCAGGGCTTCTCGACTGCTTCGAAGGAGATCTCGGTTATCAGCTCGTCAGGTCTCAGGTCAATCGTGCGGTAGTCTATGAAGAACTTCTCAATCGGGATGCTGCGTGTGCCTTTATGATTCTGTACTGTGACGGTGGAGGCGAGGACGTAGAGCGGCGGGATTGTGTCCCCTGCTGGTGAAGCGTTCGCCAAGTTGCCGCCGATTGTTGCGCGGTTCTGAAGCTGAATGACTCCGATCGTCCTAGAGGCGTCCACGAGCATGGGACAGGAGTTCCTCAAGACTGAGGATTCGATTATCTCTGAGTATGTGGTCAGGGCGCCAATGCGAACGGCGGAGCCTTCTCTGAGGATGTATCGCAGCCCGCCTAGGTTGGAGATGTCAAGCAACTCTCCTGTCTGGAGGAGCCGGTCTTTCAGCTGAATGATCGCGTCTGTTCCGCCTGCGATGGGTTTGATCTTGCCCGACTTCTCGTGGAGAACGCTCAGGGCGTCTTCGAGAGTCTTCGGGGCCACTACGTCGATATAGCTCAGCCTCATTGCGCGTCCAGCTCTATTTCTTGCCTGCCGCGTGTTCCACGGCGCGGATGATGCTCGTGTAGCCGGTGCATCTGCAGAGATTGCCCGCGATCGCGGTCTTGATATCCGCAAGGCTCGGGTTGGGATTCCGACTAAGGAGCGCTTCAGCGGAGACGATGAAGCCCGGAATGCAGTGGCCGCATTGCACCGCACCGTTGTCTATGAATGCCTTCTGCACATAATTCGGGATACCTTCTTTCATGAAACCCTCTGACGTGATGACTTCTGATCCGTCGGCTTGCGAGATGAGTACGAGGCACGAGAGTACAGGCTTTCCGTTCATGAGGACGGTGCAGGCGCCGCATTCTCCCTTCCCGCAATCCTCCTTGGGACCCGTGACATCCAGCTTCTCCCGCAGGACTTCGAGGAGTGTGTGGGCCGGGGGAGCAGAGACGGAGACTTGATGACCGTTTAGTCTGAATGAGAATTCTCTCTCCATAGCCGCCGGCTCCTCCAATTTGCCATCTTGCGCTCACATCTCGACACGTGGTATCAGTGTGCTAGTGTGTTGCGTGCAGTCGAGCACCGGGTAACCGATAGCTACGGAATAGACAAGCTATTAACGGTTTTTCGACCGGTCACTCGCAAAGTTACACGAAACCGTGGTTCAAATCTGGGCGCCCGCACCAAGTGACCCACACACACGACGGACTAGAGGAGGAATTCCATAACGACCCTCTTCTCGCAACGATCGCGTCGAGCAAACTCGTTTCTGTTGGTCCCAAACACGTTGGTGGAAAGTAGTCCAAACGCGGTCTCAAGAGTGTCTATGCTCGTGGGTTCAATATCTCCTGATCTACTCTGAGATCAAACTCGATGATCTTATCTATTCTCTCAATACAGTCGTCTATGATTGCATTCAACTCGCTGGGATTCGTATCTTTGCGCATCTGCTGGAATAGGGTCTTTCTTTCGAGAAGTTCACGCGACGTCTCGCCAGCTGACGAAAGCCAGGCCTTACGAGGGAGAATCTTGCTATGCAGCAGGGACTCGATTTCCTTGGCTTCTCCGGAAGATATGGCCTGCTCTCCAACTTTGTTGAAGACGCATAATGTGTCAGCGCTGAAGGGAAGAAATCCACATGCCATAAGAGCAGTTGTGACGCTTTGATTTTCAAGCTGCTTTTGGACATATTCCTGAGTGTAGCGCTTTACCTCTGCAATTTCGCAGAGGTCTTCCATAAGGACTTTCAGATAATGTTGCCAAACTGAACCTCGCCCATGCCAGCTTGTTATCCTTATCATGAACGCCTCGTAGTCATCAAACGACTTCATCAATCGCCCAAGGACTGGTATTCCTCCAAACGGGATGGCTTGGTACTCGATCACGCTTGTTCCCATGGAGATCCGAATTCGTGATTCCACGAAATCCGCAAGAGCGTCAATTCTTGGGCATGCGAACTCGAGCAGATCCTGAGCCGGATGGTCAAGGTTCGCCAGATCCTTCAACCTATCGAGCAAGTCCCGCTGAAGAGAATCGACTGTTCTTGAGGAAAGAGATTTGATGCTCTCGCCCTTGTTCAAAATCAGGATGTGAAGATTGTGCAGCATAGCATCGGACAGTTGCTTCTCCCTCCACAGAGCCAAACGCAACAGCTTGACCACTAGGTAGATGCTCTCGAGTCTTTCTGCAATCCAGCAAAGATACAACACTGCAGAAGATCTGATAGCTGAACTTCCTCTGGTCAGAAGAATTGACAACCATCCATAGACAGTGACTGGAGTAACCGGACCACTTCGGAATTCCATTCTCACACGGTCCAATAGACGTAGCGTACCGAACTTCAGCAGCGCAGTTCGTTCAGACTTGCCCTCGTCGAGAGCCTTTGCGAGCTCCGAGTACACAGTGTCTTGTTTGAGGGGGTGCCGGCTAAGCGAGGATAGAAAGAGCTCGGCCTTCGTGACTTGTGTATCCGGTAGTTCCGATAGGACCTCTTCCGCCAATTCCAGAAAGGCCTTTTCGTCTATCTCGGCCAACGCCACCTGAATCTCGCCCTTGAACCATTCCGGAACTTGCTGCCAGGCAAAATGGTCTTTTCGAATAGTGGCGAAAGGCGCTGGATTGGTCTTGACCCAACAACTTACGATGGGCGGGTGAGCCCGGATCTCGGATGCGAGCAGTGCCTTATCGAGCCGACAGAGGAGCTCTATCACCTGTTGTGGAGAACCGAAGTCCTGATTCAAGACTGCGACCAGGTCTTTGAATTTGTGCGCGGGCTCAAGAAAGTGACGCATATGAGTATGCACAAACCACTTCCACCTATCCTCGGCAGGGGCTCCACTCTTCAATCCAGCGAAGTTTTCGACAACGCAACGAGAGGAAGCATAGTAACTGAACGCGATGTATTCCGCGCTGCGCGGCATGGTCTCAAGATAGCGCTCAGTTTCATCAGTTCCCGGGACGCGCTGGGCCCACCACGTCAAGAAGAGCTGTTCTATCTTGTTCATCAACGCGAAGTGCAAATCTCGGCCTATCAGTGCTCCAATCTTTTTCGTAACCAATTCTCGCTCCTCGCGTATTGTTGCTGAAAGTGGCAAAGTGCTCTCGTCAATCGATCGCATTCTCGTCGAACCTATTTGTTCAGCGACTGCGATCGCCGCAAGCTTCACTTCCAATGAATCATGATCTATCATGCGCTCCAACATTGTCAGCGCTTGTTCTCTCAAGCCTCGAACTTCGGGAGTGTCTTTCAGACTCCTCTCGCTTATCGTCATAGCAAGTATTCCAGATTCGATGTCTTCGTGAGTACCTGCCAGAACTTCGCACAAGGCGGCTGATACTAGTTCAATTCCTGTGCGATCGGCCCTATCGAGCCACTGGTCGACGATATTCAGTGTCTCCTCGATTGTTTGGATGCTATTGTGCAAAGGAGATACAAAGATGCGAACCAATGACTGCGGGTGGTAGTTGTGGTAGCTTCCCTGAATGTCGATTGCATGCATGACGCGTATCGTTTCTAGAACGCGATGTCTCAGTGTCGTGATTCTGATTAGGGCCGATATTGCAGGGCCATAATCATCAGTGGTGAGCTTTTGAGTCGAATTCAAGAAGGCATCCAGTACGTCGACGCATTGCTCAGGAATCACCGCAGCTAGTCTCTCAATGACCTCCAGCACTTCTTTTCTAGACCGGAATGGCGAGATATCTCCCTTTGCCCACGAACGCGTGATGTTTGATAGAGACTTGTCGACAGATGGAACGTTCGCGAATCTTGCCGCGGAAGCAAGATTGATCAACAGTTTTTCAGCGCATATCGGCAACCAGGTGCCTATCAGTCCCTCCAGCTTGCTCTGGGTAATCGTCTGCAATCTGTCCGCCAGGTACAAATCCCCTTTCATGTCGGGATTGAAGCGCACGTTTCTGCCTACGACCCGCAGAAGCCCGGCGTCGACCAGTTTGTCGATCATCTCTTTGGCATGGCCTTCGTCCACCTCCACAGCAGCTCCTAAGACAGCGAGTGAATTGTCACGATCACGGGGAAGTGGGACCACGCACGCAAGGTTCACGAGGAAAACTTCGCCGGATGTACCAAGGCACGCCATGGTTTCGAGATTCATGTCATCTACAAGGCGGCGCTTGATATTGTCGAAACGCGAAACCGACTTTCCCGAGATTGCCCTACCTATCCAAACAATGAGGAAAGGGTTGGGGTAGAGAGCTACTATTGTCGATTCGTCTTGAACCTGTTCTTGCTTGGCTGCGGCTCGCAGGAGCGTGATCAAGTCATTCTTATTCCAATCCGAGATGCGTATTTCCTCACACCATTGCCCTAGGCGTGTTTCTCTAACGTTTCTGTATACGCTCTCCCATCCTGAGGTTCTGAGAGCGAAGATCACCTTGATGGAATCGCTGCCCCGCACCCGACTCAAGAGAGGCTTGATTTCGTCTAGGAACCTATCAGCGTCATCGAAAAGAAGGAGATATCGTCGTCCTGCCACTATTTCATCTTGCATAGCATCTTGCATGGTTCGGAGGCTCCCTCTTATCATCCAAACCTGAGTTCTGCGATCAATTCCATGGGCAATCTGCGCGATGCTTCGAAGGAGGTGAGACTTGCCGTACCCGCCAGGTGAAGAGATTAGCAGGACGCTTGAAGTGGCAGAGAGGAGGAATTCCCTTGCCTTGATTAGATAGTCTTCAAAGCTCCGTATCCTTGCGTCAGACGTGGGCAGCAGATCCGGTTCGGATTCGGTGAAGTAGATATTCCATGGCACGAATTTCGGGAACTGCGGATCCCCGAAGAATAAGTGTCTCAGGAATGGCTGCAATTCTATTCTTCGAGTCAGCTCTTCTCTGTGCCAGACCAGCAAGCTAGTCGTGCTGTCTTGGCTCATGTTCTGTAATTCCAGAACCTGGTCAATGTCAAGTTCCGCGTTTGTCGCTATTCTCAGATGATTGACGTTCTTGGCGGCCGCGTTTTCTAGTTCTTTCTTGACCTCCGCTGCCAAGTGGGGCATGGCGTCCTTGAATGATTTCGTTGTCCACTTCGACTGGACGGACCAGACACCATCTTTACCCTCTTGAGAATAGTACCCTTCGTACCGCCCGTCCCAGCCTCCGTCTGCTCCAATGTACGGACTACTGGGGATGTATCCTGGAGAATCGCACTCTATCGCAAACAGATGATTGACCAGGCGCTGGAATTTCTTGTCGTTATCTATTTTACTCCAATCGAGAGAGTAGACGCCGCCAGGAAGATAGCACACAAGGTCCTTCGTTCCTTCCTTGCCCGTCAGATGAAATGGCCGCATACTGTCCTCCCCTTTGTTTGCTGGGTACTTGCTATCATTGCGCCCCTCCTCGGCGCTCCTGTGGAGCAGAGAAATCAGCGAACTCCAGACGGGCAGACCGTGAATCTCAGAAAGCCAAGATACCAGTTGGCTTGCGCGGGGATTTCAGATTTTGGGTGCTGCTTTGCAGGGAGTTGGAGGAGTACTTTTCTGCGAAACTACAATCCAGTCCCTGACGTACCGGTCATCGGTCTTCTGCATTAGGGATTACAGCACTGTCGACCGTGACACGCTGGGTCTTGTAGAGGATGGTGACTAGACCGCTGAAGGTCACGAAGTTCACGTCACCACCGTACACGACGACGCTAAAGGTGTAGGCCCCGAAAGGTGCCAACAAGAACTGTCTAGTCGACCCTGTACCCATGGGGAACTCAACATGTGGGTGGAACTCCCAACTGGCATAATTGACGCTCATAGGCCAAGGCCCAAGATTCCGAAGGGATATCACAAAGCCTTTGCAAGCAAGACCCCAAGATGGGTCGCAAGACGGGCTGTAACCTAGGTTGGTGATGCTCACCCCTAGTAGACGTTCACTTGGGATGAAGATCGGAAGTACAGCCCATATGATGGCGACGCACAGGATGGCAACAACCAGCGTGGCCTTTGATTGCACTTCTAGCACCCATAGGAGGAATCCTAGTCCACTGCAGTATAGGGTTCGCCCAACATTTCAGAGTAACCACACCTTGTCAGGTGCTCTGTCCCTTCTTTGTATGTCAGTCAAGACACGATTTCCCATGTCTTGAAACAGTTCGAAAAAGGCCCGGTACGCGGGAGAATCCGACTCATAGTAACCAGAAGTCATGCAGACCCGTTCTGTGAAGCCGCAATAATGGTCAGGTTTCTCGCAATCTTCGGTGTCGAGAGGTTCTGGTCGGAAGGACCGGGCCTACTCCCAGAAGCGAAAGCAAGCCCGACCGCTCGCGCTACCCTTCCGCTCGTTCGCCCTCGGTTGCTTTCTCGCTTGTCCTGATGAGCCTTACCGAGGGGGTAATGACTGTCGACACTGCGACTGTGCTCGGAGTGACTTGTACTCCACTTGCGTGAGTAATCGCGTCTGCGGCAATGTGCACGAACTTATCATAATCTTTCACGAGTGTCGGATTCTCTGCGTGAGTCACGACTACCCAAAAGTACTCGCTCTCGCTCGCGTACTTCCCCCCAGCCTTTGCTTCTGTTGCTGCGACTTCGCCTGCTATTTCTCTGGCTGCATTTCGTGGCAATGGAATCGCCGCGACCTTGGTTCCCTCCACGGAGAGAGCTATGCCTCCTCTGGGAAGTTCTGCCGCCTCAATGCCACTGATCTTCTTCTCACGCTTCCATGGCCAGTTAACCAAAAAGGAACTCCGAGGCTTTTCTGTGGTCTCGTTATCTATAAGATTGCTTGCCCTACCTATTGTGATGATAGGACCAGTTGACCCTTCTAGCAAGATCCGTCTAACGTTGCTTCTTGATCTGCCAATGGCAAGCCCCCGATATTTGTACTACAGCACAAATTTGGACCTGCTCGGAGGGAGGCAGCCCCTGGGAGGTGTCACACGTTCCGAAAGTAGGGCTAGATGTCTTGTGCGACCCCACCGATCATCCGGTCTTAGGTCCACCTATCTGGACGCTGATGCTCATGGAGAGGCAGTGGCTCTCCTGTAGCTGCACGAGGTGCACTGCCCTTGAACCCGCATGGAGAGGCCTTGCAGGAACAAGAATCAAACATAGAGCGCGCGCATGAGAAAGCTCATTCCCCGCCGGTTTCATCAGCATCACTTGAACTCACTCCGGTGAATGTTCATGACTTCAAGAGTGATTCATTTATTCGAGTTCAGTTCGAGCCGCGAACAGGCTGGCCAATGCCGCGGGCTAGGGCCGCCGGGCTCATTCTGCCTGCCATAGCGTGATCCCCCTTTCGATGTTTTCATACAGAGCTCTATCATTTCTCTTGAGCTTGACAAATTCGTTTGCATCAACGATTATAGGGGCAATCTTCCTCTCGCTTTTCCGGTTGAATTCGCTGATCTCATTCCTGACAGAGTGCTTCTCCGAAGTGAGAATGAAGAAGTCTATGTCGCTTTCCTTGACATCGGTTCCTTGGGCTGAGCTTCCGAACAGAACTATCCTTCTGGAATGGTGCCTGACAGCATGCAACAAGGGTTTCAAGGAG
>Ga0315314_1003868_pt1 | contig 11490 bp, 9 predicted proteins | sample TDP9_MG_FD_203631 | JGI IMG/M metagenome (GOLD analysis project Ga0315314, IMG submission 203631) | Freshwater sediment microbial communities from Lake Towuti, South Sulawesi, Indonesia - TDP9 | ecosystem: Environmental > Aquatic > Freshwater > Lake > Sediment | place: Indonesia: South Sulawesi...
CCCCTGCTGCTGGTCCTGCTGCTGGGCACCTGGGGCCTCACCGTCGTCGGGACCATGTTCAGCGCCCTCACCGTCAACCTGCGGCTGCGCGAGCTGATGCTGCCCCTGCTCGTCTACCCGATCCTCATTCCGTGCCTGATGGGCGCCATTCAGCTCACCGCCCCGCTCGTGCTCGGCAACCCGATCGCCGGTGATATGCTCGTCTGGCTGCGGCTGCTCGTCGCCTTCGACGCGATCTTCACCGCCCTGGCCCTGGCGCTGGCGGAAACGGTGTTGGTGGGATAACGGCCATGCGACAAAAGCTGCTCATCGTCCTTTGCGGCCTGGCCGCCGCGCTGCTCGCGCGCAACCTCTTCGTCATGCTGCTCCGGCTGCCCGACGAGGTCGCCCAGGGGCCTATCTTCCGCATCATCTTCTTCCACGTGCCGGCCGCCTGGACCGCCTTCCTCGGCTTCTTCGCCGCCGCGCTGGCCAGCGTCCTCTACCTGCTCAAGAAGAACCTCCGGTACGACGCCTTCGCCGTCGCGGTCACCGAGGTCGGCCTGGCCTTCGCCGCCGCCAACCTGGTGACCGGCATGATCTGGGCACGCATCATCTGGGGCATCTGGTGGACCTGGGACCCGCGGCTCACCTCGATGCTGGTCTGCTGGCTGCTCTATGCCGGCTACCTCATGCTCCGCCACGCCATCGAGGAGCCCACCCAGCGCGCCCGCCTGGCCGCCGTCATGTCCATCTTCGCCTTCGTGGACGTGCCGATCGTGTTCTTCTCCATCAAGTGGTGGCGCACGCAGCATCCGCAGCCGGTGGTCTGGGGCGGCGGCTCAATGGACCCGTCCTATTGGAACATGCTCTTCCTGAACTGGGTGCCGCTGCTGCTGCTCGGCATCGTGCTCGCGATGGTCCGCATGCGCCAGGAACAGCAGCAGCGCGAGATCGACGCGTTGCGCCGCCACGCGCACGCATTGTAGGGGCGAGGCATGCCTCGCCCCCCAACGGGTTAATGAAATGGACACTCGCAACTTCACTTACATGTTCTACGGTTTCCTGGCCGCCTGGGTCGTCCTGGCGGCCTACGTGGTCGCCCTGGTCCGCCGGGAGCAGAAGCTCAAGCGCCAGTTGGAGAACCTCAAGCGGATGATCGAAGACCGGGAGCGGATGAAGCAATGAGACGACGCGAACTCGTGCGCCTGGCGGCCGCCGGCGCCCTCGGCCCGCTTTCTCGACGGGAGCTCGCCGCACAGGCCCTGGTCGAGCGCGCCACCCGCGGCCTGCCCTCGCCGCGCATCAAGGACGTCACCGTCATCGCCGCCGCCCCGGCCGGCCTGCGCCTGGTGGTGGTCAAGGTCACCACCGACCAGGACGGTCTCTACGGCTACGGCTGCGCCACCTTCACCCAGCGCGCCGACCTGGTGGTGCCGGCCGTCGAGAAGTATTTGAGACCCTTCCTCACCGGCAAGCCGGCCGACCGCATCGACGACGTCTGGCAGGCCTGCTACAACAGCTCTTACTGGCGCAACGGGCCGGTGCTCAACAACGCCATCAGCGGCGTGGACCAGGCGCTCTGGGATATCAAGGGCCGCCAGGCCCGCATGCCCGTCTATCAACTGCTCGGCGGCAAGTGCCGCGAGGCGGTGGATTGCTACGGCCACGCCAGCGGCGCCGAGATCCCCCAGGTGATCGAGAGCGCCCGCCGCTGGATGGCCCGCGGCTTCCGCCATGTCCGCGTTCAGATCGGCGTGCCGGGCATGGCCGGCTACGGCGCGGGGCGCGCCGCGGGCCGCGTGCCGGCGCTGCACGACGGCCCCGTCTTCGAGCCGGCCGCCTACATCCGCCGCGCCCTCGAGATGCTCGAGGAGTGCCGCAGCCAGCTCGGCGACGAGGTCGAGCTGCTCCACGACGTGCACGAGCGCATCACGCCCACCCAGGCCCTTCAGTTCACTAAGGATTGCGAGCGCTTCCGGCTCTTCTTCCTCGAGGACCCGCTCTCACCCGAGGACATCGCCTGGTTCCGCCTCCTGCGCCGGCAGTGCGCCACCCCGATCGCCATGGGCGAGCTGTTCAACAGCCCGCACGAATGGACGCCGCTCATCTCCGAGCGGCTCATCGACTACATCCGCATCCACGTCTCCCAGGCCGGCGGCCTCACGCCCTGCCGCAAGATCGCCGCCATGGCCGAGCTGTTCGGCGTGCGCACCGCCTGGCATGGCCCCGGCGACGTCTCCCCCGTCGGCCACGCCGCCAACATCGCCCTCGACCTGGCCTGCTACAACTTCGGCATCCAGGAGTACTCCGCCTTCAACGAGCGCGTCCAGGAGGTCTTCCGCGGCTGCCCCGTCGAGAAGGACGGCTACCTCTACGCCAACGAGGCGCCCGGCTGGGGCATCGAGGTGGACGAGAAGGCCGCCCGCAAGTACCCCTTCGGCGCCTTCGAGCAGGGCGAGCGCAAGCGGTTGAACGGCGGCTGGGGCGAGGTCCGCCGCCGCGACGGGACCCTGATCAAGCAGTAGCCGGTCTGGTCCCTAAATTGCTCCGCCACGAGTCAGGACGAGGAGCCATGAGGACTATGCCAGAGCCTTTTGCCCTCCAGATTTACCGTCGTTACCTCGAAGGCGAGACGATTCAAGAGCTTTCGGCCAGGCTGGGCATTCCAGTCGAGCGGATCCGGCAGCGCGTCCAGGCGGCAGCCGTCTACCGAAAGCGGGAGAAAGCGCGCCCTCCTCGCCGCGCCGGAGAGCGGGAGCCTCGGCTAACGGCTTAGTTCGGTTCCCGTCGTGAAGCCCCGCCGGGAGACCGGATGGCCGGTGTGCCCGAATAACACACCACCAGTCCGGTAGTACACACGCGCCCCGCCCCGAGTTCGCTCAGAACATGAAGCGGAGCGAAAGCTGGATGCGCCGCGGATCGCGGGCGCCGTTATAGGCGCTGAAGTTGGCGTTGATCTGCTGGCCCGCCGGATTGAAGCGCGCGCCGGTGTCGTAGCCAGAGAACTGCGTGTGGTTGAAGGCGTTGTAGAACTCGGAGCGGAACTGGAAGTACCGCTGCTCGCCCACAACCGGGATGCGCTTGGAGATGCTCACGTCCCAGTTGTTGACGCCGGGGTTGCGGAGCACGTTGACGCCGGCGTTGCCGAAGTTCCGCACCGGCGTGCGCGCGAACGCCTCGGTCTTGAAGTTGCGGTAGAAGGACCGCTCGCCCTTCGGCAGCCGCGGGTCGCTCAGCACCGTAATGCGCGCGCTCTCATTCGAGCCGGTCAGATCGATGGAGTCGCTGGTGCTGAAGCTGGGAGTGAACGGCGTCCCGCTGAGGAACGACGTGATGCCCGATACCTGCCAGTTGCCTAGCACCAGGCCGAGCAGCTTGTGGTCCTGCCCCGGGTTCGGCAGGTTCCAGGTGTAGTTGATGATCAGCACGTGAGGGATGTCGTAGCTGAGCGGCCCGTAGTTCCAGGTGCGCATCGAGAAGTAGGGGCTGACGCTGTCGAAGTCGCCCGCCCCGATGCCCAGGGCCTTCGAGAAGGTGTACGAGACGCCAAACTGCAAGCCGCCTGACATCCGCCGGTTGGCCGTGACTTGCAAGGAGTTGTAATTCGAGGTGGCGCCGAAGCCGCGGACGTTGATATTACCCAGGCCCTGATAGGGCCGGAGGAAGTTGTCCGCCAGCGGGCTGCCGGTGGTCGGGTCCGCGTTGGCCGGATCGAACCGCGCGTACATCGGGATGGCGTTGATGTTGCGCACGTAGAGCAGGTGGCGCCCCAGGCTGCCCACGTACGCGGCGTCCAGGACAGTCTTGAAGCCGATCTCGCGCTGGATGCCCAGGCTGAAGTTCATCACGCGAGGCAGCGGCTGCTTGCCAACCTGCGGCGCGTTGACGCCGCTGGGGCCGACGGCGCCCTGGGCCTGGAGGAACGTGTCCAGGCTGCTGTAGTAGAGCGTCGGAGTGTAAGCCACCGGCGGCTGGCCGTTGGTGCCCGAGTAAACGTTGCCCTGCGGACGGTCGTAGAAGACACCGAAGCCGCCGCGGATGGCCATCTTGCCGTCGCCGCGCGGATCGAAGGCAAACCCGAAGCGCGGAGCAAAGGAGACCAGCGGCGTGTCATAGAGATTCGGGTTGTAGCCCTTGCCGCCGACCACCATGCCCGGCGCGTAGTTGCCGGAGCCGGGGACAAACAGGCCGATGTAAGGCACCGGGAAGACCTGGCCCGTACGCGGGTCGATGCCCGCGCGCTTGCCGGCCGCGTCGCGGCCCGGCCGGATCAGGACCGCCGCCGTCTTCGGGTCGTAGGTGGCCGGATCGAAGGTGGTGATGGCGAAGCGGTCGTCGTGCGCCTGCGGCGCGTTGTAGAAGCGGAGGCCGAAATCCAGCGTCAGCCGGCTGGTGACCTTCCAGGCATCCTGCGCGTACCACTCCACCTGCGTGTAGCGGTAATGCGAGTAGGGCCGCCAGGTCCCCTCCGAGTAGCTCTGGAAGTTCCCCAGGATGGCGTTGGCGAACGCGTAGTTGGCGTCGAACGGGTTGTTGGCGTCCCGGCCGAAGGCGAACGCTCCGCGCGTGTTCGGCCCGCCCACTTCGTCCTTGCGCATGCGCTCGATGTAGAGGCCAAACTTCAGGGTGTGCCGGCCGACCACCTTGCTGAGGTTGTCCGCAAAGGTGAACACCGGGTTCTCGTTGGTGTAGGGGATGTTGCCCAGCGAGCAGTTGATGTAGCTGGGCACGCCGCCGAAGGTCACGTTGGGGATGGCGCCGGATTCGTTCGCGCCCGGGTACCACTGGCCGATGTTGCCCATGCGGCTGCGGGCCACCTTGGCCTTGTCCACCGGATTGAAGGTCTGGCCGCGGGTGGTGGCGCCCATGGTGAACTCGTTCACCGTGGTCGGGCTGATCAGCTTGGTGATGTTGAGGACGGCGCCGCGCCCGCGCTGCGGCCGGAAGGTGTTGGTCAGGTCGTAGTTGACGTCGCCGGCCACCCAGGAGCCGTAAGGCCATTCCTCGTCGTCGTTGTCGCGGATGCCGCGGAAATAGGCGTTCAGCGTGGGGCTGAAGCTGTAGTCCACGCGGATGACGTCCTGGCGGCGCGGGTTGCGCCCGCTGAGGTTGCTTCGGTAGTTCCGGGAGTAGCGCAGCGCCGGATCGGCCTCGGCGTAGTTGGGCAGCGGGTAGAAGTTCAGGATGGCCTGGCCCAGCGGATGGATCCGCGACTTAGGAACCAGGTTGCCGGGGAACGGCTGGCCGGTGGTCGGGTCCTTGATCGAGATCAGCGCGCCGTTCACGTCGAAGGTCTGCGAGAAGTCACCCTGGCGCTGGAGTTCGGTGGGGGTGGTGACGAAGCGCACGCCCGGATAGAGCCGCCGGCGCACGTACTCCTGGGAGAAGAAGAAGAACAGCTTGTCGCGGTCCTTGTTGAACTTGTCGGGCACATAAACGGGCCCGCCGACGGAGTAGCCGGCGCTGTTGAACCGGTAGAGCGGCTTGGGCGTCCCCGTCCGGTTGCCGAAGAAGTTGTTGGCGTTCAGAGTCTCGTGGCGGTAGTACCAGTAACCGCTGCCGTGGAAGTCCCGGGCGCCGCCCTTGATGATGACGTTGATGGTGCCGGCGCTGTTGCGCCCGTACTCGGCCTGGAAGTTGCTGGTGAGCACCTTCACCTCGCTGATCGCGTCCATGTTGGGTTCGTTATGCACGCTGGTGTTGGAACCGGTGTCCACGGCCGAGATGCCGTCCAGCGCGTACATCATCGAGGTTTCCCGGCCGCCGTTGATGTGGAGGCCCTGGAGCACGTTGCCGGTCATGACCACCTCGCGCGCGCCGGCGCGCGTATCGATCACGCCAGGCAAGGTGGAGAGCAGGCCGAGAAAATCGCGGCCCTTGATGGCCAGGTTGAGGACCTGGTCGCCGCTGACCAGGCCGGCGCGCTCGCTCGAGGCCGTCTGGATGGGAGTGGCCTCGGCGATCACCTCGATTCTTTCCTGCAACTGGCCGACCTGAAGGGTGACGTCGCCGAGCGAGCGGCGCTCGTTGGCGGTGATGGTGATATCGCGCATCTGGAACGAGCGGAAGCCGCTCGTCGAGATGGCGATCGTATAGGTGCCGGGGAGCACGCTGGAGAAAACAAACAGGCCTGCTTCGTTGGAGACCGACTTCTGCGCGACTCCGGTCGCCTGGTTGGTCAGGGTCACTTGCGCGTTCGGGATGACCGAGCCGGCCGGGTCTTTCACCGTGCCGCTCAGCACCGCGCTGATGTTCTGCGAGTAAAGCGACGCGCCGGAACACGCCAGCAGAACCGACGCGCACACAAGCTCTCTGATCCGCATTCATTCCTCCCCTGAATCAGGGGCGCCGTGCACGGCTGCCTGACGACGCCCTAGTAGAAGTATAAGCAAAAACGCAGCCGATGCCAACGGAGTTTCGGCTCAAAAAAGCGCGTCACCGACGCAGATATTGGAAGCTCGGATCGGGGCGGCCGACGAAGCAACTGTGAGCGAAGCCGTAGTGTTTGATGATCTGAAGAGACTGCTTGGCCTCGGCCTGGTTGTTGCCGAAGTCGAACATCCAGTGGCTGCCATCGACGATCTTCCAGCGACCGCCGATATTGGCCACCGTCGCGGTCTGCGGATTGAACGATACGCAATCCTCGCCCGGCATGCTGCCTTGGGGCGCCTGGCCCGAGATCAGCAGGTACTGGAACGAGGGATCCGGCCGTCCGACGAAGCACGACTGGTTCATCCGGTAGTGCCTGATGACCGCGAGTGACCGGTTGGCCTCGGCCTGGTTGTTGCCGAAGTCGAACATCCAGTGGCTGCCATCGACGATTTTCCAGCGACCGCCGACATTGGCCACCGTCGTGGTCTGCGGGTTGAACGATACGCAGTCCTCCTTGAGCGGCTCTTCGTCCCTCGCACGCGCGAACATTTCAACGGCGCTGTAACTGGTCCGGCCGCTGTTGTCGGTGAATCGAGTCATGGTTTCGACCTGCAAATGGTTGGGGGCCCCGGGATGGATCACCATGACCGTCTCGCTGAAGTTAGTGCGGTAGACCGCCGAGACCGCACGGGCCCCGGCCGCCAGGTTATCCTGCACGCTTCCGGCATAGGCATAACCCTGCACGTTGCCCCAGTCGCAATCGGTCGGGTGGCACTTCCCCCAGGCATGAACTTCCACGTTGTTTCCGACGGCGGCAATCGTCAGTTTCGTTACGCCGCCGGTGTTGGCATTGACATTTCTCCAGTTTCCAGTGAACTGATTCAGGGCGGCAAACGCCGTTGAGGTCGCGCTCAGGGTCAGCGCCGCTGCCAGTAAAGCGCGTGTGATGGGCATTCTTTGGAAAAGGGTTTTCACTTTGACCTCCTTAGCTGAAACTATCCGGGATTTCCGTTTTGGCTCCGGGGCAATGGGAAGTGTACACCAAACCGCCTCCGCTGGGAAGCGTTCAGTGCGGTCTTTGGCCGTTTTGTTCCAAGCTGGCTACGTCCGCATCCGGGTGATGAGGTAGATGCCGGCGAGGGCGAAGAGGGCGTCGGGGGACCAGGCGGCCAGGGCGGCGGGGAGCTGGTTGACGTTGCCGATCTGCTCGAAGAGCTGGTTGACCGCCCAGTAAACGATGGCGATGCCGAAGCTGACGCCGACGCCGGCCATGGCGCCGCGGCTGCCGGTGAGGAAGGCGAACGGGATGAACTAGACTAAGGGAAGGGTGCCTTGAGCAGAGACGTTTGCCGGGCAGAATTCCTGACGGGCTGTGCAAGCCGGCGAGCGCGGGTGCAATCGGCGTGAACCTGCGGTAGGATTGGGGGGTCGGCTCGGGATAGTGGGCTGATGGGGCGTGAGTGAGTTATGGCGCGACGTTCAATGCCACTCTTCGACAAGAACAGCGCGACGGTGTTTGGGAACGTCAGGGACTGGCGAAGCGCCCTCGAAGACGTGCGGCATCTTCGCCTGGAGCGAGGGGAACTGATCCAGGTCGCGCTGGTGGGGAGCAAGGAAAACCTCCCGGATCTCTTGAGCTCGGGTCAAGTGTCCCAGGGCCTCCAATGTCTGCGCCGGACCGATCAGCTCGCCCTCTTCCATTACGCTCGCCGCTTTGGGCTTAGGAATCAGCACAGGGCTGAAGGTCGGTTCTTGTTGGCGGCGTCTCGGGGCAACTTCATCTACCTAATTGTGTTTGTCGCGCGTCCCCGCTTCTGGCGGAGCGGGATCACCCCCCTCATCGACGTTCTGTACCCGCGGGCAGCGTTGCCGTTCCTAACCCAGGCAGAACTGCATCGGGTACTCAAGATCGTCCAGAAAGCGATCCAGCCGGCGCGAGGCATCCGAATCTTGGAGCTCTCATCCAAGAGGCGCCTGACCGCCTCCGCCCGCAAGCGGTTCCAGTCAGTGCGGGAGTGGACTGACGCCGATTTGGAGAGCGTGTTTCGGGAGGCGGGGGAGCGAAACGAGTGGTTCAAGTCCGTCTCTTTCGGCTTGGTTGCTGAGCGAGACGGTCGGCCTGCTTCGACGGGCGTCCGCGCCTCAGTATCGAAGTACGGCTATTTCGCCTGCAACGGTGAGTTCGACCTGTTCGAGCGAACGGTGATTCAGGAACTCGTGGCAGTAGCAGCGGAACGTCTGCGGTTCTTTGCGGATCGGGATCGCCTGCGGACACCCCATCACGCTCCTAGGCCGATGCAAATCAGCTATGACTCAGAGGTGTTTCGGTCTTCCGGACAGGCCCAGAAGCTCGTGGACGCGCTGCGCAGGTTCAAGCACGGCACGTGCACCGTGCTGCACGCCAACCCTTACGTTCATCTTTCGATTGTTGACAACCTCGATTACTCCTCGGCAGAGGTGTGGGTGGTGTCCCAAGACCAGATTCTCATCGTGCCGCAGTTGCGCGCGTCCGAAGCCGGGCTGAAGCGCATCGTGAACCATATCTTCGAACACTTCCGGGAGGGCAAACTCTCTGAGTACCAGGTCCAAGCCCCCTGAATACGACCACCAACAGACGCTCGAGGAGTACGACACATACACGGATGGTGTATTTGCCGTTCTGGGCTTTGTGAACGAGGTGCGCTGGAATCAGGACAAGCGGTCCCTCCGCTCCGAGGTCAAGTACGAACTCGGTCGGCGGATGACCACCTCGCCAACGAACCCGGTGAGCCCGCGCGCAGAAGTCACTCCGGACGCCGTGGTGCAGGCAAAGGAGCAATCGGGATTCGTTGTGGAGGTCAAGCTAGGATTGCCAAAGGAGGTCTGCTTTTGGGACAAAGACATTCGGCAGGTCCAGAAGTACGATGACGACCTTGAGGGGTGGTGGACCCGGAGCGAGCACATCCCTGCGCACGACATCCTTGTGCTGGTTCCCCTCACGCGAGCGGTGAGGTTTGTGGACCGGGTCAAGGACGGCATCCAGGAGCGCAAGTGGGACTTTCGTCGGTCGCTGTCGGTGACCGGCTTTATCAAACGGAGCGGCGCGAAAGATTTCATCACGCTCAAGCAGGAATGGGGCGCGCTATCTGATCGGAACCTCTCGGAGAGGCTGCGGGAGTCGGTATCGATCCACCTCGTGATCTTGGCTGCCACGTACAAGGAAAAGTTTCTTGACTCGCGTCCCCCGCCTCCCTATCTGCTCCATATCATCTGGGACGGTCTGTTCACGCACTACGCGGCAGACCTCCCAAGAGAGGAAGAAGGCGGCTTTGTTCCGCTCTCTGTGACGGTGGTGAGGGTCACTAAGGACCTCCAAGAGTATTACGGTTCCCCGAGCGCAGGTGAGCGGAGCCCGGAGATCCCCGGAGCTTCTCTGGTGAGGGAGGCTCTGGACGCGCTGGTCGAAGGCAAGTTCGCGGAACGCAAGAGGGACGGGGAGTATGTGATTCGGTACAAGCGGACGAGGAGCGATACGCTCCGGAGGTTTGGCCGCCTATGTTTCGTGCTGGAGCAGAAACAGAGAGCTCGCAGGGAGAGCGCCACTTCCTTTCTTCCCGGTATGGAACCTCCAGCCTCATAGCGCGATCGCTGGCGTTCGGTAAGAGGCGCGACGGTATCCGCGCTGGACGGCCTCGAGCCCACGCCGTCCGCCGTGGGACGGGCGGCCCGGTCGCAGACAGTGACGAAGAGGAAGAGAGCTACGTCCGCATCCGGGTGATCAGGTAGACGCCGGCGAGGGCGAAGAGGGCGTCGGGGGACCAGGCGGCCAGGGCGGCGGGGAGCTGGTTGACGTTGCCGATCTGCTCGAAGAGCTGGTTGACGGCCCAGTAAACGATGGCGATGCCGAAGCTGACGCCGACGCCGGCCATGGCGCCGCGGCTGCCGGTGAGGAAGGCGAACGGGATGGAGATGAGCGCCATGATCAGGGCGAACAGCGGCACGGCGAACTTCTTGAAGAACTGGATGCGGAGGCGGATCGTGTCGAAACCGCTCTGCTGGAGTTCGGTGATGTAGGCGGCCAGCTCGCGGAAGTTCATCTGCTTGTCCTGCTTGACCTCCTTGAGGAAGTAACTGGGCGGCTCGTCGAGCTCGGGGAAAGAGAAGGCGCGGAAGGTGTGGAAGTTGGATTCGCGGATGCCTTCGATGTCGCGCGTCCAGCCGTTCTCGAAGACCCAGGTGCGGAGGTTGGGCGCCCAGCGGGCCCGCTCGGCCGAGAGGTGGCGGCGGAGGCGGAAGGAATCCGGGTCCAGCTCGTAAACGCTCACGCCGACCATGAGGTTTTCGGCCGGCTCGAAGTACTTGTAATAGTAAATGCGGGAGCCGCGGCCGAAGATCCACTTGCGGTCGGGACGGAGATAGGTCTGAACGGGGCGGTTCTTGATCTCGTTGCGGATGGCGTCCTGGATGCGGTTGGCTTCGGGGACGTAGTAGTGGTCGAAGGCAAACAGGCCCCCGCTCAACACCGCGCTGGCCAGCAGCACCGGCAGCGCCAGCCGGTGGAGGCTGACCCCGCAGGCCTTGAAGGCGGTGACCTCGTTGTTCTTGGTGAGGACGCCGAAGGTGACCAGCACGGCCACCAGTACGCTGACCGGGGTGGAATCGTAGATGAGCTTGGGGGTCAGGAAGAGGTGGTAGGTGAGCACGCGCGACATCGGGATCCCGTTGCGAATGATGTCGCTGAGCAGCTCGAAAAAGGTGAAGACGTGGGTCATCAGCACGAAGCTGGCCAGCAGCAGGGCGAAATAGAAAAGGAAGGCGGACAGGACGTAGGTATCGACGATCTGGGGCAGCAGCGGCAGCCGTCCGAGCAGCCTGCCGTTCCGAACGGCAGCGGGCGCGGGGGCCCAGGTGCCGCGCAGGCGTGCGGAGAGAGCGGCGAGCCGGGCACGCCCGAGTCCGACCAAGTCGTGCTCGCCCGGCTTTTCCATCCCGGTGATGAAGAACAGCCCGGCGACAGCGAACACGACGTTGGGGGTCCAGACGGCGATCTCGACGGGGAGCGCACCCTGCCGGGCCAGGCCGATGAGGCTGATCAAGCCCATGTAGTAGAGGAAGGCCAGCGCAGCGGTCAGGACAAAGGCGGACGACTTGCCGCCC
>Ga0315314_1003869_pt1 | contig 11489 bp, 11 predicted proteins | sample TDP9_MG_FD_203631 | JGI IMG/M metagenome (GOLD analysis project Ga0315314, IMG submission 203631) | Freshwater sediment microbial communities from Lake Towuti, South Sulawesi, Indonesia - TDP9 | ecosystem: Environmental > Aquatic > Freshwater > Lake > Sediment | place: Indonesia: South Sulawesi...
GGGCGAAGCACGACTGGTTTCAGAACCCGAGGACGAAAGTATCTCAGCCTGTTCCTCGTCACAGGGAGATCAAGGAGCATCTGGCGAGACATATCATCAAAATGTTAAGGGATGAAACCCAACCAGCGCTTGCACCTGACGCCGCTCCGCTGTGCTCCGCGGCGCAGGTGAAGCCCGGGCCGTTGGGGGGATTGTCACAAAGGAGCGACCATCACCATGACAACACAAGCCAAGTCTGACGACCGGAATCTGTGGCTGTTCTTCATAATTGCCTATGCCTTCTCATGGCTGTTTTGGATCCCTGATGCACTGGCAGCAAATGGCGTGCCAATACCATCAGCCGTTGTCGGGTTTCTGGCCAGTCCCTTCAATCCAGCCGCGTTCGGCCCACTTGTGGCGGCCCTTTTGCTTACCTTTCGCAACGAAAGACTTGTGGGTGTAATCAATCTGCTAAAAAGAGGGCTTGATTTCCGTTTCAAGAAAGTCTGGCTCGTCCCGATTTTCGTATTACCGCCCCTGCTCTATGGCGGTGCGGTCTTGTTGGCAACACTCAGTGGTTGGGCGAAGCTCGATCTGACCAACCCCTCTAATCCCGTGGGGATTCCAATCGCCTTTGTTTTTATCCTTTTTCTGGGCGGCCCATTTCAAGAGGAATTCGGTTGGCGGGGCTATGCGCTTGATCGGCTTCAGGCACGCTTCACTGCGTTGACTTCGAGCATTGTTTTGGGAGCGCTCTGGATTCTGTGGCATCTGCCAGCAGTCTTTAGCAATCGATTGATCGTAGAGCCTCAACTCTTTTGGGCACTTGTCATTCTGGTTGTTCTATGGAGCATTCTGTTTACCTGGATCTACAACAACACAGGACGAAGCATTTTGTCAGTCTTGCTATTCCATACCATGAATAACCTCTCTATCTATGTAATGATCCCGAGTATGAAATTGTCCCCTGCCATTATTGGTTACTCTATTCTGCTGTCGCTGATCGCAGTTGCCATCGTACTGAGCATTTGGGGCGCTAAGAACCTGAGCCGACAGTGATAAGAAGGATAACTGGCATCTTGAAAACCAATAATCCGCCCAACACGCGGTTGCAGCCGACACGCTCCGCTCGCTTCGCTCGTTCCACGTGCGGCTGAACTGCAGGCCGTTAGACTGCACACCTTTCGATGTCCAAATGTACATGCTTAACATCAATAGCCGTAATCTTGCAGGTACGAATCCGACTAACGAAAAAGGCCCTCTGGCTTTAGGCCGGAGGGCGTTTACTTTACGTTTCCAGTCGTCAATCCTTTCATTCGCCCAGAGGGGATAGATCATGGCTGAGGTAAACAAAGACCTGATCCGTGCCCAGGTGGCCGGGCTGCTGGAGCAGGTGGGCGAGCCACAGGCTTTCGATGAGGGGCTGCACGACTTGCTGCGCTCCCTCGGCAGCGAGGAGCAGGCCGCCGGCGCACGTCCTTTCATCCCAGGGATGGGCCAGAGCTATGGTGTCCCTCTCCCCGCCTTGCGCATCATCGCCGCCGAGCTGGCCAGGTGGGGCCAGCGCCGCCCGCCCCAGGCCTTCGCCCTGGTCGAGCGGCTATGGGGCAACAGCTCCCGCGACGAGCGGGTCATCGCCGCCAAGATGCTGGAGCAGCTTGGCAAGCGCCAGTGGGCGGAGACGCTGGAATTGGCCGCCTCCTTCGTGGGCGACATCCGCAACTGGGAGGAGTGCGACCAACTGGCGTGCTTCGGCCTGCGGAACGTCGTGCAGCGCCACCCCGAGGCGGTGCTGCCCCGCTGCCGGGCCTGGGTGCAGAGCAAGGACAAGTGGACGCGCCGCTTCGGCGTGGCCGTCCTGACCAGCCTGCCCAAGGACAAGGGGTATCGCCCTTCCGAGCGGGAGTTCGCCGTCCTGGAGGCGGTGATGGCCGACGAAGCGCGGGAGGTGCAGGATGCAGTTGCCTGGGCGCTGCGGGAGATGGGAAAGCGACACCCAGCGGCGGTGGCCGGCTACCTGCGCCGTCATGCCCCGGGTGCCAACCGGTCCACCCGCTGCATTGTCAACTTGGCCATGAAGGTGCTGCCCGACGATGACAAGCTGTCTCCCTGAAAGGGGCGGAAGTAACTTATGTAGAGAGAGGGGAGACAGCTTGTCAGAGGAGCAGGAGGCGCTCCAGGCGCTACTTACGGGGTGAGTGCGGATGAGTCAGATGACAAGGCAAAAGGCCAGAGAATTGGCTCAGATGTGCTTGGAGCTGTTGGCTGTTGGCAAGGAGGAAGCAGCGCTGGAAGCCCTCGGCCCTCTCCTCGCTGCCAAAGCTCCCTTCCCTATCCTTGACCTGGTGGGGCGGATCCTGGGGGAAAGGGGGAAGGGGGAGCCGCAGAAGCTCCTCGCCTTCTTCGACCTCTTGGTGAGGACGAGAGCAATGGGCGGGTACGTCATCGCTGGCCAGGGGCTTATTGGCATCAACGATGTTGATCTGCGTCTTTCCTTCGCCAGGGCGCGGGGGTACATTGTCTGGGGAGACGCCTGGTACGTGGTGGACATCATCGGTGAGAGGCCCCTGGGCCACGGGCTGCTCTCCCACTTCGACGAGGCGGTGGGGTTCTTGGAGGGCTTCGCCGGCGATGAGAACCCCTGGGTGCGCCGCAGCGTGGGCGTGGCCGTGCACTTCTTCGCCAAGCGGGTGCGGAACGACCCTACCCGTATCGAACGGCTGCTGGCCCTCTTGGCCCCGCTGATCGAGGAGCGGGACACCTCGGCACTGAAGGGCATCGGCTGGGGGCTCAAGACTATCGGACGGTATTACCCTGACCTGCTCGTCGTCTTCCTGCGCCGGCAATTGGCAACTAAGCGCCCTCGTAAACTGCTCCTGCAAAAGGCCACGACTTACCTAAACGGGGCCAGGAGAAAGGAGATCCTCTCCCTGTGAAGACAGAGTGCCGCCCCTATCGGGCCAGGTCCATCAAGTTCATCAAATCCCGCTCCACCTCGATGCCGCCCCCCCCACCAGGTGGCCGACGACGAGCGGCCAAGGCCGTCCTCGAGGGGGTCAGGATTCTGATGACCACCGGCGCCCCAGGGGCGATGCTGGTCAAAGAGGGACTATCGAGGTTGTGGCGGACGTCAATGCCGTCCCTCCAACCGGCATCGAAGGCATCAAGCCCACTGGGATGGCAGAGAGGAGGAGGGCAAGTGATCTTCGGCGCGCTGGGCATCAGCTTGAAGATGAAGGTCCACCGTGGCGACGATGTCGCGGATTCTAGCGAGGAGATCGAGGCAAGGGGCAAGCTGGAAAGCGTCAACGAGCAATATTCCAGGCTGGTGATAGGTACGACGACGCTCAAGATCGAAGATTGAAGGGGGAGATGATCAAGCTAAGGCCGATTGAGGGGGAGGGAGCCCTCATCGTCGGACACCGGGGGGCGATGGGCTACGCCCCGGAGAACACCATAGCCTCCTTCGAGAAGGGGCTGGCGCTGGGGGCGGATTTGATCGAGCTGGACGTCCACCTCAGCGCCGACGGCCGCTTGGTGGTCATCCACGACCCCACCGTTGACCGCACCACCGACGGCAGCGGCTATGTGAGGGATATGGCACTGGCCCAGCTCAAGAAGCTCGACGTCGGCTCCTGGTTCGCGCCGGGGTTTGCCGGGGAGAGGATACCGACCCTGGCCGAGGTGCTGGAGTGGGCCAGGGGGAGGATTGGCCTGGCCATCGAGATAAAGAATGGCCCCGTCTTCTACCCAGGCATCGAAGAGAAGGTGGTCGAGGCGCTGGAGGCCTATGGGATGGAAGAGGAGGTCATCGTCATCTCTTTCGACCACCGCTGCGTGCGGAGGGTGAAGGAACTCAGGCCGGGGATAGCCACCGGGATCCTCTACGTGGGGAGGCTCGCCGACCCGGTAGCGGCCGCCAGGGCGGCGCTTGCCGACGCCATCCACCCCAAAGCCGATTACTTGACGGCGGAAGACATTCAGGAGGCGCATGGAGCGGGCTTGGCAGTCAGCACCTGGACGGTCAACGCCCCCTCGCAGATGAGGGAATTCATCGAGATGGGTGTTGACTCCATTGGAACGAACTACCCTGATTTGCTCCCTTCCGTCTATTAACCTGAAAGCCGCCGATGATAGGATGCCCTGGGGAGCGCGCTGAGGCGAGGGGGAGATGCGGGAGCCCTTGCAAACAAAGGTGGCTGTTTGGCCTCAAGAGGGACGGACTCAAGCGCCTCTACAGGCCGGCCATCGAATACGCTCCTGCTTTGCCGATTTCGTCAGCCACGGAGCGAAAGGGATCGCCCTCGCGAGAAGCCGCGCCGTGACACAAGGGCCTTTTTAGTTTGGAGCGCGGAGGAGTTCCCGTGCCTCCACCCCTCCATCGAGCTCCAGGTCCGGAAGGAGAACACAGCAAGTTTTTCTATCTTGACATTTCCCTTTTTTGTGATATAATAAAAATAGATTGCCTATGTGCTGGTAGGAAGCGAACGATAGGATTCGGATGTTCGGTCACAAGGAGGTGATGGCAGGGACAGATTTTTAAGGTTCTTACGCAGGATGTGATGAAAAGAAGGAGGAGACGAGATGCTTAGGAAAGCTCTGACTTTGGCTCTAGCATCGGCCTTTGTCGCTGCCCTCTTCGTAGGATGCAAGCCCGCTCCCCTCCCGGTGATCAAGATCGGCATCAACGCCGAGATCACGGGGGATATCCCCAAGGTTGGGGAGGGAACGGTTTACGCCGCGCAGCTGTGGCTGGAGGACATCGAGAAGGCTGGCGGCCTGAAGGTTGGGGACAAGGTGTACAAGGTCGAGCTGGTCATCGGGGACAATGAGTCCAAGGCCGAGTCCTCGGCTGCCGTGGCAACGAAGCTGTGCGTGGAGGACAAGGTGCTGGTGGTCGTTGGCGCCCAAGCCTCCAAGCAGGCCATCCCTGGCGGGGAGGTCTGCGACGCCAATGAGACGCCTATGATCAGCCCTTGGTCAACTAACCCCAGGACCACCAAGGACCGGCCTTGGGTCTTCCGCGCCTGCTTCCTTGACCCCTTCCAGGGGACAGTGGTCGCCAAGTTCGCCACCGAGGAGTTCGGCTTCAAGAAGGCAGCGGTGCTGTACGACGTGGCCAGCGACTACCCCAAGGGCATAGCTGAGTTCTTTAAGGCAGCCTTTGAGAAGATTAACGGCCCTGGCTCGGTGGTGGCCTTCGAGACCTTCACCACCAAGGACCGGGACTTCAGCGCCCAGCTAACTAAGATCAAGGGCTCAGATGCCGATTTCCTCTTCACCCCCCAGTACTACGACGAGGTTCCCCTGATTGTGAAGCAGGCCCATGAGCTGGGGTGGACGAAGCCTATCATCGGCAGCGACGCCTGGGGGTCGGCGGAGCTGATGCCGCTCTGCGGCGACGACTGCAAGGGATGCTTCTTCAGCACCCACTACGCCGCCAAGGGTGCCAAGGGCGCCACCAAGGAGTTCATTGATCGCTACAACGCCAAGTATGGCTACGTCCCCGATGACGTGGGGGCCCTGACCTGGGATGCCATGCTTATCGTCCAGAAGGCTATCCAGGATTGCGGCACCATCACCGGCGACATCAAGAAGGACCGCACGTGCGTCCGCGAAGCCATGGCCGCGATCAAGGACTTCGAGGGCATAACGGGCAAGATGACCTTCGACCCGGAGGGCGACCCCATCAAGTGCGCCGTCATCGTCAGGATCAACGAGGCGGGGGAGTTCGAGTTCTACAAGTCGGCCTGCCCGTAGCGCAACTTGCAGCTCCTTTGCACCGCTTAAGATGGAAAGGGCGGGCTAGGGAGAGGACCCTTAGCCCGCCCCTTCTAGCGGAAAGGAGGATAAATGGATTTAAGCACCTTCTTCCAGCATTTCATAAATGCCCTCCAATGGGGCAGCTTCTATGCTTTGATCGCTTTGGGTTATTCCATGGTCTATGGCGTCCTGATGCTTTTCAACTTCGCCCACGGCGACATCTTTATGGCGGGGGCTTACATCGGGTTTTTCATCTCGCTTGGATTGGTAGGCCTCTCCACCTCGGGCCTGCTCGCTTTGCCTAATTGGCTGATCTTCATACTGACCTTGGTCCTGGCCATGATCGGGACGGCCTGCCTGGGAATGATCGTGGAGAGGGTGGCTTATCGGCCCCTGCGGGATGCGCCCAGGGCCTCGGCTGCAATCACAGGCCTGATGATAGGCATATTGATGGAGACCTCCAACCTGATGGTGCTGGGCGCCAGCCGGAGAAATTTCCCTACTTTGATTGAGAAGACGGTCTACAACATTGGGGGGGTGAGTTTCACCAACACCAAGATCATGATCGTCATCCTCGCCGTGCTGATTATGCTGGGCTTACACCTGTTTGTGCACAGGACTAAGCTGGGGATGGCCATGAGGGCTATGTGCTACGATTATTTCGTTGTCCCCCTGATGGGCGTCCCTACAAATTTCATAGCCTCCTTCACCTTCGCCACCGGCTCCGCGCTGGCGGCGGTCGCGGGGATACTCTTCTGCATCGCCTACCCCGTCCTCGAACCCTATATGGGCGCACTCGTCGGCTGGAAGGCCTTTGTCGCCGCCATCCTGGGGGGGAGGGGCTCGATACCGGGAGCTGTGCTAGGAGGCTTTCTGCTGGGGTTCATCGAGATATTCGTGGCCGCTATCTTCCCCTCTACCCTCCGCGATTTGATCGCCTATTCCATCACCCTTCTCATCTTAACCTTTAAGCCCCATGGCTTCTTCGGGGAGCCCTACAGCGCCCAGCTGGGGATCTCCGCCCGGCGCTGATTCGGGGAAAGGGGGAGGCGATATGAAAGCCTTGCTTCACAAGATCCGGTCGCAATTTGCCGGGATTCCACTGTTAAGTTGGCTTTTGGGAGCCCTGGTCGCCGTCGTGATCGAGTATTTGGTGGGCGACACGCTGGCTCTGATGCTGGGCCTGGCGGGCATACCGGCGATATTCGGCCTTTCGACCATGCTGGCGAAGCCTTTGCTGATCCCCAGCACAATGCTTTACGTGCTATTGATTTATCTTCTGCCGGCCTATGTTGTCGGCAGGATGACCAGACCGCTGGCCGAAAGCCTCCTCCCAAAACTTCCCCCCTGGTTATCATTGCTGATCCACCTGCTATTGCTCTACGCTGCCCTCCATTTGTGGAGCAACCTTGATGATTACCGGTTGTTGGTGGTCAAGTTTATATGCATAGCCATCATCTTGACGACCAGCTTGAACCTGGTGAACGGCTACATGGGGGAGTTCTCTTGTGCCCATGGCGGGTTTATGGCCGTGGGGGCCTATGTCAGCTCCATCCTCACCGTTTGGTGGTTTGTGTACGACGATGTCTTTGGCCCCCCCGTCCTTCCACCCGTCTTAGGCCCCTTTATGTTCCCTCTAGTTTTGATCATCGGTGGGTTGGCGTCGGCCCTGGCGGCGCTCCTGGTGGCTATCCCCTCCTTCAGGACCAGGGGCGACTATCTGGGCGTCATCACCTTGGCGTTCACCTTCATTGTAAAGAGCCTCTTTGAGAACCTGGAGGTTGTCGGCGGCCCTCGCGGCTTCATGAACCAGCCCAAGTGGGCGGGCTTGCCCTGGACCTTTGCCTGGATGCTCGCTTGCCTGTTTGTGATATATAATTATGTGAATTTCACCCTGGGCAAGGGGACCTGCGCTGTTCGGGACGACGAAACCGCTGCCGAGGTGATGACGGTGAACACCCGCCGCATTAAAGTGGTGGCCTTCTTGACATCCGCCTTCTGGGCGGGAATTGCTGGCGGGCTTTTCGCCCATATAATGGGCTACATCAACCCTGGCACTTTTGGGGTCATCAAGTCCGTAGAATCCCTGGCGATGCTTTACCTGGGCGGCTTGAGCTCCATCACCGGCTCGATCTTCGGCGCCGTGCTCTATCAGCTCCTGTCGGAGGTTCTCCGCCCCCTGGGGATGGTTAAGTGGATAATAATTCCCCTGCTCCTCCTGGGGGTTATGCTCTTCCGCCCGAGGGGCCTTATAGGCTTCAGGGAGATAAGCTTCGAATTCCTCCGGCCGAAGAAGGAAGGTAAGGAGGTAGAGTATGCCCCTGCTTCGGATTAAGGATTTGACCCATTTCTTTGGCGGCTTGAGGGCGGTCTATAACGTCAACATAGACTTGGAAAAGGGTGATTTGAGGGGGCTCATCGGCCCCAACGGGGCGGGAAAGACGACCATCTTCAACCTCATCTGCGGCGTCTACAAGCCAACTGAAGGGGAGATAATCCTCAACGGCACCAATCTGGTAGGGCGCTACCCCTACGAGATAACGGCCAGGGGCATCGGCCGGACCTTCCAGAACATGCGCCTCTGGAGCAACCTCACAGCACTGGACAACGTCAAAATCGCCTTTTACTCCAAGATCCATTATGGATTGATTGATGCCTTCCTTGGGACAAGGCGTTGTCGCGAGGAAGAGAAGGAGATAAAAGAAAAGGCCTATAGGTTTTTGGAGATGATGGGCATAGCCAGATATGCCGACACTGTGATCTCAGCTCTCCCCTACGGCGCTCAGAGGAGGGTGGAGATGGCCAGGTCTTTGGCTGTTGAGCCAAGGCTGCTCCTCCTGGATGAGCCCACAGCAGGGATGAATCCGGCGGAGATGGTGGAGACGATGGAGATCATCCAGAAGATAAGGGAGGAACTAGGGCTGGCCATCTTCCTCATCGAACACCGGATGAAGGTGGTGATGGACCTCTGCGAGAGAATCCATGTCCAGAACTTTGGGGAGATCATCGCTGAGGGGACACCGGAGGAGATAAGGAGCGATCGGAGGGTGATCGAGGCCTATCTGGGGGAGGAGGTGGAGGCCTGATGCTCCTTTCGGTGAGAAACCTGCAGGTATCCTATGGGGCGATAAGGGCGGTGCAGGGGATAAGCTTCGAGGTGGATGAGGGGGAGATCGTGGCCATCATCGGGGCCAACGGGGCGGGGAAGACCACCACCCTTAATGCCCTGTCGCGGCTCATCCCGGTGGAGCCTGGGAGTGAGATGGTTTACGAGGGGAAGAGCCTCCTGGATTACCCTCCCCATCTGGTGGTCAGCGAGCTGGGGATAACCCACGTCCCTGAGGGGAGGAGGATCTTTGGCAACCTGACGGTGATGGAGAACCTGAGGCTGGCTACCTATGCGCGGCGGGATGGGGAGGGGATCAGGAGGGACTTTGAGCGGGTCTTCGCCCTCTTCCCCAGGCTGGCGGAGAGGAGGGATCAGCCTGGGGGGACGCTGAGTGGGGGGGAGCAGCAGATGTTGGCTGTGGGGAGGGCGTTGATGAGTCGGGGGAGGCTGATGCTGTTGGACGAGCCCTCCATGGGTTTGGCGCCGATACTGATGAGGGACCTCTTTGGGGTTTTGCGGGAGATAAACGAGGAGGGGACGACGATCCTGTTGGTGGAGCAGAATGCGAGCATGGCCTTGCGCTTTGCCCAGAGGGGGTATGTGTTGGAGACGGGGAGGATAGTGCTAGAGGGGCTATGTGAGGAGCTGGCCGCTAACCCACAGGTGAAGACAGCCTACCTGGGAGGATAGAGGGAAAGAGCAAGGGACGAGGTAAAAGAGCTCACGAAGAATTCGAGGATAACATCACCGCTGAATGCACTGTAGCGGTGGAAGGCAAGAGAGTCTCTCAATAGCCGGAAGTAGGAGGGCCATCAGAAATCCGGTGGTGGGGAGGAAAACGCCTCCCCTGGTTACCCGAACCAAAGAGTTCGTGAAACACGGGAAAATGCCGTGTTACCTGAACCTTCTGGTTCGTAGAGTGTAGGTTTGGCGACATGCCGTTCTTACGGTGCGGCGTCTCGCATCGCAGCAATTGAGGTCTTGCATAAGAACAACTCCCGAATAGAATGTATTCAATCCAGTCGGCACAGAAAAGGAAGTAAATCAACAATGAACCAAACACAACAGTTGAAGATGTCGCCCTTTGAGACCTCACCTCTCGGATATGGGGCAGTCATCTTAAACAAGGATCGGTTTATAGAAGTTCTGGACGAGACCCTAGACGCCAAGACTTTGGCTGTTCTTAAGTCTAGGGTCGCTGAATTAAAGCGCGTCCTAACCAATCTCAGAAATGATACCATCGGCATAGTGAACATTGATACCAATGGTGATACGGTTTCTCTACGTAGGGATGTATTGCTCTCCGACATAGACCAAATTCTCGAGGCGCAGACCATTGAACGCGCCCAATACTATCTCAAGAGATTGAAAGCGGGCATTAGTGAGATTAAGACAAGCAAGATCAACGACATTAATCTCTTGAGGTGGAAAGAGTACGACAGTGTAATAACTGACAGTTTATGGGTATTGCACAAGAGAGATACATCGGGCGCGCATGTGGCGGAATACTGGGGAAATTTTATCCCGCAAATTCCGCGCCAAATGATGTTACGGTACACCAAGAGGGGCGATTGGGTTCTTGATACCTTTGTTGGAAGTGGGACAACCCTAATCGAATGTAGAAGACTTGGGCGAAATGGGATCGGAATAGAATTGAACCCAAGAGTTGCCCAAAGAGCCAAAGAATTGATAGAGAAGGAACACAATAACGAAAACGTAATTACTGATATGGTGGTTGGGGATAATCGGACAACTGACATCAAGGGCATCTTGGCGCGACATAATATAGCCCGCGTGCAACTTCTGATAATGCACCCTCCCTACCACGACATCATCAAGTTCTCCGAAGATAGCAGAGACTTGTCAAACGCGAAGACCACGCAAGATTTCTTGGACATGTTCGGTCAGTCAGTAGATAACGCAACACCCTATCTGGAGAAGGGGCGATATTTCGCGTTGGTGATTGGCGATAAGTATTCCAAAGGCGAATGGATACCTCTTGGTTTTCTCTGTATGAATGAAGTATTGAAAAGGAGTTATTCGCTGAAAGCCATCATCGTGAAGAATTTCGAGGAAACAAGAGGAAAGCGGAATCAACAGGAACTCTGGCGATACCGCGCCTTAGTTGGTGGCTTCTATGTTTTCAAGCACGAGTATGTTATGGTTTTCAAGAAGAAATAGAGAAACAGGGGGAACAAGTGCCGCTTTTCAGCCAAAAGGAAGTATTGAACCTCAAGTTGAGTTCCATACCTGCGCCAATGCTGCAGGATTTGGCGAATCAACTTGGCATTTCATCAAAAGGGACAACCGCCGAGATTATCAAGAGAATAGTGGCAGAAGGACAAGATGAAGGGAGAGTGAATCGCTTTATCAAGCGGATGTATCTTCAGAGGATAGAAGAACGGAGAAAACTCATCTCTGATGGTGAACTAAAGCAAGAACTTTTCAAAGTGAAGACCTTCTCATGGGGAATCGTGCAAGGACAGATTGACCAGAAGATTCAGAGCGAGTATGTCAGACGAATAGTAAGATACGACGATTTGGTAAGCAGTGTTAGAGCAAGACTTCACGACGATATCACCAATTACGTCGTTTGCACATGGTTCAATCATTGGACGACAGTACTGATTGAGGAGCA
>Ga0315314_1003870_pt1 | contig 11487 bp, 12 predicted proteins | sample TDP9_MG_FD_203631 | JGI IMG/M metagenome (GOLD analysis project Ga0315314, IMG submission 203631) | Freshwater sediment microbial communities from Lake Towuti, South Sulawesi, Indonesia - TDP9 | ecosystem: Environmental > Aquatic > Freshwater > Lake > Sediment | place: Indonesia: South Sulawesi...
AAGAAACATTCCGAGAAATCTACATTCCACAAGCAGTCTACAACGAAATCCTGAAAGGAGAGGAAATCCAAAGCCCCGATGTCCCATTAATTAAAAAAGCCATCAGTGACGGATGGATCAAAGTAGTAAAAGTGAAGGCTGTTCCCAAACTGCCCGACAACCTCGGGCAAGGAGAAAAAGAAGCCATAGCCTTAACGGAGCAGTTAAAGACGGACTGGCAACTGATAGACGACCGCCTAGCCTCAACCACAGCAAGACTTCGCGGTCTCCCAGCAAGATCCATAGTCTACCTACTGATATACTGGAAAAAGAAGGGCAAGATTAACCGAAACCAAGCCGTCAAACTCCTAGACGATCTAATCAAGTCAGGCTACTACTTGAGCACAAGAGACTACGTAAACATCAAAGAAATGCTATCTTCAAACAAGAGTTAGCCCTTACAAGATGCCCCTATAACTTGGCTGTACCGAGTCTCAAGCGGAAACCGACACACGCAAACAATCAACGCCCAAAGACGCTATTTGGCTCATATTAGCCTCATATAGAAGACCTAGGTCTAGACCCCTGCGTGTGTGTGAGTCCCTCTTTTCCCCTCCACCACGAGGCTACACCCGTCTCTCTGTCCCATCCCCACCTCATCCTTTCATGGAGAAACCGTCTCTCGCTTAGGGGAAGGCGCCTTCAATATAGGAGCCCCATCCAAATAGGAGCATCTGATACCATACTTTTGTACGCACTTCACGCACAAGACTGGGTCACAGAGCGTCGTGGACAGATACTTCTCTCCTCCATCAGGAGCCATAACCACCATGACTCCCCCTTCGATTTCCTTTGCCTTTTTTAATGCGATGTGGAGGATGGCGCCTGAACTGGGTCCCACAAAGATTCCTTCTTGTAGAGTGAGAAGCCTTGCGGTCTCCTCCGCGTCGCGTGGGTGCACAGTGTATATTTCGTCTACGAATTCTTTTTTCCAGATTGCTGGAATATACTGGGTTTGAAGGTTTTTTAGTCCTTGTATGGATGTTTTGGGTTCTGGCTGAACCGCAGTGACGTGAACGTTTGGGTTGTGTTCTCTGAGTCGTTCTGAAACTCCCATGAGAGTGCCGCTGGTGCCGATTCCTGCTACGAAATGAGTAACTCTACCTTTCGTGTCTCTCCAGACTTCTTCTGCCGTAGTTTCATAATGGGCAAGAACATTGGCAGGATTCGCAAACTGATTTGGCATAAAATACTTGTCTGGGTTTTGGCTGATGATTTCGCGTGTGAGGTCTTCTGCACCGTCCATTCCCTTGGCTCCTTCGCTTAAGATGATTTTGGCGCCTAAAGCGATGAGGATTTGACGTCTCTCCAGAGTCATGGTTTCGGGCATGACGAGTACGAGGTTGTAGTCTTTTGCTCGGCAAACCAAGGCGAGTCCGATGCCTGTGTTGCCGCTTGTGGGCTCTATAACCACTTTGTCCCTAGTCAGTTGCCCGGTTTTTTCAGCCTGCTCGATCATGTATTTGGCTATGCGGTCCTTGACTGAGCCTCCTGGGTTGTATTTTTCGAGTTTTATGTACATTTTTAGGTTGGGGTTTGGGTTCAATTGGCTTATCTGCACCATCGGGGTGTTCCCAATTAGGTCTAAGATGTTTTTTGTGATCACTGGGTATCCCACCAATATAGGCTTGTATAACACTGTTATAAGTTTTCCTTAATCAAAAAGTTTTCCTCTCTCTGTCCTTGTCGTGGTGTCAAAATTTTTATTTTTTTGTGGAGGCTGTTTCAGTTTGCTTTCTGAAAACAAGGTTTAAGTTTAGCTCATCTTACGTAGAATGAAGGTTGTGAAAGGCGTCAAAAGTATTCAGGTGTAGCTGGTTGAAAACATGCCTTTAACTGAATCAGTTGGGTTTTTGGCTAGACTGCAGAAGTTGAACCGCATCCAGATTCCTGTAGAGGTTAGGTGGCGCTACAAGCTAGAGCACGGTGAACTTCTCAAGGTAGAAGTTCATCCCGTTGGTGGCTTGGATAGCGAAGGGTTCGTCGTTAGGCTTCTGGCGGATGGACGCGTAACCATACCTTGGGAAGTGGCTTGGCGTCTTAAACTGGACAAACCGGGCTACCTGTTGAAAGTGTGGCTGAAACCATAAATGACACCAGGTCGGAAATCAATAAATATTATTTTTCACCATAATATTATACGGAAGAACATCTGAGGCAGAAGAATGAAAGTTAGGGTTCACTACTTGGGTTACATAAAAAACATGTTGGGACGGAAGGAAGAAGAGTTTGAATTCGAAAAGGGTGTGTCCCTTTCTGAACTTCTGGGTAGGCTGGCTGGAATCTATGGTGAACCCTTTAGGAAGGAAGTTTTTGAGCTTGGACTGAAAGATGTTAAGATGGGGTTTGTCGTCACAGTTAACGGAGTTTTGATAGGTCAATTAGACGGAGTGAAAACCAAACTAAACGAAGGCGACAACATAATCCTAATGTCCTTAATGAGCGGCGGCTAATTAGCAAAACTCAGCCAAACAGAGCAACACAAAAGTTATAGTCCCACGACAGTTCTAATTCAGTTAAGTTTGGTGAAGAAATTGCAACATCGAATTGACTCTCTAAAGCGCTTTTTGGAGACGGAAAAACTGGACGGATACCTCGTAGCCAGAGACATCAACCTTGTGTATTTTACCAATTATTTGAGCGAAGGAAAACTGCTCGTCTCACGTGATGGTGAAAGCATTCTCTACGTTGATGGGCGTTACTACGAAGAAGCACAAGAGAACGCCAAAGGCTGCAAAATAGAACTCGTAAAGAAGAAAGGAGCCTTAAACGAAATGATCCAAACTCAGATGAAAGACCTAAGGCTTAAGCGCATAGGGTTCGACTCTCTCGACGCTGTCGTCTACTTGAACTTCTCAAAAGCCTTAGACAACGCCGAGTTTACACCAAGGAATGAGATGGTCATGAGACTTCGCAGCGTAAAAGACGAGCAAGAAATAGAATGCATTAGAAGGACTGCTGAATTAACGAGTGAAGGAATGAAGACAGCCATAGAAACGGTTAGACCCGGCTTACGGGAATACGAAGTCGCTGCTGAAGCGGAGTACAAGATGCGCAAATCTGGTTCTGGAATGCCGGCTTTTGACACAATAGTCGCTGGAGGCTTTCACTCTGCTTTTCCGCACGCTAGATGCACCGACTACAAGATTAAGAAGGGCGATTTGGTGGTTATTGACATAGGAACCTCATTTCAACATTATAAAGCGGATATGACAAGAACGGTTGTGGCTGGAAAACCTTCGCCCAAGCAACAGAAAATCTACAATGTTGTGAGAGATGCGCAAGAGAAGGCGTTTCAAAGCGTTAAGGCAGGAGCCAAATGCATTGATGTTGACGCAGTTGCGAGGAAACACATTGAGAAGGAAGGCTACGGCGAGTGTTTTGTTCACGGTTTGGGTCACGGTGTCGGATTAGAAGTTCATGAAGCGCCTACTCTGAACTCTGAAAGCAAAGATGTCTTGGAATCTGGGAACGTGGTGACCGTGGAGCCAGGGATATACATCGCTGACTTTGGCGGCGTCCGAATCGAAGACACGGTGCTGGTGAAGAAAGACGGGGCAGAAAGACTAACAAAGGCCACTTACGATTTTGAAATTCAGTAAACATCTTAGAAAGCAGTTAGAGATTATTGTGGATTTATTGTTTCGCCACCGTCAACAAGGACCACCGAACCCGTCATGAAGGAAGATTCATCTGAGGCCAAGAAGACTGCAACCTTCGCAACATCCTCTGGTTGACCCCACCTTTTCAATAGTATCTTTTCCTTGAGTTTTTCTCTCTCAGTTTCTGAGAGGGCGGAAATCCATCCCGTGTCTATAGAGCCTGGGCAGATGGCGTTGACCCGTATGTGTGGAGCAAGGACTCTTGCCAAACCCTTTGTTAAAGGTATACCTCCCGATTTGGTTAGCATGTAGCACAAGCCTCCTCCTATCCAGTCTGCAACAATGTTGATTATGTTCCCACCTTTGCGTTTCAACATGAATTTTGAAACTACCTGCGAGCATATCAGCATCCCCTTAAGGTTGACCGCCATCATTCTATCCCAACCCTCCCAATCTGGACTCTTGAGTGAAAAATCCATTGCCGAAAAGTCGGCTGCGTTGTTCACTAGGATGTCTATTTTTCCAAATCTCTCCAATGCTTCGTCCATCATTGATTGGACTTCTTCCGCCCTTGAAACATCCGCTTTCACAGCAAAGGCTTCTTGTCCCATTTTCTTGATCTCTGACGCAACTTCTTTTGCGTTTCCTTCATCCCTGAAATAGTTTACAACGATGTTTGCACCTTCCCTGGCGAAAGCGAGAGCAATTGCTCTTCCAATACCTTTGCTTGAACCTGTAACAGCAGCAACCTTATCTCTTAGTCTCAAATTTTGATCCCACCATACAATTCTGTCATAGAAAGATAAATTTGCCTTTAGTGATTGAATCTTTAGGAGATAATATTATCTGGAGACTTAAATTGCGTCTGGAAGTTGATGCCGTCATCTTTGACGACTTTGGCACCCTACGCTATAGTCCAAGCAAACAAGAAGATATTATCTATCCAATTTTCAGAATCCTAACTAAAAGAGGCTTGAGCATCACAAAAGAAACTTTTCTGAACCAGTATTTCAAAATGGACGCGTTATATCGGAAAAGGCTCACGGAGACCTTCCAAGAGTCTCTTCTCGATAATATGATTGCAAATGTTTTGGAGTCGCTCGGGTTTGAACCAGAAGCCCACAAGAGTGCCATTAAAGAATCTGTTGACTACGGCTTGTCAACAAGAAGTGTCAGATGGTATCCACATGCCCTTTCTGTTCTTTCAACACTGAGAAAAAGAGGATACAAACTTGGGTTAATCTCTAACACTCACTGGCGTATCTTGGAAAGTTTCAGGACCGAATTAGAAAATATTGTTGATGTTATCACGCTTTCTTATGAACACGAATACGCGAAGCCTCATCCATCAATCTTCCTGACAACCCTAAGGAAGTTAGGAGTTAAGGCGAACCGTTGCCTTCATGTGGGTGACGACCCAGTGGCAGACGTGCAAGGAGCGAAAAGCGTTGGAATGAAAACGGTCTTCATTAAAAGAACAAACCTTCAAGCTAATGCAGACATAATCATAACGAGCTTAGGTCAGCTATTGGAGATTTTAGATAAAAAACGGTAAGCGAGTTAGTCATGTTTGCATGATACTCATTTTTTATTGCTTTTGGGTTGCTTAATGAACAGTACGGTTAGGATGAAACAAAGCATAACACCAAACGACGCCATATAGAAGGATAATTCAGGACTGACTCGCTCATAAATGAACCCTCCTAGGAGACTCGCTGGAACCCTGAAGGCTGACCAGGCTACACCAAAAGCAGCGAACACTCTTCCTCTTCTTTCTTCTGGGATTAGGTCTGCCTCTAAAGAAGAGTATGTTGGGTCATAGAATGACCATATGAAGGAACTTGCGATCCAGAGAGCCAAAACTTGTAGGAACATGCCGCAACGAATGAAGAGGGTGTAAGTGAGCACGTCTGAGGCTGTTGTTGCTAACAGAATCTTTCTTCGACCGAACTTGTCCAACAGTTTGCCTACTACGAGTATCTTCGATATAATGCTGATCGCGCTACCCACTGCGGTGATGATGCCCCATTGTGTGGATGTGACACCTATGATCTCTTTAGCGTAAACTATCCAGTATGGGTCGACCAAGCCGTATTGGAAAGCCCACAGAATATAGGAAACCGTCAAGGCGATGGCTGAGTGGGGCATCCACAACCATGTCTGCAGGTGCTCTTTGAAGGATTCCTTTACGAGTTTCCCTAATCCTCTAAGGCTGTGTTGCTCGCCAACTTCTCTGGGTCTGGAAGAAATCGTTTCTGTAAGCATCGACAACCGGATTGTCCCAACTATTACTCCCATTATGGCTAAGCAAACGTAAGTCCACCTCATTATGGGTAGAATGCCGTGTTTGTCGATCAAGTAACCGCCAATCGAGGGCATTACAGCCCATGGAAGAAAATTCAGGCAGCTGAACATGGCGAATGCGGTTCCTCTTTTCTGCTCGTTTATAGAGTCTGCCAGCATCGCCCAGAATGCGGGTTCAAATATCCAACAGACGTTTGTTATAATTATGGCTAAGGTTAGAAACTGCCAGTTTGGTGCAACTGCTACTAAGAATTGGCTTAGCCCAAGGATCACAGTCATTATGCCGATTAGTTTCTTTCTGCCGTGTAAGTCGGCTATGTGACCACCCAAGATTGCGAACACGACGTATGTGACGTTTCCCAGGGCTATAATTAAGCCTAGTATTGTTTCTGTCTCGCCTAACCCCTCTAGAACGTATAAGGAGAAGTATGTGTTACAGACGCTTGTGGGGATTCCCCATAGAGTTGATGTGAGGGTCAGCACTAAGTAGTTGCGTGTCACGAAGCCGAAAAGCGGCTTGCCCTCTTTTAGGTTCAATCTTCACACCCTCACAGGTCAAGTTCCTTTCTGTTTTCTCAAAGTTTCCCCAATACATGTGCATCCTCTTCCACGGTAGCGTTTCTTCCTTAAAAAATTAACGACCCTAACATGAAAACAATTTTGAAAAATCGATAGATCTGCGAGAATATTTATGTCAGCGGTCCGATATGCAAGTGAAAAAGAAACTAGGGGCTTTTGGGGTTGTTATGAAAGGCTATGTTGTAGTGATGCGTGGAAAGGCTAAAAAAGCAACCATTGAAGCCTTAGAGAGATTGAACCCCAAAGTCACAGGCTCTAACATACTTATAAAGCCCAATCTAGCCTCTTACGTAAAGGATAACGGAGAAAACACCGACGTCAAAGTGATTGAGGGTATAGTGGAGTATTTTCAGGACAAAGGAGACATAACGATAGCCGAGGGTTGCTGTGGGTCCACGGGGTTAGTGCCCGACTCAACGCATAAACTATTCGAATTTGCCGGGTACTCTAAACTTGAGGATAAATACAGGGTTAAACTCTTCGACTTGAACACCGATGTTTTTGAAAAGGTCAAACTATATGATGAAGTGTTTGGTATAGCCAGAACAGCACTTAAAGCTGACTACCTGATATCGGTGCCTGTGCTTAAGACTCACGAATTCACAACGATATCGGCGTGTGTGAAAAATCTGATGGGATGCCTAGAACCCAAGCCGACAACAGGCTATGAAACGGCAACGAAGTGGCAGATCCACACTGAGCTTTCAGAATGTGACTTTTCAGACCTTCCACGGTACTGGTCAGCGCTTAGTAAGTTCGAGCACCGTTTGATCGCACTCTATAAAAAACTGTTACCGAAACTGGGAATTATTGACGCAATTGTTGCAAGCGAAGGAGACGCACCCGTCAACGGGACTCCTATACGCATGGGCTTAGTCTTGGCTTCTGAAAATCCAATAAATTGTGACGCAGTGGCTGCTTACCTGATGGGAATAGACCCAGACAAAGTGGGCTGCTTGCAGATAGCCAAAGAACAAAATCTGGGAGAAATTAACATGAAAGATATAGAGACAAATGTAGATATACGACGTCATAGGAAAAAATTCAAGCTTCCTTCTTTCATAGACTACCTACACAAGAATCGAATTTTACGACCTCAAGACTATCTCTAATTTCTCCAAGAACTCTCAGACTGCTGTTTTTAATAGATTAAAGGCTTTTTCTTCGATTTCAGCACATTTTGTTATCTTTGCCTTAACATTAGTTAGGACATTGTTGATCTCATCGAGGTCGCTGACCCTGCTTCCCTTGAGAAACGTTTTTGCTACTTCAGTCCACGTGTTTGCAGATTCCATTATCAGTTGACTAGCCTCGTCTATCTCCTCATTGTGAAGTAAATCGCTGGCTTCTTTAAGAAATCCCGAATAGAGTTTTCGGAAGACGCTTCCTCCTGTTCCCGCCTCTTCTATCCAGACGTATCCGAGTAGAAGTGTGAGACTCAGCTTTGGTTGTGGCAGAATGTTAGGCCAGTTTTTTATGTCGTCCGCCAAGTATCGCATTCCCTTTAATCCAAAAATCTTTGTTGCTGGCTCAAGCATGTTTCTCGCTGTTTCGTTTATTATCGCTCCTGTTGCCTCGTTTAATGGTTTGAGCTTTTGTGGCAGAGTGAACTCGAACCATTCGTTTCGGGGCGGATAAGGCTTGAACTTTGAACCTCTGGCTATTGCAAAGTTTTCAAGAGAGACTGCTTGTAGCCCTTGAAACTTCGAGTCCGCTACGTAGGCTTCTCCTCTCTCCAAATCATACCCAGCCAAAACTATGGTATGTGCTCCGAAGTGCTCGCCATTTTTTGGAACGTGCATGTAGTCGAGAAAAGCCATGTCAGCGTGTAAAATGACTGGAATGTTTCGATCTATGAGAACCTTCACGCCGTTCCAAGCCTTCTTCTGGCTCGTGGTAGACTTCTTCTCAACTTTAAAGCCTAGAAGAGAGGGAAGCTTGTAGGGGAACATGGCGCTTTTTCCTCCAATTCCGAATGGTGGCACAGCATCCTTTCGCTTCCAATAAACAAAACCGAACGTTCCATCCAAACCGAAGAGCATCTCCTCGCTGAAGTGGAACCCGAAGTGTTCAAACACGTCACGTAAAGCCGCTGACTCACAGTGCGCCCCAACTCTATGGACAAAGCCGTCCACAAACTTTCTCAATTGAATACCACTCTGAGTTAGCGAGTACTTATCAGTCACACTCAAATAAATAGACTGTAGAGGGTGGTTGTTTGGCAAGGGTCTTGATTGTTTACGACTCGAAGACTGGGCACACAGAGAAGATGGCTTCTGCTGTTGCGGAAGGCGCAAGGCAGGTGAGTGGAGTTGACGTTGTCGTGAAGAGGGTGGACAAGACCGACATTGAGGATTTGCTTAGTGCTGACGGAATAATAATGGGTTCGCCAACCTACTACGGACAAATGTCTGCAAAACTCAAGGCTCTCATCGACAAGTCTGTTAAGGTTCATGGAAAACTTGAAGGAAAGGTTGGTGCCGCCTTCACGAGTTCAGGTGGAACAGCAAGCGGTGCAGAAACCACATTGCTTTCTATATTGGAGGCTATGCTCGTGCACGGAATGATTGTCCAAGGAAACCCGCATGGCAAACACTATGGCGCAGCAGCCGTTGAGTCTCCAAGTGACAAAGAACTCAAACTTTGTGAGGATCTTGGGGAAAGAACTGCGAGGTTAATTATGAAGTTAAAGGCATGAAGTGGCACAAAAAATATCTTCAGCTTGATGAGGGGATCGAATATGGAAAGGCTCACTTTTTACATAGTGGATGTGTTTGCGGAGAAAAAATATGCAGGTAATCAGCTCGCAGTTGTCAGAGGTGCAAAAGCGCTCTCGGATGCAGAGATGCAACGAATTGCTAATGAGATGAACTACTCGGAAACCACTTTTGTTTTATTGGATAAAAAGCGGGACGGCGGGTATGATGTTCGCATTTTTACGCCTGAAAAGGAAGTGCCTTTTGCGGGTCATCCAACTCTGGGGACAGCCTACATGATACAACGGGAAATCGTCAAAAAGCCTGTCGAGATGATAGTGTTGAATTTGAAGTGTGGGCAGATTCCTGTTACAATAAAATACAGCAAGGAACGAGTAGACATTTTGTGGATGAAGCAGATGCCACCGACTTTTGTCCAGGCTTTTGACTTGGGGCGGATTTGTGAAGTTTTGAGCCTCAACAAAGCGAGTATAGATGAGAGGTTTCCTATTCAAGAGGTTTCAACAGGGTTACCTTCCATCATAGTCCCATTGAAGACCTTAGATGCCTTAAAGCAGGCAAGAATAGCCAGAGACAAGTACTTCGAGTTGGTCAAGAACACACAAGCAAAAACAATACTCATCTTTTGCCCCGAAACATACAACCAAGAAAACCACCTGAACGTCCGAGTTTTCGCCGACTACTACGGTGTCCCAGAGGACCCAGCCACAGGAAGTGCAAACGGTTGCTTGGCTGGGTACTTAGTGAAACACCGCTATTTTGGTAAGGACCGAATCAACATTCGGGTTGAACAGGGCTACGAAATGGGACGACCTTCATTACTTCTTTTGAAGGCAGAAAGAAGAGATGAAAAGATAGAGGTGTACGTGGGTGGAAGAGTTGTAATGGTTGCTAAGGGAGAGTTTGTCTAGACACCTGCTCAGACTAAACACTGTTTTATTGCGCCCAGTTCCTTGACCGCTTTCGGGAGAGTCTTGTACACATCTTCAATGTGAAGTGTTGAGTTTCTCAACTTCAACTGAATGAGGCCAGCTGCCACCAGGGCTGAACCTACCACATCGCTTATCGTCGGGTCTGGAAAAGCTATCAAAGCCAAACCCGCCTTGATGAGGAACGAGTTGTTTCCTCCTTTTCTCCACAACTTCTGCGTTGAGCGCAACTCATCCACGAAACCGTGCATAACCATGTTCACAGTGTTTGCTGTCTCTGTTCGGCTCAAACCAAACCGACGCAAGACATCCGCCAGAGCCTCAGCCTCTTTCGTGTTCACCGTGACACCTGCCAGCTCTGAACTTGTAATGTGCACATGACACAAAAAGTTTAACGGATCAATCAATGAGCGTTTAGTCACTCCCACGCGCTTTGAACAAAAAATCTTTTCAAAAAAACCGCAAAAACTCCACGGTCGATTCCCCATTTTGCTGCAGAGATGCAAAAATCTTTTTCCTAATTCTTCTTTAGGAAGTCTGGATTATAAATTATGGGTAGATTCCAGGAGTCAGGATACTTAGGGCTTTGTCAGTTAGTTTCAAGCTTTTCTCCAGAGTTGTCGCATTTGTCAACGCTCTGATCGCATCGATTACTTCTGGCGTCTGAACGCAGTGCGGATCGAACGCTTGAACAAGTTTTAATCTGCCATTAATTGCTTCCACATGTTCGTGCCACACGCATGCCTCGTAGATGTCAGCTGAAGGGCGAGTGGTTCTTCTAATGTACTCGAAGACTGCGTCGGTTGAGTGCAGTCCCATATCACTTCTCACGAGTATGCTTCTGGGAACCCTACTGAGAAGGTCTATGACATTTTCTATAGACGCTTTTCGTTTCAAATCGACTACTGTGACCTCAACGGCTAGAAGGATAGAGGGAACCGCGAAGGATGCGAACACGACATCTGCTATGAACATTTGCCGCAATTCGTTGCGTAGCGTTTCCTGTGCAACATAGGGTTTGTCAACAATAATCGTGTCTACTGGTCCTTGATTTCCTCTCATTGGTTCGGTTCCGGGTCGGATAAGCGTGCATGTTGCATGTTTTATGCCAAACTTGACGTCTAATGGTTTGAGGGTTCTTGTTAAAGACACTGTAAAAGGTGATGGGATGCGAACGGAATTCGCTCTTCTAGCTTCATTGTAATTTATATTTGATATGAATGCTTGGATATCTGCGACCTCGAGTGGTTCGCCTGCTTGGAAAACACACTTGACGTTATGTTTGGAATAGAACTCCTCTTTGTTTCTCTTTCCAAC
>Ga0315314_1003871_pt1 | contig 11484 bp, 14 predicted proteins | sample TDP9_MG_FD_203631 | JGI IMG/M metagenome (GOLD analysis project Ga0315314, IMG submission 203631) | Freshwater sediment microbial communities from Lake Towuti, South Sulawesi, Indonesia - TDP9 | ecosystem: Environmental > Aquatic > Freshwater > Lake > Sediment | place: Indonesia: South Sulawesi...
CACCCGTGATGATCTTTTCATCCACAGAGGAGTAACCCGAGATTACAACCCCGTCGGTGGGTATCTTCTCGCCTGGCTTGACGATCAAGACATCATCCACTTGGACTTCATCGATTGAAACTTCCATTTCATTGCCGTCTCTCAGAACCCTAGCTATGGTAGGCTGAAGCTCCAGCAGTTTTCGAATGGAAGCGGCTGATTTCCTTCTGATAGTTTCTTCAATGTATTTGCCCAACAACACAAACGCAAGAATTGCGATAGCTATTTCCAGATAGCCGCGGCTTCCACCCGCAATTTGGGGGAAGAACGCTAGAAGCATGCCCCACGTCCAGCCTGCGAGCACACCCGTCGAAATGAGCACGTCCATATTTATTGACTGGTTCTTGAGCGCCTTGAATGCGCCGCTGTGTATGCCCCACCCCACGTACCAGACGATTGGCGTTGATAGTATGATGAGGGCGATGTCGTAAGCTGATATGCCGACAAAACTGATGGTCATGATAACCGCTGTCACACCAAAAATAGCCAAGACTCGAAGCCCGGCAACAGCCACTACGCCTGCGAGCACCATGGTTACCCGTCGTTTCATCTGCCTTAGTTCTTGTTCTGGTTGCTCGTAGGTTCGAGCGCAGGTTTCGCTGCAGAAATAGTATGTTCTGTCTCCAATCTTTCGTTTGATTGCCCTGTCGGCGTCAACCGTCATTCCGCACACAGGGTCTCTGGGCATTTTTCTTCCACCTTGGTTAGTAGAGTATCTGGAGGGTTGTGCTTATAAATGTATCTTTTTTAGATATATCTTTTCAGATAATATTTATATGTTGGCCGCCCCACTATCATAACAGGTGAGCTGAGCTATGCGTGATCAGACAAACGCTGAGTCGATGCAAGACTTGTTGTCCGATTTCTCTAGGTTTTACATACTGATGATCTTGTATGAAGGCCCAGCTCACGGTTACAGCATACTTAACCGTTTCAAGCAACGCTTGGGCAAGGAAGTTAGTCCCAGCTTGGTCTACCCGTTTCTGCAGCAACTGGAAGAGAAAGGCTTGGTGAAGCATACACTCAAGCCTGTGGGCGAGAAGGAGAAGAAAGTCTTTGAATTGACAAAGGAGGGCAAAGAATTGAGCACTGGGTTGTTCAAACGTTTTGCTGGTCTGGTCAGCATTGCCATTGAGCCCAGTCTCAACGTTTGCGCTCACTGTGGCTGCAAAGTGTACGAGGGCGGTTACCGTGAGGTCATCGATGGCAAGGAAACCATGTTTTGCTGCATGCATTGTGCTCAGTCTTACAAGGAGGAGCGGCGGATGGCAAAAGGAGCTGTGCGAGGTGAACATCATGTCCATGGTTAAGGATTCTGTGTGCGGCGTGAACGTTGACGAAAGGGCGTCTGTTTACAAGGCAATACGCAATCAAAGGGTTTACCACTTTCATTCATCCGCTTGTCAGGCGGAGTTTACGAAGAACCCTGAGGAGTATATGGGCGAAGCTGCTGAGACTCGGCACGCGACTCATTACGGCGGGTATTGTGGAGTTCAGGGTTGTGGCAAGCCGGCGCGAGGCGTAGCATGGTACATGTATTTTGCGCTGTTGTTCTTCGTGTTGTTGCTAGTGTTGCTGCTAAGATGATGAATTCTAAGGAGTGGTCAGGTCGTGCGTTCAGTGCACGCGGTTGCGCTGGAAAAAGATCCCATGGAGGCTCGGTATGATCGTGTGGCTAGGTTCTACGATGCGTTAACAGCTGTTGTTGAGTGGTTTGTCTCCAAGAACAGGAGAGAGCTGCTTCGACATGCAAAGGGCAGCATTCTCGAGGTTGGCGTGGGAACGGGCAACAGTTTCAAGGATTATCCCCAAGGAAGGCACATTGTGGCTGTGGACCTAAGCCGTGAGATGTTGAATCGCGCTGAAGCTAAGCTGAAGAGTTATGATGGAAGTGTGAGTTTGCAGCGTGAGGACGTGCAGCGACTTTCGTTCAGTGATGAGTCGTTTGACACGGTTTTTTCTTCGTGTGTCTTCTGTTCGGTTTCTGATCCGGATAAGGGATTGCGTGAACTGCATCGAGTACTACGTAAAGATGGACGGCTGTTGATGCTTGAGCATGTGCGTAGTCGGGGTCGGCTGTTGGGTTTCTTGATGGACAGGTTGAACCCGTTTGTTGCCAAGTACAGTGTGGATAACATTAACCGGGACACGGTTGAGTACCTGCGTAAGGCTGGTTTTAGGGTGGAACAGGACAGGAATCTGGTGCATGATGTTGTGAAGGCGGTTGTTGCGGTTAAGTAGCAGTTCAACCGTAAAGAATAAATACGATTAATCGTAATTTATTCTACGAGGGTATGATGCAAGTCCTATGGAGTCATCGTGATGTCCGCGGTTGAGCAGGTTTCTTCAACGATGGAAGAATACTTAGAGGCGATCTATCGGCTGCAAGAGAGAGATGGCGCTGCCAAAACCACCGAGTTAGCTAAACAGTTGAACGTTGCCCTAGGCACCATTACGAACACAGTTGAAAGCATGGAGAAGCAAAGTCTCGTGGTTCATCAACCGTACAAGGGCGTCAAACTTACAGCTAAAGGGCGCAGAATCGCGTTGAACGTTGTCCGAAGGCATCGCTTGTCCGAATGCTTGGTGGTGGATATCTTGAAGTTAGAGTGGGGCAAAGCCCACGACGCCGCCTGCAAGCTGGAGCATGCTTTCGCTGATAAGGAGTTGCTGGGGCCCTTGGAGAAGGCTTTGGGCAACCCCAAGACGTGTCCTCATGGCAATCCCATTCCCTCTGCCTCCGGAGAGGTAGTCGAAGAAAGGTCTGAAACGCTGACTGAACTGAATGCTGGAGATAGAGGCGTGATTGTGAAGGTAACTGACGAACGCCCAGATATACTGCAGTACCTGGGTAAGCTGGGGTTCCGACTGGGTGCGCAGGTAGAAGTTGAGGAGAAGGCACCGTTTAACGGTCCCATCATGATCCGCCTAGACGGGGCTAACATTGCACTGGGACCGAATGTTGCTTCTGTGATTTGGGTTAAGAGAATCAAGGCTTAGAGGGAGACTCAGGGTTCACCATGCTCGGTCAGTATTTGATTGCTTTTAGGGAAGTTTTGGAAGCTGCTCTGATAACGTCGATTGTATTGGCTTATCTTGCTCGAACTGGGCGAAGGGCACTTTCGCGGTATGTTTGGTATGGTGTTTTTTCAGCTACTGTGGCAAGCGTTGCCCTAGGAGTTCTTATCATACGCGTTTATGGAGGTCTTGCGGAATCTGTTAAGCCGCTATTCGAGGGGGCTGCTGCTTTGGTTGCTGTGGCTGTGTTGTCTTCTATGATTTATTGGATGGCTACTCGGGGCAAGGAGCTTAAAGCAGAGGTGGAGAAGCGAGTGGAGTCTATAACGACTCGTGGCGCCGTTCTAGGTCTAGTCTCGTTTGCGTTCGTGGCAGTCTTTCGAGAAGGCTTGGAAACCGTGCTCTTCCTGACTCCATTCTTGGTAACAGACGCTCTTGCCACAATTGCGGGTCTACTGCTTGGGACAGTGACTTCGCTGGCGTTGGCATACGCCATCTTTTTCGCAGGCATGAAAATCAGCATACGAAGGTTCTTCTATTTCACGAGTATTTTGTTAGTGCTGTTGGCTGGCGGTTTGGCAGGTTACGGAGTGCATGAACTGATTGAGTACACGGGCGAAGACGCGTGGGGTTGGCTGGGTCAACGTGCATACAACTTGGGCATAGCTTCGGATAACCCGTTGCATCACAAGGGCATAATAGGCTCAGTATTCGCGGTGATGTTCGGCTACACCGTCAGCGCAGAATGGGCACGCGTAATAGCGCATGTATCCTATCTCATTATAGTATTACCGCTTGTATTGTGGGTTTATCGGAAGAAATGATAAGCAGTTGTTGTAACAGCATACACCTGGCGGCGCCACATTCACACTCTTCAATTACAACGCACTTGTTGATGCCACTAAGAGCAGTTGGGCATCAACACCCACACAGCAACAGCCCGAACGCAACATGGAAGTAGTAGTCAACGTACACGCGGCACATACTACTACTTCTGAGCAGAGCCAGCTCGGTGTTATTACAATTTCTAAGCGAAAATTAACGACACATGTAGCACTGTCAACATAGCCTCTTATGTCGAAGTGGACTCGGTAGCGGAACAAAAAATCATCCAGCGTTGTCCCCAGTCAAAGTACCTCGATTTCCTCATCGTCCACTGATTAACTAGACCAGCGAAAACTAAAAGCATTACTCTACCGCATCGGAAGCCTGAAGATCAAAAGCCATAAAATCCTCAGCCACATCAGTGTGCGGAAAAACCTTACGCGCCTCCTTTACCATAGCCTGCACATCCCTATACCGAGCACTCACATGCGTCAAAATCAACCGCTTAACTCCAGCCTTCCTCGCCACTTCAGCCGCTTGCGACGGCGTCGAATGCCCATCCCGCCGAGCCCTCGCAGCCAACTCATCCATCAACGTAGCTTCATGAACCAACAAATCAGCGCCCCGAGCCAACTTCACCAAACTCCGCGTAGGCCTCGTATCACCCGAATACGCGATCTTCAAACCCGGTCGCACTGGTCCCACAACCTGCCCAGGCTTCACCACCCTTCCGCTCTGACTCTTCACACTTTTACCATGCTGCAGCTTCGCCCACGATGGTCCTTCAGGCACACCCAGCATCCTAGCCTTCTTAGCATCAAACCTACCCAACCGCGGCTTCTCAACCAGCGCGTAGCCAAAACTGGGAATCACATGAGCGGTGGGCACCGCTTCAACATAATACTCCTCCTCATCGCAGATTATGCCACCCTCGCCCGTTATCTCATGGATCTCCAACGGAAACGTGAGCACAAACTGCACCGTCTCTCTAATTGCCTCAACAAACGCCCGAATGCCCACAGGACCATAAACCCAAAGCTTCAACCGCCTATCCAACAAGGACATACTCTGCAGCAACCCAGGCAAACCCAACACGTGGTCACCGTGCATGTGCGACACAAAAACCCTCATACGCTTGTGAAAGCCCACACGCGCACGAACCATCTGCCGCTGAACGCCCTCACCACAATCTAACATGAACACCTCATTTTTTCGCCGAACGACTACACTAGGCAAGGCTCGAGCATCAGTAGGAATGCTTGCAGCAGTTCCCAAAAAAACAACCCTCACACTCACAGCGCCACTAAACACGCTCCAACACAGCCACTTCACGAGTCAAACTACGATGCACGTATACATAATGCGACTCCACCACCTTAAAACCCGAACCCCCAGCCAACTTACTAATGCCCACGCCCTTCGGAAACGCAACACAAACCCGCCTCCCACGAGCAACACAATCTTTAGCCACACGCAAAAAATCCTCTACAATAGCACCGACTTCACGACCCAAAGTCTTAGCAGACCGACCATAAGGCGGATCAGTCACAATGCAATCAACAGCCCGAACCGGGGGACACCGCGCATCAGCACGTAACACGCCCTCTGCCTGCACGCCATAACGCTTCAAGTTATGCAAACTACCCAGCACCATACGCCACTGCACATCAAAACCCACAACCCTGCAGCCAATCAAACCAGCCTCAATCAACATACTTGCCGTACCACAAAACGGGTCCAAAACCACATCCCCCGCCCGAGGCTGAGCCAAATTCACCATACACCGGGCCAACTTCGCTGGCATCGCCGACGGATGAAAAAACGGACGCCTACGAGGACCCCGCTCCACAAAAGCCTTCGGAAAAACCTCAGCCAACTTACGCCCAAAAATAAAAAACCCATCGGTTAACACACCAAAAAAGGTAACATCAGGCCGCGTCAAACTCACCCTGGCGCCCTTAACTTTGTCCCAGACTATAGCGCCGATTTCACGCTCCAACTCAACGCTGTCAACATCAGGCGCGCTTTCACTGATTCGTCTCACCCGAACCACAAAACTCTCACCCTTCTTAACATGCCTACCAAAAGCAGCCAAACGACTCTGCCTCAAAATCCCCTCAGTCTCAGCTTCTGAGCAAAAAATCTCAGCGCAACACACCCGAGTCAACGCCGCTCGCCGCACAACTGACTCTATACAGCCAAGCTCTGCTTCGACCCGAACCACTTGCCTTAACTGACCCACAACACTGTACCTGTGCCGCTCTGCCTCCAAAACCGCCTTCAACTCAGAAACCGGCAGAGTAGCATGCTCACCAGACAACAGAAAAAACAGCTTAGCCACAGACTGGGCAACTCACTTCTTCAAAGCCTCAACGATCAACGGCGCCACAGAAACCTTACTTATCCTGCTCGGCACAGTGTCAGTTCCAACCACATCTTCAGCTCCAGCTTTCAAAATTCTCTCTCTAACCTCTTCAGACAGCAACGGATGTACACACGCCACGAATATCCTATGTGCGCCCAGCTCCTTCACCCAAGCCACAGTCTTCACCATCGTGCCGCCACTGCTAATGATATCATCAAACACAACCACGGTTTCACCCTTCACAGCCAACTGCTTCTTCTCAACAGTCACGTTTCCCGAAACCACATCCCGCTGGGTCGGAACGCAGTCAAAGCTTCCTCCCAGCACTTTCCCCGCCTCCGAGGCAGTGTCAAACCCCTTCTTACCCATAGACACAGCAAAAGCGCCAGCAAACCCCTGCTTTCTAAAATACTCAGCAAGCAGACCAATCGCCGACAAATCCTCAACAGGCACAGCCAACGTCTGCAGAACAGCCGGGTTATGCGAATTCACCGTCAAAACCCTACCCACACCACACGTGTCTAGCAACGTCATAATGGTCTTAACGCTGAAACACTCACCAGGCCTAAACCGCTTATCCTGCCTAGCATAAGCAAAATACGGAACAGCAGCCGTAATCGACCTAGCACCCAAATCCTTCACAGTGTCAGCAAGCAGGAACAACTGAACCAAATTCTCATTCTGCGGCGGACCCGTCGTCTGAACAACAAGCACATCTTCGCCATCAACATCACCGTCAACTCTGATACGCGACTCTCCATCCGGAAACCGCTTAAACTCGACAGGAATCTCTCCCGCTTTTAACTCTGCGGCGATGCGCTTGCCAAGCTCCACCGACGCCGGACCAGAAACAACAAGCATAACCGTCTCCCCATCAACCGCGAACCTACGACTGCAAACTATGAGACTTGTGCTATGTTATAATTTTCCCTTCGCCTTAAACACATCAATGAGCTCTTTAGCACGATCCAGCCTGATCTTGCGCTCGGACACCATCCGCTCAACGATCAAGTCCACCAAGTCGCCTGAGGCTCCAGCCGCAATCGCCATGTTCCGAGCGTGCAGCGACATATGCCCCCGCTGAATGCCCTCACTTGCCAGAGCGCGCAACGCGCCTAGATTCTGAGCCAAGCCCACTGCAGCCAAGACCTCACCAAACTCGGCAGCCGACTTAACACCCAAAATTTTCAAAGCAATCTTAGCAATTGGATGAACCCTTGTCGCACCGCCTACAATGCCCACAGCCATAGGCAACTGAATCGCACCTACCAGATCACCGTTCTCATCCTTCTCCCACGTCGAAAGTGGACGATAGCCGCCTCGGTGCGCAGCATAAGCGTGAGCACCAGCCTCAACAGCCCGATGATCGTTACACGTCGCAATCACAACCCCTATTACACCGTTCAGAATCCCCTTGTTATGCGTGGCACATCGATAAGGATCAGCAGCAGCGAAAGCATAGGCTTCAATTATGCCATCAACTACTTCTTCGCCGCCAAGCGCCTTCTTAGGCACAGTGCACCATGCCCTAGCCAAGCGCTTAGTAGCCAAATTCGAAATAATGCGTAGATAGACTCTCCCATGGGTGATTCTCTCAATCAGCGGAGCCACAGCCTCAGCCATAGTGTTCACAGCATTGGCACCCATCACGTCTTTACAGTCCACATGCAGTTCAGTGATAACCATCGGACCGGTCTGCGCATTGATCACCTTGACCTCGAGATCCTTAGCGCCGCCACCAACTGAAACCAGCATCGGGTCCTGCTCATTCGCCTTCTTCAAAACCTCCTCCTTAGCCGAATAAATCGCCATCTTAGCCCGATGCGGATCCTTAATCCGAACTGCCTGAATCTGCCCAATCATAACCTGCGATGTGCTGTTAGCGAAAAAACCGCCACCTTCACGCACCATCTTCGCCGCGTAACTGGCAGCAGCTACAACCGACGGCTCCTCAATAGCCATTGGAATCAAATAATCACGCTTGTTAACCAAAAAATTCACAGCAATCCCCAAAGGCACAGGAAACGCGCCGACTACATTCTCAATCATCCTGTCAGCCAAGTCGAGGTCCAACGAACCCGTGGACTGAAGCGTCCTGACCTCCTCATCCGTCAGATCAGCAAACTGCTTCACCAACTGCAACCTATCCTTCGGGCTCAACTTGTAGAAACGCGGCATCTGCGACGTTTTCTCACTCATTCTCTCAACTTCCTGCACGGTCTAAACCTCTCCTACTGAACCCTGCAATGTCGTAATAACTTTAACTACACTCCACGAACCCACGGCACATGCTTTTCTATGATTTTTCCTATAAAAAACTTTAACAACAACCACACAACTCATCGTCAAGAGGAACACAAATGGGCAAAAACATCGTAATACTCGGCAGCGGCGTAGGAGGACTAGTCGCCGCCAACAAACTCACAAAAAAATTAGGCAAAAAACACCACATCACCCTCATCGACCGAAAAACCCAATACGAATTCACACCATCATTCCTCTGGATCCCAGTAGGCTGGCGAAAACCAACCCAGATACTGAAAGACCTCAGCACACTCAACAGAAAGGGCATCGACTACACCAACGCCGAAATCACAAAAATCGACCCACAAAACCGCCGCGTCGAAACTTCAGCCAAAGAGATAAACTACGATTACCTTATCGTGTCCTTAGGCGCAGATCTAGTCCCCGAAGCTATACCCGGATTCGACGACGCCGCCGAAAACCTGTACGATCTAAACCACTTGACACAACTGAAGGACACCCTTGACCAATTTTCACATGGAACCATCACGGTTCTCATATCTAGCACGCCTTTCCGATGCCCAGCCGCGCCATATGAAGCCGCACTTCTGGTCGACGCCTTTCTGCGCGAGAAAGGAGTACGCAAAGACATAGGCATCCAAATCTATACACCAGAACCGTTCCCCATGCCAGTCGCTGGACAAGCAGTCGGAGACGCGGTTAAGAGAATCCTTGAACAAAGAGACATTAGATTCTATCCAGCGATGAAAACTGTCTCGATAGACACGCAAAAAAAGCAGATAAACTTTGAAAAAGGCGAACAAGTCAGATTCGACCTTTTGCTAGGAGTCCCAGTTCACAAAAGCGCTGCTGTGGTCAGAGAAACCAAGGAACTGTCTGATCAGTCCGGATGGGTGCCTGTTGATAAAGGGACGCTGAGAACCCGTTACGACGACGTTTGTGCGATAGGCGATGTAACGGCCATTAAGCTTCCATCAGGCTTAATGCTTCCGAAGGCAGGGGTCTTCGCCCACTACCAAGCTGAAGTAGTGGCACACAACATTGTTGCTGATATTCAAGGTGGCTCGAAAACCGAGTTTGATGGAAAAGGCTACTGCTTCTTAGAAACTGGAAAAGGCAGGGCGGGATTTGCCAGCGGCAACTTCTATACAGCTCCGTCGACAACCATAAAGTTGCGCAATCCAAGTCGTATCTGGCATCTGGGTAAGATTCTGTTCGAAAAATATTGGATGTGGCGCTGGTTTTAGCCCGCTTCCTCGACCCCGACTCGCCTTATCAGTTTCGGCGGAGTGAAAGAGAGCCCAAGAAAACTTAAATTCTCCGCTATACGGGCAGGATTCCTCAGCATCGATTTTATTCCCTTCACATGTGCGGCACCAGCCAGCGCCAAAACGCGGGGAGTTACTCCATTTCTCAAGCCTTCAGTAGCCAACCATGCCAGCCTTGCCGCCATGAGCGTGTCTCGTTCATGCAGCACAACGCGCCAATGCAAGGAGTTCATGGGCAACCTGCGCATTCTCTGCCAGAACTCTTTTCGCGACAAGTCGATTAACCAAATATTAGTGTCTCTGTTATCCAGCGCCTCAACAGCGCCGATAAACTCGCATTTCCGACTGCAAACTCGACTCTCAGGGCACGACGCGCAGTCGCTGTTCAGCATTTCATAACGTCCCATATCAAGCTCAATGGCAAGATCTGTGGGCTTGATCTGAGACACAGCCCGATAGGCATCATAAAGACTGCGCCTAGAGAAATGAGTCGTCCCCAAAAGGTGCACAAACTGAGTGTAGTCAATGTTGTCGATCTCGGTTTGCATTGACAGATGTTCACTCGCTCTTGGCTACTCTATTTTAATGGTTGCTTTCTGCTGTTCATCTTCCGATCTTTTCTTCTTAGGTATGGTTACTGTCAAGACGCCGTTCTTACAGTTAGCCGCTGCTTTGTCAACTTCAACGTCAACGTCTGGCAAGTCAACAATCTTGTAGAAGTTCTTCGCCTTAATCTCTGCCTTTCCTTGCGAGACATTGAGCTTAACGTCGGCTTTTTCAACTCCAGGCAACTCCACGTACAGCTTAATGTTGTCTTCATCTTGAAAAACGTCGGTCAAGGGCTCACGAACTTCCTGTGGAACCTCTTTGGGCAAAGTCAACGTCTTAGGCTTAGCCTTGCCACCGAATTCAAAGCGTCCTCTTGCGATGTATCCTTTTACACCTGGCTCTTCGATAGGCTTTACATCCCACTCGCCCTCCAATTCGCGACTCTTAATGGAGTCTTCGATGTCTTCGATTTCCCTGAACAGCCTCTTGGCGAACCTTTGGTAAAGCTTGTCCACATCGTCAAATATATCTTGAAAATCATCTGACAACTCCTTTCACCTCCTATGATTCTTCCACAGCCTTGAACAGCCGCCTCAACGCAAGGCTCAGCAACAAAAACTCCGCAGCACCAGGCTCAGAAGCACGATATCTGCCGTCTTTAGACCTGACCAGCAAGCCGCCTTCCTGCAACTTCCGCGTGCTTTCCCACACCGTCTTCGGGTTCAAACCCAAGTCTCGCATGAATTCGCCAAACCCCAAAGTCAAATCGTCATCTCCAAGCAATCGCGTCATCATTTTCAAGCGAGTCCCATGTGACAGAGCGTCGAAAAGCTTGGAGAATCTTTCAAGTTCCAAGTCTGAGAAAGTCAGCTCTCTTTCCAGCCGCGGTTTGGTCCAATCCTCCATCGAGAGAGGCATCTCGAAAAGGACTTGACCGTTCTTCTTGAGCAAGAGCTTGAGCTTCATTGTTCTCAGGGCCTGCGGGAGTTTTCATTACTAGTTAGTAACTACTAATTGGTAATTACCAATTATCAATTACTAAAAAGTAATATTTAAGCGTTCTGCGAAAGGATACATCAAAAAGTAAATAACAGAAGAGACAAACTGAATTAATAGCCCCGCGCAAGGATGATGCCCAGCTGTGACCTCACCAAG
>Ga0315314_1003872_pt1 | contig 11482 bp, 13 predicted proteins | sample TDP9_MG_FD_203631 | JGI IMG/M metagenome (GOLD analysis project Ga0315314, IMG submission 203631) | Freshwater sediment microbial communities from Lake Towuti, South Sulawesi, Indonesia - TDP9 | ecosystem: Environmental > Aquatic > Freshwater > Lake > Sediment | place: Indonesia: South Sulawesi...
TAATCTATTAAACGAAGCAGAGCCTGCACTCGCCAGACAGGCCACGATTTATTACAAAGTTTTGGACGTTTGGATGATTCCAGACGCCACCAACAATTACGTTCTTCTCGACTATGGGAACGGCACTTACATTGCCTCGTTTATGGCTGACATTCCAAGCTTCGACGTAGAAGTGTCGGCTCACGTTTTTGACCAAAGAGAAATCTACGTTCAAACAAACGCAACGAGCACACAAATCTGAAAAACAAATCATCTTTCACTAAAGGGTCTGAGGATGACCATATATCACACTAGGAATATTTTTGAGTTGGAAAGAACGGGTATATTAACACTTGAGAATTAGATTTTTGAGGACAACGCACGCATGTACATCAGCATCGTTGAAGACGGAGTTTCAAAGTGCTTCTGGGTTCTGCCCAAACTCGAAAACATCGTGCGCACACGCGTCTTGAAAAAGCGCGAATAAAGGGGCGCTTTGCTGATTAAGTTAGGCTTATAAGAGCCTCATGATTGAATTTTAAATTTGATTTGGTCTATGCTACCCGTCCCTTGGCGCTATGTAGAATCGTGGAACTGCAACGCCTGCGGCTTGTGCTGCAAGGGCTTCGACGTAGTCTTGGATTTTCCCGAATGGATCAACATCGTCAAAGCGTATGGCGTGGACTACACTCAACCGGGCATAAGCAGGCTTTATCTCAGGCGCAAGAACGACGGAACATGCGTTTTCCTACAAAACTGTTACGGCAATTGGCTGTGCTCGCTGCAGCACATGAAGCCCGTAGCATGCAAACTGTGGCCCTTTAAAATCAGTGACAAGCCAAAATATGGCAGACCAAGTGAGGCTCGATACGATTTTGGCAGCATGAAACTATACGTTTACGTTGACCCGTCCTGCCCTGGATTGAGTTGGGGCAGCCCAAACCAGGAGTTTACGAACGCAGTGTTACCTGAATTTGTTGACATGGCTCTGGGACAGCGCAGAAAGCAATTCTACTCAACAGCGAGGCCTTATTCTCAGCCTAGACCATTGATCTGAAAGATAATCTGCCGGTTCGAAGTCTTCAGCTTGGCGCTGCAGTTGATGTCAATGAAATGCGGTTAGGTTTGAAGGCGTGTGGTTCTGAGGAGATAAGCGGATAAAGAAAGAGATAGGAGGTTAAAGAAGCCTATCACAACAAAGAAAAGCCCGATTTGCAGGTAGTAAAAGCCCCAAGGTCGCAATTCGGCTGGAATATAGGGGGAAGTAAGATACGTGTTGGCGTTGCCAAGTGAAAGCAGGGCTGGAAAAGACCACAGTGGAATGGACAAAACGGACGCGATCACGTCTGGGATTCTGGACCTAAACCAGCCTCTCAACAGACCAGTAACTCTGGAAACGTAGAAGAGCCCAGATAGGAACATTAACCCAAGCCAAACGTAAGCAAAGAACATAATACCTGGCGGAGTTCGATATCCCGCAGTCAAGGGATTAATCCACAAGAACCAGATTGAAACCGCGAGAAACAAAGCACCCTCGACAACGTAGGAAACGGCGAGGAGTTGCGTTTTTCTTTGGGGCATGGGCAGAAGTCGACCTCTCTATAATTTAACTTAAGCCTGCCACGTCAAATAAGTGTGTTTAGTAGCGAGCAATCGAGGAGAGACTAAATAAGCAACAATGAGCGTTAGCTCAGAGACTGAGCAACAATGTCCTATCTTAAACGAATCAGGATAACCAGAATTGAGCAAAGACCCGTAGACGCTTGGTACGACTTGAGCTTGCGTCAGATGAGAAACGGTGAGGTAAGCTTCTACAGGGTTCGAGACTTCCTCACTGGAGATTGGCTGTTCAAAACTTGCAAGGACAATGAGCTCGGCAAGGTTATGACTAAAGCTGTGAAGTGTCCAGCTGGCACCCGCTTCGCTCAGCTTGAGGGCAACACCATGGTTTTTCAACAGAGCCAGAGGGAAGGCTGGCTCTACGACATCGTATCTCTGACCCAAGCAGATGAAAATGATAGGCTCTCCCGGAAGGTGGTAGGCTCCTTAGACGAAGTTCCAGTCGTCATTCGAGAAAGCTACGAAATAGTTCCTTACGAAGAGGCTACGGGCAAAACTGCGCCAGGCAAACACTGGGTCACATTGTCAAGGACTGACGACGAAAAAGCCATGATAACCCTATTTCTGCTAGAAAGAGCATGGCCTCTATCCACAACATCACCAGAAGAAAAACTCGAGGCGTTAGAAGAGCAAAACCGCATGAAGCAGGAACAGCGCAAGAAGGAGCTCGACACCGGTCAAACTTGGACATGCCCACTCTGCGGCGATAAATTCCGATTGAAACACATAGAAAGAGAAGCGACGACTAAACACGCACTCAAGAAACAGCAACGGTAAGAGCAACTAAAAGATTGTAGCCAGAACCTCTTGGGGCTTAAATTCCTGTCTGGAGCGCACCGACGCCTCTTCCACATAGAGTTGAACCGCATATTTGAGAGCGTCTTCGCTGATAGGAACATACTCAAGATTAGATTGAAAATAGTTGAGAAGCGAAGCCGCACACGCAAAGCGCAGGGCTCTGTCTTCCAAACGTGCCGAAAAGGTTACAAATTCTCTAGGAATCCGTTCTAAAATGGCGTTGCGTGCCTTTTCAATCATGTCATAAGTCTCAGGCGTTATGAGAACAGGCTTAGGAGGGAAACGTGCCCTAACCAGTGGATGCCGAGTTTCAATAGCGTAGACCAGCGCCAAATGGTCGCGAATTTGCTTTGCGCCTTTTTCGATGTCGATTTCGCCGAACGCCAACCTCATTTGGCTTTCTGCTATTTCGACGAAGCGCTGTTTTGTGAGTCGGTGCAGCCTGCAGAGCATGCGGTCTTCGATGGCGTTGAAGTTGGGGTCTTGAACCGTGACCTCGTAGCCTCGCCCGAACGTAGCCACGTTGTAGTTGACGCTGAAGAAACCGTTGAACCGGTAGGGTCCTATAACCTCCCTGTGCAATTCATACTTGATTTCGCCCCTTTCCATCGCCAGCTTCAAGGGTTCAACCATGCCCTTGTATCGGAACCAATCGTTGAATTCGGGAACGATAAAGTTGAAGGCTCGATTAACATAGGCTTGACCGATTCTGATGAAGCGAGCAGGCGTCATGCCGCCAGCGTAACGGTTGCGACCTGGAATGCCGTGTGGAAAAACCTTGGCGTCTGGCTTGCCCAATATCATGTCTCTCGTGGAAAAGCTCTTGCCCGTCCCGGGCTCACCGAACAACGAGAGGTTCCAACCAGTGCGCATGCCTGTTTTTCCACGCTCGTGAACGATGTCCACGTCTGCTAAGCCGTATTGCTGCGTTATGCTGAGGAGGCTGTCAAAGTACAGAACTGGTCCGAACAGTTTGTTGAGATAGTCAGCTAAGGCGGCTATTGAGAATGCCTTGCCAAACCTTATTGTCGCGTCAACACGGGTCTTAAGTAGACCACTCAAACATTGGTCTAGTTCGGCGTCCATTGTTTCTATTTCTTGTCGCTCCAAAGCCACATAGTCCACCTCACCCACCTCAGAAGGCGCTCCTACAGGTGAAACGGTCACCGCAACCGCTGGCGCACGCTCTGGAGGAGCCACACCCAATTCGGACTGAATGAGGGGAGAAACTTCCTCAGAAATCTTCCATTCTTTGTAGCCATCGCCTTGGTAGGAAACGACAACAATTTTCAATCTTTCAAGTTCGTTCATAATGGGCGCGGGGTCGATGCCGTGTTTGAGATTGGCGGCTACGTCTCTTAGACTGCAGCCCTTGCCGGCGTCAAGAAGAACCTTCAAAACTTCTAACCCATTCTTTCCATGCTTTTTCCTAACTTGGCGAAGATTTGCCTGAATTGTTTTCCACATCCCTTCGAGTAGTAGGGCGCCGTCTTCAAACGTGTAGTTCTTCCCTCTGAATATAATCCATTCACGTGGCTTGTGCCCATCAAAAACCTCCTTCAGACGGGCGTCGCTTATCGCGGATGCAATTTCAAGGGCCGCCTGTTCCTCGTCGATGGTCCATGCATCTTCGAAGCGTTCAAAGTATGGAATGGTGAGGCTCTTGCCGATTTCGAAGAGACGCTGACGTGGAAAGGCACGTTTCAGAAGAATCTTCCGCTCAACCATTTTGTCTTCAAAGTGAAGCATAGTTCATTTGTCACTGTGAGGTTTATGGGTCGATTTTTCCGTAGTTTGCGAGAATTATGTACAAGTCTTTATCGTCTACTTTTTTGTCTATGTTTATGTCTACTATGGGGTAATAGTTGGGGTCTCCCTCTTGTGAACGGTAGGCTTTGAGCAGCCAGAACACCTCTACGTAGTTGACTTTGTTGTCTGGCGGTGCAGGCGGCGTGGTCGTGCTGCCTGCAATGTCGGCTGGAGGACGCTGAATGGCATACCAAGCATTGACCAATCCATAACCATAGTAGTCGTCTCTGCCTGAAGAGCCTCTGTCAAGAGCCGTATCTTGAAGTTTTTTCCTAACCTCAGGGGCGTCCCACCTTCCGTTTTGGATTACATCGTAATCTGGGTCCATTTTTGAGGCGTAGATCAAGGCTGCCACAGCTGCAACGTGAGGGGCTGCATAAGATGTGCCACTGTCGACCACGTAAAGTTTATAGTCAGGAGGTAAATCACCATTGCCGGTGGATTCTATGTTTTTTCCAGGAGCAACGAACTCCAACTCAGGACCATAATTTGAACCCCAGTTTGGCGTTTCGACCCATCTTTGATCATTTTCGTCAACTGCTCCAACAGCGATAACAGAATCATATGCGGCTGGATAATAGACGTATTCATTACTGTTACCCGCTCCAGCTATTAAAAGCCTATTCCAATTGATATATAAGTCGTCACAAGCTTGTTTAAGCGCTCCTAGTGAAGAGGGGTCTGGTTCTGCTGCGTCTATGACTATTATTTGTGCTCCCCAATTGGCAGACCAATAGAGCGCGTCTACAACATCCTGCGGATCTGTTATTAAGGTTATAGCTTTAGCTGCGAAAAGGCTAACGCCTGGTGAAACGCCGATTAAGCCGTAATCGTTTATTATTGCTGCTAATATTCCAGCGACTAGGGTACCATGAGGCCAAGTGTCATCCCACCATGCTCCGCCTCCCTCTACGAAGGTTTCTCCCATTATGACTTTGCCTTGTAAATCGGTGTGGTAATACCAGATTCCAGTGTCTCTAACTGCAATGGTTATTCCAGTACCAGTAGTTACAAGCCAAGCAAGGTTCGATCTGATTCTCTCCACATTCCATGGAGGTGGCTCGACGGCTAAAGCTTTTCCAGTAAGTGTAAGAGGTAAAATTACTGCTAATGTCAATGCAAACAACTTTCGCATTTTAACTCTCCCCTCTTATTTTAGGGGGTAAAAAAGATAAGTTTTAGGGTTTCTTTGATGCGTGTTATTTGATTGTTATTATTATTGGCGAAGTCTCTAGAAATGGTGGAAATTCTAAGCGCCCTGCAACTGCATCGTCAAGCGCGCCAATCTTGAGGGTTTTTCCCACAATTGCATATGTGCCTTTAGGAACTTGTTTCCTTTCCCCAATCGTGATTTGATTCCAAGTGTATGTTCGGCTTATTCCTTCATTAGGCTCTAGAGTAATTCTCTCTATAGCCTGGGGAAGTAATCCGCGCCCCCAAACTTTTGTGCCACTTGCGTTGTAAACATCAGGATAGATCCCTCCCAAAATTTTTTCTGTAAAGGTTATTGTTATTGTTGTGTTTCCTATGTTCTTTAGTGAAACTGTTATGTTTATGGGTTCGCCTTGTACAAACTCTGTTTTTTGAAGTTCCAGTTTTAATTCCAATGGCCCAGTGGTAAGAACCGAAGTCAAAGAAGTTGCGCCTCTCCCAGCAAAAAAGTTCATTCCATAAACACTAAAGGCAATGAGGACCGCAGACGCAATGAGAACACCTGCTATGCTAGAACCAACTAACTTCTTAGTTTTACCAAGCATTTCTCATCGCCCTAACCCTAATCGAACTGAGATATTTAAGATAACAGTTTTATACAATTTGTATAACCTTTTATACGCTAAGATTTTTGAAGCCACGTTCTAACGGTCTCATACCAGAAAATAACCGTGCCGAATATGGCTAAAACTAACGCAAATGCGCTCCAAAAACTCATCTCTTTCAAAAATATAACAACGTAGACCAAAAATGTGGTAAACATCGTGGCGTAGAACAGATATCTTGGAAGCAAGAAGACCCCAAGCCTAACAAACTGCTTAAGAACACCGACTCTAACCTCTCTAACAAGATAGTATTCGCCCTGTTCATTCTTCTTCACCAATCCTAATTCCTCCAGCTTTTCCAATGATATGCTGCAAGCCTCGGACTTGAGAATCTCAGAGCTTTCTGAACCTCTCTAGCTCCTACACCGCTATTTGGCGACTTCAGCATGTACTGGTACACTTGAAGAGTTTTACCCTTTAACTCAGCCTCTATCTTCTCCTCATCCACTTCCATGGTCATTCCTAAAGTCCCTCTAAGTATATGCTTTGATGAGGTCTTGGGCTCCACTCTGGCTTATCCAGCCTTCCGCTCGCAGTTCTTCCAAGCCTCTAGTCAGTGTTTCCTTAAAGTTCTGCCTGTCAAAGATATTATTCGAAGCTGCAGTCTCAAGCAGACGCTCGTTGAAGCCTTTTTCAGACTTCGCCTTCTCTTCAAGAAAAAGCTCAAGCATCTTATTCAATGCCTTAGACCTAGGCTGCAAGAACAGATTAAGCCTCGAAGCTCGTCCTAGACTTCTTATGGTTTTCTTAAGCGCTTTAACAATGCCCTCATAACTCATCACCTTGACCGGCGGGAATACTTGAAACTGGGTTTTCTTTTTGGCTTGGTAACAGGCAAGGTAAAAAGGCAAGCAAAGTAGGGTGGGTTCATCAAACGGCATAGGCATGGCTAATCTCTTGAGTTCCGTTGCCTGCTCCAATTTCCTCTTGACAAGTCCATCAATCTGAACCGCAATTTGGTTGGTTGCGAGCCTAAGGTTTTCGATTTCCTTCTGCTTGGTTTCAATGTTGCTGTCTCGCTGAACCTCGATGTCTACGATTTTCCTTTTTTCTCGGTCAACCAACGCTTGATAACCATACCTTAACTTTTCAGTGTCGGCTTCATTCTGTCGACGTGTTTTTTCGATAAATTCAGAAAGTGCCCTTATTCTCGACTTGACTTCCTCGATCTTGTTTTCAGAAACTCGAATTCGGTGTTCCCAGTGTGTCACGCCAATTTTGTCGTGTCTCTTCTTGCGAGTTTCTCTCCTCTTCGAGAAATCAGCCCTTGCGAGTTCGAGTCTTTGCAGTTCGCGTTCACGCCTTTCCTTCTCTCTTTCCTTGGCCTTCAACTCGTTCTCCATGATTCGGTTCATTTTAGCTATTCGAGCGTCTCGTTCCTTCAGCACCTGTTCGACTTTCTTCTCCACGGCGGGGCGCAGTCTGGAGATTTCAGCGTCGTAGGTTTCGCGCGTGGACTCGATTTCCTTCAGAATCATCTGCTCGTGATGCTGTGCAGCTTCGTTTAAGAGATTTCTAGCGTATTCTAGGCTTCTTATCTCTGACTGAATCCCTTTGTGAACCTGCAACACTTTATTGGCGCTTTCAACAGCCGCTTGCGGGTCAAATTTAGGCAACGCCAGAACAGCAGAGTCATTTTCCTCCAACCCCCGAGACCGCGCCTCCTTGACGTATTCAACAAAAGTCGACAGCAGTTCCTCGTCTGTTATCAAGGCGTTAACTGGAATCTTGACGGTTTTAGAAAAGTCCTTAAACGTTTTCTCGTGTTTTTTGAGTGCTGTCAGAAACTGCGTCCTAATCGATGCGCCACGTTCAATGTCATCGATGAAAGCCGTGCTGTCGGGCAATTCTGGAGAAGCGATGGTCGAGGAAAAAGCGCCCAAGCCGTCTATGATTATGGATTCATTCTCCCACGGAACAGCCCACAATGGATAATGGAGTTTAGATACAACTGATTCCTTCTTAGTCAAAAAAAGGATTGCCGCCACTTCCATGTCCGGGGTGAAAGCCTTCTTTCTTTCTTTATCTGAAACGGCATAGGGCAGAACCAAACATGTGGTGGACATGACTCAGCTTCCACAACAACAATTGAGTTTTCGGTTATTAATCTTTAAATGAAAAAAGATGCGTGCACACACTATTTGAAGAGGAAGGAGAGCGACTTCTCAACAAATCGGTGGTCGAGTTTTTCATACGCTTCGGTGCTGCCCACATCATACCAGAAGGCGTCCGAGAGGTAACCGTAGACGGGTTTGCCCCTTTTAATAAGGTAGGGAATCACATCTTTCATGAGGTCGACTCCCCGCTTTCTAGGGAACAACTTCTCGATGTCGTTTAGTGTTTCGCCCTCGAGAACCATGATGCCTACGCTCACTGGCTTCTCCAACTCTGGCTTTTCCACAAACCCCAAAATTTTGCCGTCTTTGTCGAGGTCAGCCAGTCCAACGCGGACGGTGAAGCCAGACGCTAAGGCAACGGTTGCCACCGCTCGTTTGCTCTTGTGGTAGTCTAGTAGTCTGCTCAGATTCATGGTGGTGACAATGTCTCCGTAGTATACAAGCAATGTATTGTGGGTATTTACTATTTTATGGGTGAAGGCGTTGAGCACCGAACCCGCCGTGCCCTTGAACTTGGGAACATCGTGCACGTAGGAGATTTTGACCCCGAATCTCGAGCCGTCGTTAAAGTAATTGACGATTTGCTCAGCCTTGTAGTCGACGAGGAAGGCAACATCGATTATGCTGTGATACTTGAGCAGACGGACAACGTATTCCAGCAGGGGTTTCTGTCTTAACCCAATTGGAATGAGGGCTTTCTGGAAGTAGTAAGTGATGGGGCGCAGTCTGGTGCCAGGCCCGCCGCAGAGAACTAGACTCTTGACGCTTTCCAAATTGACACATCTCCAGAGAAAAGAGAAATTAAGTAGAAGCGGAAAGAGGCGGCTTTCAGCGTCATTACTTCTTCTTTTTCTCTTCCGCCTTTTCTTCCTCTTCGGGTTTTGCCTCTTCTTCCTTCTTTTCTTCCGTTTCAAGCTCTTCGATAGGTTTTGGAGGCGGAGTTGTCGCCATTGTCCAACCGATCCAGGCGCCGATTCCAAGCACAGCGACGAAGGCTATGAGCACTGGAATCGCAACCAGCCAGTATCTGACGACGGATTCGCTCCCAATGTTGAGCCACGATTTGATGTACGGATCGTAGAAAAACAGTCCAATTATGTAGCCGATTATGAGGACCACGCAAACGATGAAGATTAATCCGCCTATCGCTTGATCTTTACTCACCAAGTTTCACCACCAATTTAGCCATGTTTAGAAAACAACCCAATTATAAGGTTTGCCGTTAAAAGCTAAATGGTTCCTTCTTCCCACGAGGCTATATACTTCTTTTGCTCAGGAGTGAGTTTGTCGATTTTCACGCCTAGGGCGTTCAGTTTCAATGCTGCCACCATGCTGTCAATTTCTTTGGGCACATCGTAGACTTTGGGTTCCAGCTGTTTGGCTTTCATCAAATATTCTACGGAGAGGGCTTGATTGGCGAAGGACATGTCCATAACCTCTGACGGATGTCCCTCAGCGGAGGCAAGGTTGACTAGTCTTCCTTCAGCAAGCAGGTAGAGTTTCGTGCCGTTTTTCAAAGCGTATTCCTCTAAGTTGGGTCGAAGGGTTCGTTTGGATTCAGCCAAGCCTTCGAGGTCGGGTATGTTTATTTCAACGTTGAAGTGTCCACTGTTGGCGAGCAAGGCGTGGTTTTTCATCCTTAGCATGTGTTCCTTTCTAATGACGCCAGTGTTTCCAGTCAACGTGACAAATATGTCGCCAATCCTTGCCGCTTCTGCCATAGTCATGACTTGGAAACCGTCCATGATTGCTTCCAGCGCTTTAACAGGGTTCACTTCGGTGACTAGGACGTGGGCGCCCATGCCTCTGGCACGGTTTGCCAAGCCTCGTCCGCACCATCCGTAGCCGCTGACGACGAAGTTTTTTCCAGCTAACAACACGTTTGTGGCTCGTAGGATTCCGTCTATTGTGCTCTGTCCCGTTCCGTAGCGGTTGTCAAAGAGGTATTTTGTGTAGGCGTCGTTTACAGCGATTATGGGATACTTGAGCGCCTTCGCCTTCTCCATTGCTCGTAGGCGCACTAAGCCCGTCGTGGTCTCCTCGGTGCCGCCATTAATTCTTTCTAAAGCCTCGGTTCGTTTAGAATGAACTGTACCCACGAGGTCAGCGCCGTCGTCCAAGGTGATTACGGGCTTGTGATCGATAACCTTGTTGACGCACCAGTAGTATTCGTCTGTGGTTTCGCCGCGCCAAGCATAGACGTTGATGCCCATCTTAGCCAGCGCTGCCGCAACCTCGTCTTGAGTCGAAAGCGGATTAGAACCGCAGAGGGCAACTTTCGCGCCTCCAGCCTTAAGCGTCTGGGCTAGAACAGCTGTTTCCTTCGTAACGTGGAGGCAAGCACCTAAAACAGCACTCTTCAACGGTTTCTCTTTCTCAAACCTCTGTCTTATCTGAGCCAAAACGGGCATGTGGGCAGAAGCCCATTCTATGAGCAAACTGCCTTGATCAGCCAGTGATACGTCTTTTACTCTAAATTCCACACGCTTTCACCGTTCCCAAATGTAAGACACGAAATATTTATATTTTTTGAAGTTTGCTTATAGAATGATGAAATTAGAGTAAAAAAAGTAACATTTTATCATTGGGGACACGGATTGAAGGTGGACAGGCATGATTTAAGGGTCTTAGAGATTCTTCAAGGCAACTGTCGGACTTCGCTTTCTCAAATAGGTGAAAAGGTTGGCTTGTCTCGACATGCAGTGAGGGACAGAGTAGAGAAACTCTTTGAAAGCCGTGTCATTCTGGGACCGACCATCGTTGTGAATCCTTTGCTTGTGGGATTCAGACGAACCGTGTTCTTCGAGTTTAAAACGAATCCACACGAGCCTTGGCTTGCCAAACTGTTGGAAAAAACCGGCTCATGCGACCTGCTAGACGGCATCACGGGTGAATACTCGCTTTTTGGCAGGTTCAGATTGAAAGACGACGAGCATTTTGGTCGAATTTTGAAGAGGATAGATGATGCTATGGGAAAGAGTTACTTCAAGAAGTACAGGGTTGTAAACGCCATTCGAATCTTTAAAGAGACCGGCGTCACCTTTAAGGCGATGACAAGCGAGAGCGCAGAACTCGACGATGTCGACTTCAAGATTCTGGAACTCTTGCTAAACCAAGTGGATTATGTTAGGGCGCCTTTGCCCCTTTCCACAGTGGAGCTCAGCAGACTCCTGCACAGGTTTGGAATTGAAATTTCTCAGCCCGCAGTTTTCAACAGATTGTCAAGATTGGAGAGAGAAGGTGTCATTCTTCGGCACATTCTAAGAGTTAATTATTCACGGGTGGGCTTACAAACGAAGTTCATGGTGAGAGTCAAGGTGAACCCCAACGTCTATGATAGAG
>Ga0315314_1003873_pt1 | contig 11480 bp, 12 predicted proteins | sample TDP9_MG_FD_203631 | JGI IMG/M metagenome (GOLD analysis project Ga0315314, IMG submission 203631) | Freshwater sediment microbial communities from Lake Towuti, South Sulawesi, Indonesia - TDP9 | ecosystem: Environmental > Aquatic > Freshwater > Lake > Sediment | place: Indonesia: South Sulawesi...
CGGTGCATCAATCCTTGACCAAGACTTGGACATTGGGGAAGAAGGTTTCGTTGACGTTGTTTTGTCTCCCGTCGCTCTCGTGGCGGGTAGGTATTACTCCGTCAGAATCGTGACTGAAAGGGGGATTGTTTTTGAATCGGAGTTTGTTGCGTAGAAGAACGAGGTTTGGAAGTTCAAAGGGTGTCTCCTCCATTATCGCAACGGTGTTTCTTATCTTAACGGTTTTTGTTCTGTCCACCAACATCTTTCTTTGGACCCTATCGCAAAACTCATTGTACAACCAAGCCGTGAAGGAACGTAATCAGCAAGATGTTGATCGCCTTTTGGAAAACATCATTGCTACAAACACAACCTACGTTGTTCCTATTACTGGCACAGTAAACGTGACAACTGATATCGTGAATAGCGGCTCCGTTACAGCTCAAATAGTAACCCTGTGGGTTATAGATGCAACTCTGCAGGAATACAATGTTACTGACTTGCGAGCAAGCAACCTCAACCTTAACCCTGGAGATAGCCTAACTTTCATGAAGGAAGTGCAAATACCAGGTGCAAGTTCACCTGACTCGTTTAGTGCTTGGTTCGTTACAGCAAGGGGAAACACGGTGAACCTTGCGATAGTGCAAACCACGATAGTAGCCGATGTTGCTCAAGGAATAGGCGCTATGGCTCTAAACTTTTACGCGTTTAGGTATTTCACCTATGCATCCGGTACCCGGTTGGCAAACTATCCAGGTGGTAGCACCAGTTTCAATGTGCCTAGTTCGACATTCATTGCTTTTGGCGCTCTTTTAACCAATCTTGACCCAATTAAAGAGACAATCATACTTAACAAATATTCAGAAGTGTGGATATACTTCCCACAATCACCAGGTCAGAATCGTCTCTGGTACGTTGTAAACGTTGATTCTAATGGAAACATTGCCTCTTCATATTCCTCACCAATATCCATTGCGTACAGGGAAACAAAGTTGATAGTTTTCGCATCGAGTACATCGGGGTCGTTTTCGTCGGCTTCTAGAGTCTCCATACTACGTTCGGACGACACATGTGCTCTTAATCTTTTGCTACTTGGAACAATTGGAACCCGAGATTACGCACAAAACATACCATTTGTCGCGTTGTATGTCAAACCATAATCTCAAACATCCCTATTCTTTAATCCCTATGCGCTGCGAATTCACGCTTTGGAAACTATAATAAAGCTTGAGCCTAGCCTTTGAAGAGTGTTACGATTTTTTTATTTTGTGTGTGCTTAGTTAGGATAGGTCTATTTTTCTGTGTGTGAGAGAAAATTTTTGTGTTGGGTTGAGTGGCGTCTGTTTGTGTTTTGGGCTCTGTTTAACTTGGGTTTAGGGTGTGTGTTTTTAACATGCTTATTGGTGGTTTCTTGGTGATTTATTGGGTATTTCTTGGATGTTGAGTTTGGATGAGTTTGTGCGCACAAGTTGAGATAGCTTGGTTTTGGTGATGATGAGATTAACTGCATTCTTGACTATCTTTATCCTGCCTTAGCCAACGAAATCCAACAACCCAGAAAACACTCATGGAAGGATAAACAGATTTATAGTATTATACCCATACCTCTTAGCGGTGACTCCTTTGGAGAAAGCTGTACTGCTAATCAAAAAATATGACAAACTAATAAGTAAACACCCTGGAAAATGGGTCGTCATCTCCAACGACAAAGTAATCGTTACGTCTGAAAACATCGAAGAACTCACCAAAAAAATAAAACAACTAAACGACATTCTAGTAGCTTACTCGCCTACTCCTTCTGAGAAAAAAATTGGCTACCTTCTCCAAACGAGGACAATCACTTGAATAGAAACTTCAAAACAATCATTGACGAAGACGGATTCGTAAGACTACCTATCCGAATACACGGGCCCCGCAAAAGAAGCATCAAACTCATCGGAATTGTAGACACAGCCTCAAGCTACACCATAATCCCGCCATTCGCCTGCCAACTACTCAATCTACCCCTATTTGACAAACAAAACCCAGAAATCACAGTGCTCACTGGAAGCGGCTACATTCAGGCTTCACTCAGAAAAGCAGTCCAAATCGAAATTCTCGGAAGTCAAATTCGAAAAAGAAACATGCCAGTCCTCTGCCACCACATTCCACGAGGCGTAACCATCCTAGGACACACCTTCCTAAAAGACTACAAAGCAACATTCAACTGGAAACAAAACACATTCACACTAGAAGAACAAAAATAACCACAGTAAAACGCCTACTGCTAGCTAATTCGTGCCTAAGCCAACGAAACCCAACAAGCCATAAAACACTCATGCAAGGATAATGCAAGTAAAGATTTAAACACCGACAATTAATAGACTCATGATTTGAGCCGGGATGGCAGAGTGGTTATTGCGCAGGCCTTGAGAGCCTGTGGCCTTTCGGGGCCGCATGGGTTCAAATCCCATTCCCGGCGCCAACTTTTCGTTTATCTTTTTATCATTGCGTAGATTACTAAGCCGAATACTCCGACAAACACGACTATGAGCATGAGGACGAATTCTTGGGGCAGACCGAACCAATAGTGCTTAACGTCGTAGTTGAGGGACACTGTCTTGTCAACTACTGATCCAGAGTTGTCAAAAACTAAATTGAAGGTTCCTTTCTCCGGTGCGCTGAACCTGAAGTTGGTGACAATTACACTCTCGATGGGCAAGACGACTAGTTCATTTGGACCCTTAACGGTGAAGTTTATGTCCTTTGATTCTTCGCTGCCCAAAACGGTGATTCTACCAGACACCTCATCCTCAGCCTTTAAGTCAACACTCCTGACAACAGTCTGCCCAGCCCGTACAGAGAACGTCTCGGCAGTTGCCACAGCCATGCTGGTTAATAGCGAAAAAAATAACACAAAAAGAGAGAACAGAACGACACTGCTTGCTTTGAGGCGGCTCATTTCCGAATGCACAGACCTGCAATTTACAGTTTAAGAAGGGGAGCGGAAAGAGGTTATGAAGCAAAAATAAAGATTCTATCTCTCTTTGTTCATCAATAGAATTCTTTGTTGGATGAACAAAGGCTGGCTCGTCTGATTAGAGTTTTCAATGGAAAATTTACTTTGAGTTTCAATGGCGGTCTTCCCGTTAGTTTTATCCGACAATAGAATTTGTTTGTCCGACAATGAAGACTCCTCGTCTTAGTTGCGTCACAACAGAAAACTTTTGTGGCACCATAACAGAAAATCAGGGTACAGTATAGGCATTTTGTCTTAGTCTGTTAGGACTCAATACCACGCACTCCTAAAGAACACGCCTTCTTTTGGTAACCCAAAAAATTTCTTTGATCACCAAACAATGGTGTGAAGAGAGTCATCATTAGGCATACGAACAGTTGCGGTGTTGTTAAACGTTTGCTCCTGCGAGGGTTATCATTGCCCGTATAGCTTTAAACGCCTCCAAGTAATCATTTGAGACAAAAGAAACCGTTCTACCGTTGATTCTTTTTGCGCCAGGCAAGAGCTCAGCCATCTCAGTCATACCCGTGTGTATGAAGGAAACCTCAATCTTTATTGGAGGCTTCACCCTGAACGGCTTGAACTTGTGGACATTCTTCAATGCTCTCGTGACCCCCTTTTTGATGAGCGCCCTAGCCCTTGATGGGCTGACGCAACGCGCTGCAAATCTGCCCACGCCTTGTTTCACGGCTACTATCTCTACTAAGCCTAAGATAGAGCGGGCTTCCTCGGTTACCACGCTGTCGCCTGTTACAAGAATCACTGGAACCTTAAAGTAGCCAGCCAGAGCAGCGTTGATTCCTGTCTCGCCCATAGGCTTGCCGTTTACGAGCACATCGCTTATTATTCCGCCGTGGTATGTGTGCTCCAAAACTCCAGTGTAGGAACCCCTTCGAGCGTGGTAGCCGATGAAGAGGGCGGCGTCAAAAGACGGGTCGATTCCTTGCATCATCGAGAGAGGCTTGGGCGAGCCAGTTATGAGCTCAGCAGCCTCGTGGAGCTCTTCGGGTATGATGTTTCTCATTGTGCCATGCGAATCGTTTACGAGAATGTTTGTTGCGCCAGCTTGAAGTGCACCCTCTATGGCAGCGTTCACCTCGTATGTCATAAGTTTACGGGCTCTCTCGTGTTCCTTCCCATCACGAAGCGTGTGCTCCCCGTGAACGATTCCTGCCACTCCTTCCATGTCCGCTGATATGTAAACTTTCAAAGACTGCCACCTTGTCTTCCATTTTTAGGAGAGGTTCTTAAATAAAGCATTTTCAATACTCTTCGTTCAAGTCGGTTGCGGCAAAGAAGAAGAGGGAAAAAGGGTTTGCAAGAATCCGAAGCCGAGAGATTAGCAAGAGAGGTAAAAGAATTTGCACTAAAGTCTGGCGCCAACTTGGTTGGGATTGTCTCCGCTGCTGCAATTGACGCCCTACCAGCCATCTGGGTAGGATGGACCATCCGCGAATACACCAAGAAGACGGTTGAAATAATGCCAGACGCCAAGTCCATAGTTGTCATAGCCTACCACGTCTGGGACGACATGCTCGAAACAGCCATCAAAAAGGGCGAAAGATGGGTTTATCCAGGCTATTTATCATTAACAGTAATAGCAATCAGAGTAACACAGTTCTTGGAATCAAAAGGGTTCAAGGCTGTTCCCTTCTTCTTCAACTCCTACAAACGCTTGGCACAACTGGCTGGATTTGGAAACTACGGCAAAAACGCCCTAGTAATAAATCCAACGTTTGGTCCATGGATACGCCTAGCTCCAATAGTGACAAACGCCGAAATGACCCCGAACAAACCATTTGACGCAGACCTTTGCGGCTCCTGCGAACAATGCGTCAAAGCCTGCCCAGTGAACGCCTTAACTTCATACAAGGTGGACGACACAAAATGTTTGGTGGGTGTTCACCTTTCAGGTCAAGAAGCGTCGAGATACGAAGAAGCGCTCAAACGTTTTGAACCCGCCCTCTCAAGACACTCCCATGTAATGTGCATGGAGTGTCAAAAGGCGTGCAGATACGGAAAAAGAGAGCCCTAAAGCCTCCTCTCGTATTGAGCAGCTGAGCATAAAGTCTTCTAAAGAACCGCTGAGGAGGAGAACAAAGGAAGGGTAGTGCTGGCGTTTTAAAAGCTTACCTGGAACGTTATCAGCGAGCCAAACATGCTTGAGAGTTTTACTGAATACGTTGTTCCCTGTGTATAAGCACCCTTAATGTAGGTTATTCCCAGCGAAGAAGCCGCAATCTTAACTGTTTGGACCAGGAGCGCGACTTCACTGTTTACGTATGCGTTCAAGATTTCAACGGTAAACTGACCAGTGTTGAGTATGGAGGCGGTTATGTGCGTGGTGTTTATGCCGGTTGATTCGACTAACAGTATGCTCATCTGAGTGTTGAAGTTGTTGGTCATGCTGAACACGGAACCCATTATCGTGTTGTAGAAAAAGATGCCGGCGACCAAGGTGACGATGACTAGCAACATGGTGGCGAGCACCAGCGAGCTGCCCTTCCTTGACCTTGCCATTTTTCGCATCATTGTCACCATCAATCGCATGCATACTTAATATGCTTATCAACATAGTTGGTGTACAACAAAACATATAAACATGTTTTATCCTTCAGAATCCGAATAAACCACACGCCGCCATTAATAAACGCTTATAAAAGGCGTTTACCTCACAATGTTTCCCGAAAGCTTTATACAGAATGTTTCCTTCTTGAGAATTTTCTAAAACGCTCTGAAAAGGATGCTTACCATTGCAGAGACAAAGTCCGCAGAGCCTCAAAGTTGCGATTGAGATAAACAACAACTATTGTAGCAGCTGCACCGTCTGTCGCTCGCTTTGCCCCTTCGAAGCCATTTTTAAAGACGAAAGCACTGGCGAAATCAAGATAGACGTTGAAAAGTGCCAAGTCTGCGGACTCTGTTCAAGCGCCTGTCCATCCGAAGCCATAGACTTAGTTTACTACGACGACGATTCGCTGGTCTCTTACACCAAGAGACTCATGAAACAGAAAAGGTCTAAAACGTTAGTTTTGACGTGTAGAGGAAACAGCCCAGCCCCGTGCGAAATAATTGATATGCTCAAGGAAAAGGGTGTCCGAAGTTTTGTCTCCCTACGCCTGCCGTGCGTCGGACGTGTTTCACCCGAGTTTTTGTTGAGAACACTGGCTCAAGGCGCCAACAAGATAGTTGTCATGCAGTGTGAAGAAGGTTTTTGTCGATTCAAGAAGGGCAGCGAGGTCAACGCCAAAAGACTCAAGTTGACGCAGGCAACCCTCAATCAACTGGGCTTCAGAGACGACACGCTGAGTTTTATCAAAGTTTCCAACAAGGCGGTTTACGACACCCAGAAGTGTGTGGGATGCGACAAGTGCACTTTCATATGTCCCTACGAAGCCATCGAAGCCAAACCTTTGGCTACGCCCGAGATTAATCTAGACCGCTGTGTTGGATGCGGCGCCTGCGCCTTAGTCTGCCCACACTTGGCGGTTCAGCTCAAGGGCTTCGAATACGAACCCGTTTCGAAACTGGTCCTCGACTATGGCGCCAGAGCAAAGAAACTGAAATCTGAGGGCACGAAGCCAATCATTCTGGTCTTCTGTTGCCAGTGGTCAGAGTTCTCAGCGTTAGACACGGTTAACCCGAGTTCTCTGCCCAAGAACACCATGCTCCTCGAGATTCCTTGTTTCAAGGGACTAGACCCTGTTCACGTTGTGGAGGCGTTTTACGCGGGCTTCGACGGCGTCTTAGCCGTGACATGCGCTGAGAAAGACTGCAAACTCGAAGAGGGAAAAGAAACAGCCGAGTTGAACGCGGCGGTTTTGAAAAAGACCTTGAACAAACTCCATCTAGATGACAGATTCGAGGTCTGCACCGCTTCTCCGCGTTACGTGGGTGACTTCAACTCCAAACTGGAAAACTTCCTCGAGAAAGTGTCTTCTTCGATGAAAATGAAGCCTGGAGGAGCGGTGACCTAATGTACAAAATCGTTGCCAAGCGAGAGCTCGCTCCGAAAATCAAACTGTTGGAGGTCGCTGCCCCCGATATAGCTACAAAGGTTAATCCCGGACAGTTTGTGATTCTGAGAGTGTGTGAAGCAGGCGAAAGGATTCCAATCACGCTAGTCGATTCAAACACTCAAAAAGGCACTATCACGCTTGTTTTCAACGAAGTGGGCAAAACAACCAAACAATTAGGCTTGTTAAACCAAGGCGATTACATCCCCAACATAACTGGTCCATTGGGCAATCCGTCTGAGATCCAGAGGTTTGGCACGGTTCTCTGCGTCGGCGGAGGCGTCATGATAGCGCCACTGCTCTTTCAGGTCTCAGCTCTGCGTAAGGCTGGAAACAAGCTCATCACGGTCATAGGTGCGAGAATCAGAGATCTGCTGATTTTTGAAAAAGAAATGAAAGAACTTAGTGACGAGTTTTACGTCGCCACAGAGGACGGTTCGAAAGGTTTCGAGGGATTAGACTTCCTCAAGGATATACTCAACAAGCGGAAAATTGATCGTCTCATAGCCATGGGTCCAGTTGTTATGTTGAAGACCGTTTCCGAAATGACCAAACCTTTTGGCATCAAGACAATCGTCACGCTGACGCCTATCATGGTTGACGGCATGGGCATGTGTGGCGCCTGCAGAGTATCGGTGGCTGGAGAAACTAGGTTCGCGTGCGTCGATGGACCAGAATTTGACGGGCATCAAGTCGACTTTGACCAACTGATAAAGCGACAGAAAATGTACTTACCCGAAGAGAGGCTTTCGGCGCTGTTCCATGAAAGGCTGCGAGGAATCAAACTTGGCAGAGGCTAAGGCTGAAAAGCCTCCTCAAGACCGATGGCACGCTGTTCCAATGCCCAAGCAGAAGCCGGAGGACCGAACCCACAACTTCAACGAGGTTGCGTTGGGCTACACTGAAGAGCAAGCCTTGGCGGAAGCCTCAAGATGCATAACTTGCCCGACTCTACAGTGCGTCAAGGGCTGCCCCGTAGAACTCGACATCCCAGCCCTCATCAAACTCATCAAGGAGAAAAAGTACGACGAAGCCATACGAAAGGTGAAAGAAAAGAACAGCTTGCCAGCCATCTGCGGTCGAGTCTGCCCGCAAGAGGAACAGTGTCAAAAACTCTGCGTCATGGGCATAAAAGGTGAACCCGTGTCTATTGGAAGGCTGGAACGCTTCGTCGCTGACCTCGAACTTCAAAAGGGAGTCACGGCTCCACCCGTATCAAACTCCACCGGCAAAAAAGTGGCCATCATCGGAGCTGGTCCCGCTGGGCTAACAGCAGCCGCCGACTTAGCCAAACTAGGCCACAAAGTTGTGGTTTTTGAGGCGCTCCACCTAGCGGGTGGTGTCCTCGTTTACGGTATTCCAGAATTTAGACTGCCCAAAAGAATAGTTCAAGCCGAAGTTGATTATATTAAAAAGTTAGGTGTGGAAATCCGAACCGACGCCATGATAGGCAGATTGTTCACAATAGATGAGCTGTTCAAGAAAGGATTTGAAGCCGTTTTCATTGGAACAGGCGCAGGACTGCCCCAGTTTATGCGCATACCCGGCGAAAACATGGGCGGAATCTATTCGGCTAACGAATTCCTGATTCGCGTCAACCTAATGAAGTCCTATCTGTTTCCTGAGTTTGACACCCCCATCCGGGTTGGCAAGCACGTGGCGGTTATAGGCGGCGGCAACGTAGCCATGGACTCAGCTCGAAGCGCGTTGCGACTGGGCGCAGAACAGGTCTGCATAGTTTATCGAAGGTCGAGAGAAGAGATGCCCGCACGACTGGAAGAAATCTTGAACGCCGAAGAAGAGGGCATAATCTGCAAGTTTCTAGCCGCACCCATCAGATTCAAAGGAGACGAGAGAGGCTGGGTAAAAGGAATGGAATGCATCGCCATGGAACTAGGTGAACCCGACGAGTCGGGAAGGCGCAGACCAGTTCCAATAAAAGGCTCCGAATTCGTCATGGATGTGGACACCGTGGTTGTGGCGATTGGGCGCACCCCAAACCCCATAATCCAGCGAACCACAAAAGGCTTGGAAACCACTAAGTGGAGAACCATTGTGGTCCAAGAGGAAACAGGCAAAACCAGCCTAGAAGGAGTCTACGCCGGCGGCGACATCGTAACGGGCGAGGCAACCGTCATAAGTGCCATGGGTGCTGGCAAAAAGGCTGCAAAAAGCATACATGAATATTTGATGAAAAAAGCATAACCAAAGTTACAAAAATCATTGCAAATACTGGTTTGCACACCAAAATTGCTTATATTTTAAACACTCTTTTTGACTAAATGTGACGAAAGGATATGCACCGCCCAAAGAAGCGTTTTGAATTTCTCGAACACACCGCCGACCTATACATCACCGCCTACGGCAAGAGCTTAGAGGAGGCTTTTGAAAACGCCGCCTACGCCACGTTTGAGGGCATGACCGACCTGGACATGGTGCAGCCAAAGCTGGAAGACACGGTGGAGGTTGAGGGCTACGATGAGCAAGCCTTGCTCTACAACTGGTTAGAAGCATTAATAGTAAAATTTGACATTATAGGCAACCTCTACTCTCGCTTCAAAATCGCCAGCATAGAAAAAACATCTGCAGGTTTCAAGTTGCGGGCAAAGATTTGGGGCGAACCCTTCAACCCCAAGAAACATGTTTCAAAGGTTGGAATCAAAGCGGTCACGTATCACCAAATGGAAATAATAAAAAAGCCCGAGTTGATTACCCTAAAGTTTATCCTCGATATCTGATGTTGAAGAGACTTATGCCAAAGTCACCGAATAAGAAGAGTTATTTCTTCCACAAGGGTTTCGGGCACTATGTTTCTCTTGCCCTTTTTCTTGAACGTAACAAAGCCTAAGCTCTTGAGCGTTCTCAAGTCTTGGTAAACGTTTTTCACGTTTCTTCTTGTTTTCTGCGCCAAATCGTTTATGGACTCTATGCGCAGGCTTGCAAGGCTGTAGAGCAGTTGGAGTCTTTTGGGCGTTAACAATTTGGCTTCTTTAGCCTTTAGGTCGCGCATCTCCTCAACCACGTAGTCGAGTTCGCCGCCCTCCACGTAGCCTCGGTAAGCGTGAACCAATCCAGCCCACTCCGAGTACACGCCTATGAAGCGTCTGTCCATCTTCCTTTGTAGAAACAATTCTTCAAACTCGTCAAAGGTCATGCCGTGCTGTCGCTCATAGCCGCTGATTCTGGCTTGCACTTCTTCGAGGGTTAGTTGCCGACGGATTCGAACCATCATAATCCTTTGTTCACGTCCATGAGTCATGTCTTAGCGAGATGGTAATTAAATTTCTTTGGCTTAAACACCAAAAACTGAAGTTTGAGGTTTCATTGGAAAATGTTAATTAACATTCCAAGCCTCTACTGGTATGCACCGTGAAAAACATGTCAATCTGCAAACTCAGCAGCCACTTATACTTGATCGACTTGAAAACTGTTGGAATCGAGAAATTCATTGCCTCATACGTGCTGAAGGGCGCCAACTCAACCGCCATAATTGAAACAGGACCCTCTTGCTCTATTCCAAACCTTCTCTCTGGTTTAAGAGAAATCGGCATCGCAAACGAAGACGTTGACTATGTAGCTGTTTCGCACATTCACATTGACCACGGTGGCGGAGCAGGAACCCTACTGCAACATTTGCCCAGCGCCAAACTACTAGTGCACGCAAAAGGCGCGCCCCACATGATAAACCCTCAAAAACTTTGGGAGGCGTCCAAACAAGTTTTGGGTGAAGTCGCCATCATGTACAAAGAAATAGAGCCCGTCCCAGAAAATCGAGTTGTCACACCGGTCGATGGCACAGTTATTGACTTGGGCGGGGGTGTTCAACTCAGGGTTTTAGAAACGTTGGGACACGCCTCGCACCACTTGGGTTTTTTTGAAAACATTGGTATGGGGATTTTTCAGGGTGACGCCGCTGGAATCTACTTACCTCAACTAGACGTGACTATGCCCACTACTCCAGCTCCTTTTCATTTAGAGATGACCCTCGCTTCGATTCAAAAAATAATGGACATGACGCCCAAAAGACTGTATTACACCCACTTCGGTACCGCGGACAATGCTGTCAACCGATTAGAGGCTTACACCACGCAACTCAAACTCTGGGAGAAAACAATTTCAGAAGCGTTGAATGAAGGTGACAGCCTCCAAGCCATGTATGAAAAGATTCTGGAAAACGACTCTCAAATGAGAGTAGCTGCCGACTTCATTAAGAATCATTTGGTTCTTCGTCCAGGCGTGGTCATGCAGAACATTCAAGGCTTTGTTGAATACCTAAAGAAAAAATCTTTGGTTTAAACACCAAAATTGTTTATATTCAGCTCGTTTCTCATCCTATACTCTGAAGGTGATTTGTTTATGGGAGAAGAAAGGGGATACCGTGGACCTCCGCCTAAGGTGCCGCTTGAGAGACTGGACAATTACACTTGGCGCATTCCTCAGAAATATAAGGCTGGTATGCGGGTTCCAGGCATTGTTTTCGCTGACGA
>Ga0315314_1003874_pt1 | contig 11480 bp, 7 predicted proteins | sample TDP9_MG_FD_203631 | JGI IMG/M metagenome (GOLD analysis project Ga0315314, IMG submission 203631) | Freshwater sediment microbial communities from Lake Towuti, South Sulawesi, Indonesia - TDP9 | ecosystem: Environmental > Aquatic > Freshwater > Lake > Sediment | place: Indonesia: South Sulawesi...
AGCCTGAAGAAACACCGTGAGAAAAAGGCTAAGTATATACAATCGTGTTCGGATGAACCTCCTCATAGCTGTGATTTTGGGTGCCCAAGGAGCGGAGGCGGATCAAGAATATTTTTCTGATGCAATTGCTCCATTATTGTGATATGATACTCCTGAAAGTCCTAGGCAGATTCAGGTAAGTTTGGTACGGAACAAGCCATGGCTCTGCAAAGGGGGTGAATATTCAGGCGGTACGGAAAGGCAGGGCCGGCGTTTGATTGATCTTTCACTATTACCAATATTTGCAGTTGGCTAGAAGTCAAGCCACAGGAGGAAACTATGCGCAGATCAATCATGTATCTCGTTATAGGTACCAACATGGTGGCCATCGCTATTATGGCGGTCATGTTGGCTGCTTTCGGTATGCCTGATGTTCAACCAGAGGATATATTGACAGCTTACCGGGACGAAGTGGAATACAGCGGGTTGACGATCCGCTATCCGCTTAACGATACGCTTTTCCCGCCGGAAATTGTGCCCCCCACATTTCGTTGGGAGGATAGCAAATCCGAGTCCGACACCTGGCTCATCACGATCAAATTCCAGGATGATGAGGGACGCATGAATTTCATCACCCACGATCCAGAGTGGACACCCGATGCAGAAAAGTGGGAGGACATGAAAAAGCGGACTTTGGAAAAAGCGGCAGAGATTACCATCCTGGGTGTCAGTAGTTCCGCCCCGGGAGAGATTCTGTCGGGAGGCCGAGTCTCAATCAGTACGTCCAAAGACGAGGTCGGCGCGTCCTTGTTCTACCGGGAAGTGAACCTGCCTTTTGTTGAAGCCGTCAAGGATCCCTCGCTCATTCGGTGGCGTTTCGGGGTGATCTCTTCGCCGGAACAGCCTCCGGTTGTCTTGGATAATTTGCCAGTCTGTGGAAACTGTCACTCGTTTACCGCGGACGGCAACACCCTCGCGATGGATGTGGACTATGCCAACAATAAAGGTTCGTATGTTATTACACAGATCGCAGAAGAAATGGTCCTTGCAACGAGCGATATTATAACCTGGTATGATTACAGGAAAGAGGATGGCATACTAACCTATGGCCTGCTTTCTCAGATCTCTCCGGACGGCCAGGTTGCGGTGAGCACGGTGAAGGATAGGTCTGTCTTTGTTCCGAAACCGGATCTGGAATACTCTCAACTCTTTTTCCCAATCAAGGGCATTTTATGTATATATAACAGGCTAACGGAGACGTTCCAGGCATTGCCGGGAGCAGATGATCCAAAATACGTCCAGAGCAATCCCGCCTGGAGTCCCGACGGGAAGTATATCGTTTTTACAAGGGCCGAAGCATACAAGCTCAAGCATGCTCAAGAGGACAAGGTGCTTCTGACCAGCGAAGAATGTGAGGAATTCCTCAAAGACGGAAAGCCCTTTCTGTTCGACCTGTATAGGATTCCATATAACGACGGAAAAGGCGGCAAGGCCGAGCCGCTTGAGGGAGCTTCCAACAACGGCATGAGCAACTTCTTCCCGAAATATTCACCCGATGGCAAATGGATTGTATTCTGCAAAGCGAAGAGTTATTCACTGCTTCAGCCCGATAGTGAACTCTATATCATACCAGCCGAGGGAGGCGAGGCCAGAAGACTGCGATGCAATACAGATCGGATGAACTCCTGGCACAGTTGGTCGCCAAACGGTAGGTGGTTGGTGTTTTCTTCAAAAGCCTACTCTCCCTATACGCAGCTTCTCCTGACACACATAGACGAAGAAGGACGCAGCACTCCGCCCGTCCTCTTGTCACATTTCACCGCCCCGGACCGGGCTGCCAACATACCAGAGTTTGTCAATAATAAGCCCACGGCAATCAAAGAAATCCATGAGCAATTTCTGGATGATTATTCTTTTGTGAGGGCCGGAAATGAGTTCTTCAAAGCAGGTGAGGCGGATAACGCGATAGGAGAATACAGAAACGCGCTGGAGCTGAACCCAAACAATGCAGAGGCGTATTTGAGGATCGGGTTCCTTCTCTACAACGTCAAGGGGGTGTATGAGGAGGGCATGGCCAATATGTCTAAGGCCTTACGACTTGATCCAAGCGATCCCCGCATACACCACGACCTGGGTATGGCACTGATGCACCAGGGGGAATACGACCAAGCTATCACGCACCTCTCAATTGCTTTGGAGCGTATGCCAAATGGTATAGACAAGCAATACGACGCCGCAAACATGCAGTATAACCTTGGAACGGCGTTGTTTCATACTGGGAAGTTCAGGAATAGCGCGGGCCATTTATCCGAGGCTGTACGCCTGGATCCGAAAAGTGCCAGATCTCACTACATGCTTGCCATAGCGCTTGCTGTTCAGGGGGAGATTGATGAGACGGTCAAGCTTTACACGGAAGCTGTGCGTATTGATCCAGACGTTGACAATTCACCCACACTGCACGATGTTCTGGGAATGAACTATGCCAGAGAGGGACGGTTCCGGGAAGCTATTCTGTCTGCCGAGAAGGCGCTCAATCTGGCTCGTGCTGCGGGAGAAGAAAACCTCGTACGCGAGATTGAGGCACGAATTGAGGGCTACAAACAGGATGAATCCCGTGAACGTTGACAATGGTAGGGTCGGGGTTTATCCCCGACCCACTCTCTGCATTTTTTCTGCGATCTCCGCGCCTCTACTCCGAAAAATAGTATAATGGCATATACATACCGTAGGGGCAACCCTCTGTGGTTGCCTTTCTTCGGTGGAAACAGGGCAGGCACAGGGACCTGCCCCTACGATATGACATTTTCGTTGTTGCGTGTGAGTAGACACTCATGAGTGACTGCGGTGAAAAGTTTTACAGTGCCCCTCAAGTACTTAGGAGGATAGAAATGAAGGCATTAGCTTTTATCCTCACCTTTGTTATGATTCTGTCAGTGTCAGGAATTTTGTCGGCGCAGGAGAAAGTGAAACTAGAGCATAAGCTATCTGTGGGTGACAGGATCGTCTCCGAAACTACGATGGAGAACTATGTCTGGGCTAACTTTGGACAGATCGGAGGGCCGCTATTCGAGCAGGCAGGCAGTATAGAGACAACCACCACCACTGATGTGATGTCAGTGGATAAAAACGGCGTGATCGAAGCGAAGGTGACCAGTGAAGTAGGCGGAGCCATAGAGCAGTTTGTTGACGGTAAGACGAACACGACTTTCATTCCAGCGGACGAACAGCCACCGCGGATGTTCAAGGTGGCAAAAACCGGCCAGGTTGTCTGGTGCGACATCGGCGAATATAAGCCTCGTCATCCGCGGGATCCGTTCAGGGATGTTGACGAATGGCTTGCATATATTACTGTGCAGCAGTTTTCGCCTCTCGCTGGGCTGCCGGACAAGGAAGTTGGGGCCGGCGATGTATGGAAAACTGAGACACCTGTTAAATGTCCAGATGGCAGAGAACTGAAAGTAACTGCCGATTTCAAGCTCTTCGGCTTCGGCAAAGTGGGCGAGTATAACTGTGCGTGGATTCAGAGTGAAGTAAAACTGCCGTTCAAGATTGAATTTTCTGGAGATTTTGAGGGATATTCATCAGTTGCTGTAGAAGGGATATTTAGTTGGGACGTGAGAGCCTGTTTCGCGTATGAGGAAGGGAGAATGATAAAAGATAGAAGTCTAATGCATTTTGTGATGATGATAGAAATACCCCTGCAAGAAAGAACCGCAAAAGCTTTTGTCACAACACTTGGAAACAGTACATCAACAACTTCGCTGTCCAGACAAGCGCAGTGACGGCCGTCGCTGCCAATGTTTATGTCTATGGCGTGAGGAGGTGAACCGGTCGGGATAAATTGGTCGCAGGGCGCGCTGTGAGAAAAGGCTTGGGCACGTTCAGTTTGCTGTGAGAGTGTGGAAGGCAGCCGCTGTTGTTATCAGTGATGCGGGTGAAGTGAGAAGGTTTATTCTGGTGCTGAAGAGGGAGGGTACAATGAGAGTAAATACGTTAATTTGGTTGACGGTCGTGGCTTTGGTTGTATGCTTGATCGTTCCGAGCACTGCGATGGCCAAGGTTAAGCCTTTTAAGAAGTTTACAGGTTACGCGTATGTTGACTTAGCGCCCTATGCTATGACGCCGCTGCAAGGCAATGATGCATGGCATGGGGCTACTGGCGGTACCAATGACTTGAGGGAAGTTCCTACGGGGGAAAACGAATTTGCGGCTCCAGAAGGCAAAGTTCCTTTCTATATAATCGAGCCAAAGGACATAGAGAAAGATCCGGTCTGTGTCATGGGGAAAGGTCTCAATGGAGCTGGTTTCAATTTCCCATTAGAAACCGAGATAGAGGTTAATGCGAAGGCCAGGGAAATATATTTCCTCCATGCTACTGGCTGGGAGTCGCCAGGAGTCGAAGGATATTATAAGTTTGTTATGACCTACGCAGATGGCAGTAAAGAGGAGCTTCTCATGACGACCCACTTTAACTCCGACGACTGGTGGGGCTGCTGCGGAGAAGGATCACTGCCAGACGAGAACTCCGTTTGGGGCTGGCAGGGAGGAAATCCAAATCATACTCCTGTTGGGCTGGTGAACACCATGTGGGAGAATCCGAAGCCTGATAAGATTATCAAAACTATCACCTTTATTTCCCAGGGAAATGCAGGTACTGTCCCAGGCGTTCTCGGCATCACATTAGGTGGAACGACGGTGGCCGTCCAGCCGCAGGGCAATCTGACCACCACATGGTCGCGGATCAAGGCTGATTAGTCTTTTTGTAGTTTTTTGTGTTGACATATTGGTAGAGGTATGTTATGCTACCAATGTTGTGCTGCAATCAATGTTAAAAGAAAGAAGGTGAGCGTACTTCGAGGAGCCTGGTAAGCTGAAGAAGATTGTGTGTGATGGTGGATGTTTTCCATTTCTAACTGACTATATCAGATTCAATGTAAGGAGGGATACTGTGAAAAAGATTTTGATTCTCTGCGTGGCATGTGCTATGGGCTTTTTCGTGGCGACAGCTCATGCTCAGATTTTCCCTGACATAGAGAAGATCACCGGACCGTGGCTGTGGATTACAGCACCAACTCCTGCCTGTGGAGCCGCTGGAACTACTACCGATTGGATGGCTGAGGCTAGCGGTGGCGCTGTCACTGAAGCTGACATTGCCGCGAACGGCGCCAATGAAGGAGACACGATCGGCGATAAAGCCTGGACTTTAGGTGAGATCTCCCCCACCGGCGGCGATAACATCAACGAGCTGGTGAACGCCATCGGTCTGGGCGCAGGCGATGTAAATAACACCGTCGCATACGGTGTGATCACCGTTACGTCCGCGGTTGCTCAAGATGCCAAGATGTACGTAGGTAGTGATGATGCCATCAAGGTGTGGCTCAACGGCGAGGTCGTGTGGGAGAATCCCATTAACCGTGGTGCCGGTGATTTCCAAGAGGGATTCGATGTGAGCCTGAAGGCTGGCGGCAACCTCCTCATGGGAGCGGTCTACGAGTGCGGCGGCGGATGGAGCGGGTTCTTCGGGATCAACGCAGACTTTGAAGCCGCCGGGAAGCAGTATGTAGGCGTTGAACCGCCGCCAGAGCCAGGCGACAAAATCACTGGCCCATGGCTGTGGGTAACTGCTCCCACACCGCAATGCGGCGCAGATGCGGTGAACTCCGGGATCGATTGGATGGCCGAGGCCAGCGCCGGAGCTGTCACTGAAGCTGATGTTGCCAAAAACGGTGCCAGAGAGGGTGCCGCGGTTGGAAGTAGCGCCTGGACGCTAGGTGAGATTCCGCCCACCGGCAGCGATAACATCAACGAGCTGGTGAACGCCATCGGTCTGGGCTCTGGCGATGTGAATAACACCGTCGCTTATGGCTTCATCTGGGTGTTTTCCGACAGTCTTCAAGAAACAAAGATGTATGTCGGAAGTGATGATGCTATCAAGGTATGGCTCAACGGCGACGTGGTGTGGGAGAATCCCGTGAACCGCGGTGCTAGTGACTATCAGGAGAACTTCGACGTGACGTTGAATCCGGGTGCCAATGCGTTGATGGTGGCAGTCTACGAGTGCGGCGGTGGATGGAGCGGGTTCTTCGGTCTCGCAGAGGGCGTCAAATTCGACGTCGTAGCTTCTGTCGCACCGGCTGGGAAACTCATATCCACATGGGGATCTCTGAAGAATCGTTAAGATCGCTCTCTGGTGATTGAACTATTACCCTAAGAACTAATCTGTTCCCGGATTCATTCGGCGCGTCCGGGACTTCTAGGGTAGGGGCAGATTCACGTTATTTACTAACAAATGGGGTCTTGGGAAAGACCCCATTTGTTTTATCACTAAAAACAGGGTGGTAGAAGTGGTGAAAAGGATTTTGCTGATATGTCTGGTGTGCTTCTCCGGGCTATTTCTGTTCGTGCAACTGGCAGGCGCACAGGAGAAGATCACCGGCCCCTGGCTGTGGATGACCGTGCCAACAAACCCACAGTGCGGAGCTGACGCGACCGACATAGACTGGCTTGACAAAGCCAGCGGCGGCAAGGTTACTGAAAAGATGATAGCCGAGAACGGAGCGGAGATGGGTGATTGGGTCGGCGACCTACAGTGGTCCAGAGGCAGGATCCCCGACACCGGCAGCGACAACATTAACGCTGTGGTAACCGTTCTCGGCCTCGGCGAAGGTGACGTTAATAACCACGCCGCATACGCCCTGATCACCCTCGAGGCTGCAGGAGCACAGAACGATGTCTCGCTGCGCGCCGGCAGCGATGATTCCATCAAAATATGGCTCAACGGAGAGGTCGTTCATAAGAACGCTGTGAACCGGGGAGCAAGCGATTACCAGGACAAAGTCGAGGTGGATCTGAAGGCTGGCGAGAACCTTCTGTTGGTCAAGGTTTGCGAATGCGGCGGTGGATGGAGCATGTTCATTGGTATCAATGCTGATTTCACCGCGAGTGGAAAGAGGTATGGCGCGGGCCAGGAACCTAAAGACCCGGCGGGCAAAATCACCGGCCCGTGGCTGTGGATGATCGCACCAAGCCCGCAGTGTGGCGCTGATGGAACTGGCAGGGATTGGCTCGCCGAAGCCAGCAAAGGCAAGGTCACCGAAGAAGATATTGCCAGCAGGGGAGCAGAAGAAGGTGACGAAGTTGGCGACCTGAAATGGGCCGAAGGTGAGATAGCGCCTACTGGCGGTGATAATATCAACGGTACTGTAACCAGAATAGGCCTGGGCGCTGGCGATATAAATAATCACTTTTCCTATGCTTACATCAACGTTGACTGTCCCAAAGCTAGAAGCACATGGATGCATGTGGGCAGCGATGACTCCATCAAGGTGTGGCTCAATGGCGAGGTTGTGTGGACGAACGCCGTGAACCGAGGGGCCAGCGACTATCAGGAAAACTTCCCTGTCGAGTTGCGGAAAGGCGACAATCCTCTGTTGGTGAAGGTTGGCGAATGTGGCGGCGGCTGGAGCATGTTCGTGGGATTCTCAGAAGAGGATAGCGATCTGGATTTCAACCTGAAGTCGCCCGGTCCTGGTCAGGTTGTTGAACCAACCGACAAACTCACGGCTACATGGGGCAAGATCAAGGATTCACGTTAATTTGAGTAAATCCAATGTGGTTCTGACTTCCCGGCTTTTTGGTGTTGACATTTTGAGGTTGGTGTGGTATGCTATTGATGCTCTGGTATAGCTAATGTTAGGAGATAGAAGGCGATATGTACTTTCGAGAAACCTGGTAAGTTGGGAAAGGAGGTTATACAAGGAATTCTTCCACTCAAATCTAAGTGTCTGCGTATTGAATATCGGTCAATACGTAGTGGTGTTATCCTAAATGGCCTGGGGGTCAAATCAGTCGCTGGTTGCAGGGAAACTGGAGACCGGCGATATGTCTTCAGGCTAGATGAGCAAGGAGGTTAAGATGAAAAGGTTGACTTGTGTTCTGGCAGTGATGTTGGTCATGGGTCTTGCATGTGGGATCGCGTATGCCGACCTGGGAGCCGGTCTCGTTGCATATTACTCATTCGACAGCGGCACCGCCAAAGATGACAGTGGGAATGGCAATAAAGGGAACATCGAGGGTGCCCCGAAAGTGGTGGACGGCATGGTGGGCAAAGCGTTTGACTTTGATGGCAAGGATGACGGGGTCACAGTCCCCGATCACGCAAGCTTGCAGCTTCCCGACGCGCTTACTGTGGCATGTTGGATAAATGTTCGCAAGTTCGTGGACCATGCTGGCGTCTGCTGGAAGGGCGAAAAGATAGGCTGGGGAGCCAATTTCAACTGGCGTATTGCTACCACTGGTAGTGGGTTGACGTGGGGTACTACCACCGGAGGAAGTGAGAACTGGTTCGCCACTGACGCTGCCATAAAGCTCAACGAGTGGAATTTTATTGCCATGACGGCTGATGGGAAGCAGGCTGTGGCGCGTGTCGCCGCCGGTGGCGGGGCGTTTAAGACACCGGCCAGCGGACAGCAGAATCCCAAACCCTCACCCGCGCCCTATAATGTATGGAAAGGTCAGCCGGTCAGAATAGGTTGGGCGCAAGGTCGCGGCGGCGATCTTAAGGTCATCGACTATTACGATGGCATCATTGACGAAGTTGTCATCTATAACCGCGCCTTGAGCGAGGCCGAACTCACTGAGATGAAGGATCAGGGCATGCCCACAGCAGCAGTGAGACCTGCTGGCAAACTCGCCACCACATGGGCGGGGATCAAGGCTGACTAATCTCTCGTCTAAAAACTTCACAACAGGGCTTAGGATTCGGACCCGGTTCTAAGCCCTGTTTTATTAGTGATGGGTGACGAGTGATGAGTAATACCTGTTTTAGTTCGAAATGATACTTATTTTGATCCCCCTTCCCCAACCCACCAGGGGAAGGGAGATTCCTTCCCCCTTGACGGGTTCAAGGGCGGACACCCCCGCGTACGCGGGGGATGCTGCCAGCTTGTTTTGCGTAACGCATGCTGTATTGCTTAAACAAGCCGGCGGCATGTTCTACTTGAATTCCCCCAGAATCGCTTCCGAAAACTGTCCGCTCCTGAAGGAAGGTTAGGATGGGGGTGACTGAAGCATATGTCTCATTTCAAACTCAAAGAGGTATAGGTGAGCGAGTGAGTACCTCACCTCTCCCCTACCCCACTTACCCACTCACCTTCCCTTTGTGACTTTGTGTCCTCGCGTACGCGGGGATGGGAAAGTTATTCAATTTGCGATCCTAAGGTATACCTGCCATTAAAAACCGGGGGCGAATTGGGGTCAAAAATGTTTTGACTTTGTAGTATATATGTGATATAATAATAAACATAATAGCAGCCATAAAGCAAGTATTTATAGATAGATTATCGGTCAAGAAGCAGCGGTGGCACTGGCGTCGTCTAGAGTAGTTCGAGTATATAAGAACACTCAGAATCTCTTATGCTTTCAGGCTAAGGGAGTATGCCAAAGCTAGAACAATTGCATATCTCTGCTGAACTCTATGAGCGCGACCTCCAAAAAAAGCTTTAGCAATCTGGCACTTGGTGAGGAGGTCGTGTGGGACGGATATCGGAGTCCTATCCAGTTGGTGCCCGCCTTGTAGGGAGTGTGTAGTTGAGTAGACTCGAGAGACTCGTAAATACGAGATTTGTCGAGATTGCTAAGGAAAAGGGATACCTGACCCGCCAGGATATAAACTCTGCTCTTCCTGATGAAATTGTCTCTTCCAAAGATATAGATCGTATTCTCTCCATGCTTGAGGATTTGAGTATCGAGGTCCGTATGTCAGATCACAAAAATATGCAGGAATCTGATCATATTGACCCCCAAGAGCCTGCAAGTATGGAACGCCAAAGCGGAGATCATCCTGCCTTTTCCGGCGAGATGTCCTCAGACGAAGAGAGCTATGATGCTCTCGAAGAATCAGACGATATAGAAGTCTGTGACGACTTTCGCTCCAGCCCGATTGATACACCCAATACCAAGGACGCTGCGGGAGATAATAAGAGAAGTCTCTCTACAGCAAATGTGGATTTCGACAGAGGTTCTGGAATGGGTGATTCGACAGCACTGTACCTTCGCGAGATGGGAAAAGCTTCACTCCTGACCAGGGAAGAAGAGGTATTACTGGCCAAACGAATAGAGGACTGGCAGAAGGTCATAAAGGAAGCTATACTGGAGGTGCCTTTCGCTCTCACCGAGATCAGAAGGTTCTGCGATAAAGCTTTCGATAGAGCGCTTAATAGACTATCGCGCAACCATTATCCTGCAGCAGCCACCTCGTTTCCAATTCAGAAATCCAGCCGTCTATCCCTCCTGGAAAGGATCATTGATTTCTTGGAGGAAGTTGAGATCGAGATGCGAAATTACCAGCAGAAGCTAAAGGAGAACCCATCTCTAGCTAAGCAAACTGCCCTGATGGATTGCATCTGCCGGAAAAAGCAGGAAATAATGAAAATCATTGCTAAGATCCGTCTTTCTCAGGATGAAGTCTGGAAGATCGTTGCCAATATTAGGAATATGTTGGAAGAGGCATGTTCACTTAAAGAGCAGATCGGTGATGCTGCCGAAGTGGAGCTCCTGCTAGATGAGATGGCTGCTGAGCTGGTAGATTATGGCGATACCCAGTTCGACGTCTCTGCCGATACCAGAGGATCAGTAGCTGATGCCATAGAAAGAATCATCGGGATAGAACACAAAGCCGGGATGTCAATATCAAGGCTTGAGAGTGTGATGGAGCAGATCCACAGAGCAGAGGAGCAGGCACATAAAGCGAAGATGAAGATGGTGGAGGCTAATCTGAGGCTGGTAGTTAACATCGCAAAGCGATATATGGGCCGAGGGCTGTCTTTTCTGGATCTGGTTCAAGAGGGAAACATTGGCCTTATGCGGGCGGTAGACAAATTCGATTATCGCAAAGGATATAAGTTCAGCACCTATGCCACATGGTGGATCCGACAGGCAGTGACACGCGCCATAGCGGATCAGGGAAGGACCATACGGATCCCCGTCCACATGATCGAGGCGATCAATAAAGTAACGGCTGCATCCAAAAGACTAATCCAGAGGACTGGCAGGGAACCCACCTTTGAAGAGATCGCTGAGGAAATGAACTTACCCGTAGAAAAAATACAACATATATTCCAAATAGCACAAAGCCCCATCTCTTTGGAGACACCTATAGGCAGCGAGGAAGATAGTCTGCTAAGTGACCTTATTGAAGATGAAGAAGCCGAAGCACCCGATACTCAAACCGTTTCCAATGTGGTCAAGGAACAGGTGCAAGCGGCACTGAAAGCCCTCTCCGACCGGGAGGCAGAGATTATTCGCCTGCGATTCGGCATTGGCGGCAACGAATCGCAAACGCTTGAGGAAGTTGGCAAGAAGTTCGGCATAACCCGCGAGAGAGTGAGACAGATAGAAGCAGCGGCTCTGAAGAAGTTAGCCCACCCCGGTAGAAGCAAGCCCCTCAGAGACCTGCTGGAGATATGTTGATCCTACCTTAGTTGTCAGTAATGAGCGGTCAC
>Ga0315314_1003875_pt1 | contig 11480 bp, 9 predicted proteins | sample TDP9_MG_FD_203631 | JGI IMG/M metagenome (GOLD analysis project Ga0315314, IMG submission 203631) | Freshwater sediment microbial communities from Lake Towuti, South Sulawesi, Indonesia - TDP9 | ecosystem: Environmental > Aquatic > Freshwater > Lake > Sediment | place: Indonesia: South Sulawesi...
CTTTTCTGGATATTTAACTCAACCCTTCCTCCTTTTCCACCGAGACGAACCTGCCCCTTCACAGTGCCCAATGGGACCCTGTTCAAAATGAGATTCTGGCTTTCAAGGTTTGTGGCAAATACAATTCCCCCTTTCTTGATCCTAAGTTCACCATCCCCTTCTGCTTCCCCTTCCCACTCAAAAGGGAGGTCGAAAAGGCTGGCAATTAAAGCAGTCTTGAGCTGGAGGGAAGTTTTTAGCTGAAGTTCAGGACTAGGAGGGTTGATCAAACTTCCTTCTGCTTTGGCTCTGAAATCTGGGCCACTGAGGGATATCCTCTTTATTGCAATTTCTGCTCCTCTGCCCTCTGCTGAAAGCTTTACCTTCCCTGCCAATGGCTGACGCGCGGTGCTCAAAAAGAAGACATTCTCCTCCGCTTCAGCTTGAATAGAAAAATAATCTTCTTTCTGGGTAAATACGGCTCTTATGCCAGAGGAATGAAGGCTTTTTTCTTTTCCCCAGAAATAAAGCTCCCCTCCTCTCACCACCCCCCTTTCAATAGCAAAAGGAAGAGGAAAGAGCCTGCCTAGCATTCCCTTCTTTCCTTCTTCAAGAGGAGTCTCAGAGATTCTTAAGTCAGGTTCTTCGATAAAAACACGGAGAGGCCTTTCCCTTGTCAGCAAAGATCGATAAGAAATCTCAATTTTGACTCTTTTTGCAGAAAAAAAGGGGGAAAGCGATGAGGTCCGGATATTTTCTATGATCAGACCAGGAGGAAAAAGGGAAAGATGAAGGCGAGAGTAGTCAAAGGCTGACTGGATTTTCTTCTTTACCTGGTTAAGAAAAAAATTCCTGACCGCTATTCCCCCTCCAAGCAGGAGAAGGGAAAAAATGGAAAAGGCAAGGAGTGATCTTAATTTTCTGTTTATCCGCATGATAACTTACCAAATGCGAAAGCTAAATATATCATTTTTCCTCGGAAATGGTAAATAAGTGCAATCAGAAGAACGCATTTCTTTTTTTGTGATAAAAGGGCTCAGGCAGATTGCCTCGTCAGCACGCGAATTTGTCCCAGCGAGCCAAATTCGCTCTCATTCGCTCTTCGCTCTCCTTTCGCTTCGCTCTGGGAACCATGCCCGCGAAGCGGCTCATATGGCATTCCTCGGCAACACTGCCTTCGCCCTAAGTTTCCCTTATTGTTGAAGAGTCGAGAGAAGCGATCACAGAAAATATAGTGCTTCCGTCAGAACTTGATGAAGCGGTAATGGAAGGAATGGACCCATATTCGGACCAGCGTAAAAAGGATGAGGATAGCTGCAAAATAAAGAGGAAAGAGATTTTTCCTTTTTTCAAGGACCTGCTTCAAATTGGGCTTTAAACGGAAAAGAATCCAGACTCCTGAAAGGACAAGCAACCAATAGGCGGGGAAAATGTAACGATCAGCCTTTCGATCGAAGAACGAAAAAAAGAGGATTATCAAGCCTGAAGAAATCAAGCTGAACTGAAGGAATCTATCTCTGAGAAGTTGCAGATTCTTTCTTTTTGTCTGATAAAGTCCGTAAATGACAAAGAAAACCCAGGGGAACGGAAACCAGAGTGCCCTTGCCAAGTACCAAAGAAGATTGTAAATTTTCTGCAAAGGCTGAAAGCCAGCTCCCTGCATCTCCCCTCCCTGCAAAGATATGTATCTCAGCCAGAAGCTTACTCCATAGGTCGCAGTTCGATACCAGATTTCAAACAAAAACACAACGCCCAAGGCGAAAAGATGGGCGACGATGATGAAGAAGAATGCCCGCTTACTCCTCAAAAATACTATCCAATAGACAAGAGCTGTCATCGTCAGAATGAGGGCATTAATCCCCTTAAAAAAAACTGCAAAAATTAAAGAGAAAATGAAGAGTCCCTTGCACAGCCATGATTCCTGGGAGCGGGCAAGTCCATAGATTCCGGCAATAATGGCAAAGGCTAGAGGTAGTTCTTGATTTGCCCTTATAAGATATTGCAGAAAAATGGGAGTTAAAATAGAGGCCCAAACAGCTCCCCAACCCATGAGGGCTCCTCCAAAATGGCTAATTAAGCTGTACAAAAAATACAAAAGGAGAAAAATGTACAAAAAATTGGCAGAGAGGGCCGCAGACTGGCCTGGGATCCCGGCCCTGACGAAAAGGGCTGTCACCCACAACACACCCGGCGGGTGATCCTGAAAAAGTCCAATATGACCTGCGTGTCCCCACCATTCAGGAGCACACCATTCTCCGATTGGAAGAAAAGCAAGTCTTTGGCCAATATAACTGTAGGCCATTGAATCAGAATCGTAGAGCTTATAGGGGAAGAGGATCACCAGTCCGCAGAGGACGACAAGAGTCAGAAGATAGATGAGCAGGTTTAGAAAATTCTTTCGTTTAAATGAAGAGTCTATTTTTTCTTTAAATCTCAATTCCAATCTAAACAGAATCTGCTGAAAAGATCCTCTCACTCCACAGAAAAGAGCACAGAGCCAGCTTCCACATAATCACTGGGCCTGAAATTTATCTTTATAACTCTCCCCATTTGCGGAGATTTGATCTCATTCTGCATTTTCATAGCTTCGAGGATTAAGACTGGTTGCCCCTCTTTGACTGCATCTCCCTCCTTAACCAGGATACTGACAACTTTTCCAGGCATCGAGGTCTTGATCTCTCTCTTTCTGAATTTTGCTTTCTCTTCTTTTAAAATCTTCAAGGCAGAGCTCTTTTCAATCTTGAAGAGTTTTCCATTGACAAAAACAGAATGGGAGAGGGAGTTAGAGTCGACAATGACATGGTAGACTTTGCCTCCGATGTTGAGGAGCAGTTCTTTGCCACTCAGGAATTCTACAGAAACCTGTAACTTCTTCTTCTCCAGAGAAACCTGAATAGTATTTTTCTCTTTTTCCTCCAGGTTTAACTTAAATTCCTTTTGTCCAAGCCACAGAGAAAGATTCATCTCAAAGCCTGCTTGAAAGATTTCTCAATCTCCCCTGCAACTTCCAGTTACTCCCTCTTTGCTTCGTCGGAGGCTTAAGCTCCATTTTGTTCTCTTTATAACTTTTTATTCCTGCTGCAATCAAAGCGACAAGCGTCTCCTCTCGTTTATCCTCATCCTTCTCTTTCTCCATTTCAGAGATGAAGTGGGTTGTGTAGCATCCAGCCAAAAACTTGGGGTGAAGGAGAATTCTCTTGAAAAAAGGGATCGTTGTTTTTATGCCAAAAATCTGGTATTCGGATAAAGCCCTCAGCGCTCGCTCGATGGCTTCAGATCGCGTCTTTCCCCAACAAACAAGCTTGGAAAGCAGGGGATCATATTCGAGCGGCACTTCATATCCTTCGTAGATGCCGCTGTCGTCCCGCACACCTAATCCGCCGCTGGGTGTCTGGAGATGCACAATTTTCCCTGGAGAAGGCATGAAGTCATTGTCAGGATCTTCAGCATAGATCCGGCATTCCAGCCCATGCCCTTGCGGCCTGATATCTTGCTGGGAGAATTCGAGGGGGAAGCCAGAAGCTATTTTAATCTGGGTTTTGACCAGGTCAATACCAGTCACCATTTCTGTAATCGGATGCTCCACCTGAAGCCGAGTATTCATCTCCAGAAAATAGAAGTTCTTCTCTCCATCCACGACAAACTCGACAGTCCCAGCATTTCTGTAATTGATGCTTTGAGCTGCTTTCACGGCAATGCCTCCCATCTCTTTTCTCGTCTTCTCATCGATAAAAGGAGTGGGTGTCTCCTCGAGCAGCTTCTGGTATCGCCTCTGAATGGAACACTCCCTTTCTCCGAGATAAACTGTATTCCCAAAATTGTCAGCCAGAATTTGAATCTCGATATGATGGGGATCTTCGATATACTTTTCAATGTAGATAGAGCCATCATCAAAGCTGGAGAGAGCCTCTGATTGGGCCAGTTTATAAGCAGACAGGAGGTCTTCCTTTCTTTTCACCAGCCTCAATCCTTTACCGCCTCCCCCGGCCGAAGCTTTCAGTAACAAAGGGAATCCGATTTCCTTTGCTTTTTTCTCCAGTTCTCTTTCATCCTTCAGAGACTCAAGAGTTCCTGGTATAACCGGAACTCCTGCCTGGACCATTTTCTTCCGCGAGCTTGTCTTCATGCCCATTGTTTCTATCGGCCCAGAGGGAGGACCGATAAAGGAGATACCCTCCTCCTCACATCTTTTGGCCAGCTCGAAATTCTCGGATAAGAATCCATAGCCAGGATGGAGGGCTTCAGCTTTCGATTTTTTTGTGACTTCAATGATTTTTTCGATATTGAGATAACTTGCCAAAGGCGCTGCCTCACCGATAAAGTATGCCTCCTCAGCTAGCTTGACATGAAGGGCTTTCCGATCGACTTCTGAATAAACGGCGACAGGAATGATCCCCATCTCCCGGCAAACCCGGACGATCCTGGCCGCAATCTCTCCCCGGTTGGCAATCACTATTTTTTCAAACAGCTTGGCCATCTTATCTCAAAGAACTTTATTAAAGAGGTATGTTGCCATGTTTTTTGGGAGGATTCTTGTCGTGCTTGCTTTCGAGCATCCGAAGAGCAGCGATGAGCTTTGACCTGGCCAGCCTGGGCTCGATGACCTCATCTAGATATCCTTTCTCACAGGCAATATAGGGGTTGGCAAATTTTTGCCGGAATTCCTCAATTTTCCCTTCTCGTGCTCGATCGGAATCTTTCGCTTTCTCCAGCTCTCTTTTATAAACGATCTTCACCGCGCCTTCAGGACCCATGACAGCAATCTCAGCTGTGGGAAAAGCGTAATTGATATCAGCCCGGATGTGTTTGGAGGCCATAACGCAATAAGCCCCTCCATAGGCCTTTCGGGTAATAACAGTGATTTTGGGGACAGTCGCTTCAGCAAAAGCATAAAGGAGCTTAGCTCCGTGGCGAATGATACCCCCATGCTCCTGAGCTACACCAGGCAAAAAGCCAGGAACATCCTCAAAGGTGATGAGGGGAATATTAAAAGCATCGCAGAACCGAACAAACCGCGCTCCTTTATCCGAGGCATTGATATCCAGGGCGCCAGCCAGATGCTCTGGCTGATTGGCGACTATAGCTGCAGATTTCCCCCCTAGATGTCCAAATCCAATCACAATGTTTTTGGCATAGTCGGCCTGAACCTCAAAAAAATAATTATCGTCCAGGACTTCCCTGATGATTTTTCTAATATCATAGGGCTGGTTGGGATCATCGGGAACCATAAAATTCAGCTCATCATTTGTCCTGTCCCAGGGATCAGAAGTTTCCTTCTCTGGCGGATCTTCCATGTTGTTATTTGGGATAAAAGAGAATAGCTCCCGGATGAGAGCCAGTGCATGTTCTTCATTTTGGGCTGCAAAATGGGCAACTCCGCTCAGACTGTTATGGGTTTCTGCTCCTCCCAATTCTTCCATGGTCACTTCTTCATGAGTGACCGCCTTTATTACCTCCGGGCCGGTGATGAACATGTTGCTTATCTCTTTGGTCATGATGATAAAATCTGTGATGGCAGGTGAATAAACAGCACCTCCCGCACAAGGTCCAATAATCGCTGAAATCTGGGGAATGACACCTGAGGCAAGAACATTCCTCAAAAAAATATCTGCATATCCAGCCAGGCTGGCCACCCCTTCCTGAATCCTGGCTCCGCCAGAATCATTGAGGCCAATAATGGGAGCCCCCTGCTTCATGGCCAAATCCATGATTTTGACGATCTTGGCTGCGTTGGCTCCGCTTAAGGATCCGCCAAAGACAGTGAAATCCTGGGCAAAGATAAAAACTGTCCGGCCATCAATTCTCCCGTAACCCGAAACAACTCCATCTCCGTAAATCCTCTTTCTCTCCATCTCGAAATCGTGGCTTTGATGGACGACAAGCTTATCCATTTCCTGGAAAGAGCCTTCATCCAGAAGGAGATTGATCCTCTCTCTTGCAGTCAGCTTTCCTGCCTGATGTTGTTTTTCAATTCTCTCTTCTCCGCCGCCCAGTTCAGCCGATCTATTTTTTTGCTTCAGGTCTTCCAGTTTTTTTTCAATTGTCATCGTCATCTCCTCTTCTTTTTTTAGCGTTTGACCTTGCCCCAGTCCTTCAGGAATTTTTCCATACCGATATCCGTTAAAGGATGCTTGACCATCTTTTCCATGACAGCAAAAGGGATGGTGGCAATGTCTGCTCCGGCCAAAGCAGCCTCGACTACATGGAGAGGATGGCGGATACTAGCCACAATTACCTCAGCTTCGAAGCCATAATTTCCGAAGATCCCCACGATTTGATCGACAAGCTCCATCCCCTGATGAGAAATATCGTCCAGGCGTCCGATAAAAGGGCTCACATATCTTGTACCTGCCTTGGCCGCAAGAAGGGCCTGATTCGAAGAGAAGATCAAGGTTGTGTTGATAGAAATTCCCTCCCGGGAAAGAATTTTGGTCGCTTTAAGGCCTTCGACTGAGATCGGGATTTTCACGACGACATTGGAAGCCAGTTTGGCCAAGCCTCGAGCTTCTTCGATCATATCTGTGGCACCTGGGGAAACACATTCCACGCTCACTGGCCCAGGGACAATTCTGCATATCTCCTTGATGAGATCTTCGAACTTCAATTTTTCCTTTGAACACAAAGAAGGGTTTGTTGTGATCCCATCCAAAATTCCCCAGCTTGCCACCTCACGGATTTCATCCAGGTTAGCTGTATCCAGAAAAAATTTCATCTTTTCCTCCTTCAATTTCTATTTTATTTTCATGACCCTATTGGAAAGAGTTCCTATTCCCTCTATCTGAACATCAACCCGATCGCCAGGGACCATTGGTCCTACCCCAGCCGGAGTGCCTGTGGTGATGATGTCGCCAGGATTGAGAGTCATGATTCTGGAAATGAATCTGACCAGATAAGGAACAGGGAAAATCATGTTTCTTGTGTTCGCCGACTGTTTCAGCTTGCCGTTGAGGAAAGTCTTAAGTCTCAGGTTCGAAGGATCAACTTCTGTGGCAATACAGGGCCCAACGACAGCAAAAGTGTCAAAAGACTTAGCACGTGTGAACTGGACATCTTTGTCCTGAAGGTCACGGGCAGTCACATCGTTAAAGCAAGTGTAGCCAAGAATATAATCGTCCATCGAATCATTTTCATCTAGAAGGTTTGCTTTTTTCTTTATGATTAAGGCCAATTCTCCTTCATAATCAACCCTTCTTGCCATTTTGGGATAAATGATAATATCATTGGGGCCTATGACTGCAGAGGGAGGCTTGAGGAAAATCAGAGGTTCTTCTGGCACCGCTCTTCCTCTCTCTAAAGCATGGTTCTGGTAATTGATTCCGACAGCGATAATTTTTGTTGGCTCGCAGGGGGGAAAGAGAACAACACTCGAGATCGGAATACCCTTCTCTTCAATTTTGAAATCTTTGAAGACTGATCCTTTAAGAGGGAAAAGAGTTTCTTCCTTCAAAATCCCGTAGGATATTTTTGTCCCCTGCTTGTAGCGATAAATTTTCATTGAAATTCATCCTTTATCATTTCACTGACAATCTCTGATTTTTTGCTCTCATTCCCGCTCCTGTCGCAAGCAGTAATAGCATAATCGTATCTTTTCTTCTTTTCAACTGCCCTGTCGGTATAGGTTGTCTCAGAGATAAGCTCTGAAGTGAGCTGGCTAAACTCTTCCTCTCCTTCTTCCCTCCGCCAAACTGTGTAGCCCGCCAGATCCTTTTCTCTATTCTCATTCCAGCTCAAAGTGATAAGTCCTGGTCCGGAAATGGCTGTTAAACCTGAAGGTGGAGAAGGGGCGAAGAGATCTTTTGCCTCAATTTCCCGAGCCTCAGAATCGTCACTTTCCAGGAACGGAGAGGAGTCATTGACTGAAGCTCTGACAGAATAGCGATAAGTCTTGCCAAAAACAAAATCTTTATCCTCATATTTTTTCTCTTTCAATAGAGAAGAATTGAGAAGGCGAGCCTCTTCCACTCCTTCGGAACGATAAACATTATAACCGAGGACCTGAGCTGCCCAGGCTTGCTCTTGATGCCCGGGAGGCGCTTCCCAGCTTATTTCAATTCTCTCCTCGAACAAAGAGAGGCGGACATGGCCAGGGGGAGAAGGGAGAATCTGAGGCGTTATCGAGAGCAAATTGGAAAAATCGGATTTCCTTCTTTTTTCATCTTTTACTCTGAGGGCGAAAGTCAATATTTTCGAGGTAGCGTCTTCAGCGGCAAATTTATAAAGATAGCGAAAGGTAGGTGCAGTCTTTTCTTTTTTCCTCTGATAGTCAGGAAATTGACTCTTCTTTACGAGGGCCAGGAGCTTTGCTCTGTCTTCAAACTCTTCTTGGCTTATTGTCTTCATCTCTCCGAGAGAAGAAGGAGTCTGGTCAGCCAGCCAAATCTCAATTTCTGAAATGCCTTCAAGACGACTCCCGTCTGTGTAGGCTTCAGGATTTGACCATTCGAGGATGATTTTTTCTCCTCTCTGGAAAAGTTCGAAATTTTCAATTTTTTGAGGAATTCTGGGAAGAGGAGGCTGGAGGGGCCCTTTCTTACCGCAAAAAAGCGAAAAAAGCAGAAAAATAAGGATAAGAAGAAAAGGAAAAAATCTCTTCATTAAAGAATGAAGCGCCTCAGGTCTTGGTCTTTGAGAATATCCTTAAGCTGCTTCTGGACATATTTCCTGTCAATCAAGATCTTTTTCTCTTTGATATTAGGAGCCTGGAAAGAGATTTCTTCCATGACTTTCTCCATGACAGTGTGAAGCCTGCGGGCTCCGATATTTTCAGATTCATCATTGACCTTCTCAGCGATATCAGCGATCTCATCAATGGCGTCCAGACTAAATTCGATATTGACATCTTCTGTTTCCAGCAAAGCTTTATACTGCTTGATCAAGGCATTCTCCGGCTCCGTCAATATTCTGATAAAATCTGCCTTGTTCAAAGAGGTCAGTTCTACCCGAATCGGAAACCGTCCCTGGAGTTCTGGAATAAGGTCAGATGGCTTGGAGACATGGAAGGCGCCAGCTCCAATAAAGAGGACATGATCTGTCCGCACCAGACCATAACGGGTGCTGACAGTTGTCCCTTCGATGATGGGAAGCAGGTCTCTCTGGACACCTTCGCGGCTGACTTCAGGGCCACGGCCTGATTCGCGGCCGGCGATCTTGTCCACTTCGTCAAGGAAAATAACGCCAGAGTGTTCAACCCTCTCCACGGCCAGTCGAGCCACCTGGTCCATATCAATCAGCCTCTTCTGTTCCTCTTCCCTGAGGATCTCTCTGGCTTCCTTGATTTTCACCTTTCTCCTTTTTGATTTTCCCCCCAAAAAACCGGGGATGATTTCCTGGATCTGGATGCCGATCTCCTCCACGCCCGTGCTTGAAAAAATCTCAAAAGGAGGAGACACCTTCTCCTTGACTTCAACTTCAACGAATTTTTCATCCAGAAATCCGCTCCTCAGCTGTTTCCTCAGCTTTTCTCTTGTCTCCTGAAATCTCTGCTGGTCATTCTCGCTTAAAGAATTTTCTCTTTTCCGAAGGGGAGGGAGGAGAAGGTCAAGTAACTTCTCTTCGACATTCATTTCGGCCTTATCTCTTATTTCCTCGATCATCTCTGACTTGACCATATCGACTGAGATGCGGACCAGGTCTCTGATCATCGACTCCACATCCCGGCCAACATAGCCGACTTCAGTAAATTTGCTCGCCTCTATTTTGAGGAAAGGAGAAGAGGTCAGCTTGGCCAGCCGCCGGGAGATCTCAGTCTTTCCCACTCCTGTTGGCCCGATCATCAGGATATTCTTGGGAGCGATTTCATCTGCCAGTTCAGGGGGAAGCTTGCGCCTGCGGAACCTGTTTCGAAGGGCAATGGCCACTGCCTTTTTGGCGGCTTGCTGGCCAATAATAAACTTGTCAAGCTCGGCCACAATCTCTTGAGGAGTAAGCTCAGAATCCCTCAGCTCTTCAATCGTTTTCTCAAGAGTCCGGGGATACACAGTTGCCATTCTTCAGAGCTCCTCGATGATGATTTGGTCGTTGGTGTAGACACAGATATCAGAGCTAATTCTTATGGCTTCCAGGGCAATTTCTTTGGCGGAGAGGTCGGTGTGCTTGATTAATGCCCGGGCAGCAGCCAAAGCGTAGGGACCGCCAGAGCCAATGGCAATGATCCCATCATCAGGCTCGACAACATCGCCTGTCCCGGAAATCAAAAAAGAAATGTCCTTATCAGCGACGATCATCAGAGCTTCCAGCCGGCGCAATGCCTTGTCCAGGCGCCAGTCTTTGGCCAGCTCGATAGCTGCCCTCGAAAGATTCCCCCGGTATTCTTCGAGTTTTGCCTCAAACCTTGAAAAGAGGGCAAAAGCATCTGAAGTCGCGCCTGCGAATCCAGCCAGGACTTTCTCATTGTAAAGCCTTCTGATTTTTTTGGCCGTTTGCTTCAAGATAGTCTGGCCAATTGTCACCTGGCCATCGCCTGCTATAGCCAGTTGTCCTTTGTGCCGGACGCAGATTATGGTCGTCGAATGAGTCATCGGGTCACCTTTTTTACAAGATAATAATAATCAATGGATATCAAGATGTAAAGGGGGACGTCCGTCTAAATCCTTTCCCTCTTTATTTCGCTTCTATAATCTTTTCGGCCTCAAGGATAAAGACCTTACCTCCCCAAGGATACAAATAAATAAGCTTTGCTTTCCCTGAAACCTTGATAACTTTACCCAGAAGTTTTTGAATTTCAGGAGATTTACTTCCAGCAATAAAATAATAGCTTCGCTTTTTTAACTGCCAATGCTCAATCAAACAGAGCTCTTTTTTAGGATAGGCATCCTCAATGCTTACCAGACCTTCAATGGTGACTTGTTCTGCCTTCTCAACGATATCAGCAAGGCTGACTGGCCTAAATTGAGCCCAATTCTGATCAGTCTCGACACATAACACGCCTTTTTGAGAAATGGCTGCCCAGAGAGTAGCATCGGCCATAACCATATCAATAACAGCAAGGTCTATTGTGGTCACTGGAATAAACACCTGTTTAGCTCTCTCGAATCTTTTTAATCCGGAGTTTATCCCCAGCCAATAAATTTCTTTCTGGAGTACAAAGCTCGAAATTCTTTCAGAGAAGGTGGAAGGCAATCCGAGTGATGACAGCCAAAGATTTCTTTTTGTCTCTATGCTATTAGCTCCATAAGGGCCAATTCGACAAGAAAAGGGAATTTTGTCGATGGTGAAAGCTTTTTTTACAGCTTCCTGTCTTTCTCTGTCAGAAGTGATTTCCTCCCATTTTTCTCGGAGTTTATCGAACCAATAGGTCCCCACTTCTCCAAAAACGAGGAGGTGGTTATCAAGAACACGGATCAGATTGGCGTAATCATAATCAGGCAGCCACATCCCCTCAATCTGTCTCCTGGCCAAGTCGCTATTTCGGAAATCTTCCCATCGCTTTTCCTCTGTGCTAAAGCGATAAAGGAGCATTCCCTTGCTTGATTCCGGAAGGGCATTTGTTCCAAGCCATAAAT
>Ga0315314_1003876_pt1 | contig 11479 bp, 15 predicted proteins | sample TDP9_MG_FD_203631 | JGI IMG/M metagenome (GOLD analysis project Ga0315314, IMG submission 203631) | Freshwater sediment microbial communities from Lake Towuti, South Sulawesi, Indonesia - TDP9 | ecosystem: Environmental > Aquatic > Freshwater > Lake > Sediment | place: Indonesia: South Sulawesi...
ATAACCTCATGGTTTAAACGTGTAAGTGGAAATCGCTTACATCACCCTTAAACTTTGCGCTTCCTCCGAATGGTTAGCCTGTTTAAAGAGGTCTAAACAATCCATACCATAATGGAGATATCCCCCGATCTGGGACACAAAAGGTCTGATTTCTTCCGCCTTATATTATGAATAAACGGACTAATAAGCGATGTGAAGAATAATTCTAGATCTATTCTCTACTAGAAATTCATACCTCAACGAGAATTTTTAAGAGACCTCATAAGTGTGAGACTTAGCTTAAAGTCTTTTCCTGTCCCAACTTTCCCTTTTTCTCCTCTTCATGTCCACTCTACAGGGACAAATAATCACTTATCCTTAAGCCTTCACTTCAAAAAGCTAGCAGGAAAGGGGACAGACCTAAAGAGGGTAAGGGAGGTTTATGTTAAGTCTTCGTGGGATATGAAACGGTGTTAACTGTCGTGGGATAAGGTCGGGTTTAAAGATTAACCATCTAAGACTAATTAAACCATCCCTTCTGGTCTATCATTGTGACCAACCTTTTGAGTCTATCTATGCTGATAATAGGTGTAAACTGACCGTATTTCCACTTCTGAGTGCCTCTTTTCCTAGTCCAATACATGCAACGGAGTTCCCTCATGTCACCCCAATCCACTAACTCAAACCCCTTCCAGTACTCTCTTTCTTCATTATGGTCATCCACGAAAACCGCATCTGGAACTTTGACCCATACAATCTCGCCATCAGGGAATTTCATCCTAGATTTTCTAGGATACTTTGATTTGATCTCATTAGGAATCTCCATTATACTATCTCCTCATTAAACTAGTTGTTATGGTTCTCATAAGTCTTTAGTATCCCACGACACTTTTGGGTCAAGTTTCTAGGGGATATATGGGACAAGGCTAAAGGGTGAGGGAGAAACCTACTCTGATTTCTAGTTTTCCAAGCTCTAGGTTGTGTTTTCTAGGCAATACAAAAAAAGTCAAGGCTCCAAGTTTCTAGAAGGCTCCCAAGCAAGGATAACATGCCTTCTCCAGACTTCGAGAGTACCTTCGAGAAAGAAGGCTCAAACTAGGCTTAACTCTCCAAAAGACCCTCGGTATAGGTTCCGATTCGGGTCAGATTCGATTCAGGAATTTGCTTTGTGATACCCAAAACCAACAGGGAAGAGGAAGCTTCTTTCTCAGTTCCCTAAGTTTGGCTAACAGGGTTTGTCTTCCCAAATATTCTCGAAGTCTGGACACTTTCGAGGAGCAGTATAGACAGAGCCTACGTATCTATGCTTGACACACCAATAGAGAGGCTTCTGTCCTTCTACTTCTTTAATTCTAAAGTGAAGACAGTCTGAGCATTTAACGAAGTTCATGGGTATCCTAGGGATACTTTTGATTTCCTTCCTTACATAACTCATTTCTAGCCCTCTCCCTCAAATCCTCTTCTTTAAGCGAAGGTAAACATCTATAATTCGGAAGATCACATCTAAGATAAGCCATAGAACAATTCCGATCAAGAAAAGAATCTCTTCCAAGTTTTCCCTCACCTCTTCTCTAACTCACCATTACATCTCTCGCATTTCTCAAGTCTGTTATACCTTGCGATTTCTAGCCTACATTTGGGACAATAATAGTAGTGAATTTCTCTCATTCAGTTTCCTCTCCAAAAACCTCTTTAAAAGCTTCGGGATCAAGTATCTCTCTAAGCTTCTCCCTTGAACCTAGAACTCCATATTTCTTAGAAGGGAGATAGACTAAGACAAGACCGTTCCTCATGTAGTGAATTACAGTTCCAGAAGCCCCACATTCTTTAGCTAAGTTTTCCTCGATCTCCTCAGTAAGATTCTTATTCCCTAGCCATAAATCAAGCAGTTCTAACTTTTTCCTCTTAAGTTCTCTGTCAAGTTTCTTATCTTCATCCTCTAAAGTTGTAATAGGCTCTTCCTTACTAGGCTCTATTTCCCTTTCCCTTCTCTCTAAATCCCCAAGTCTCTTTCCTAAGTTCCTTAGCTCAGAAGCGATTTCTGGTTTTCTCTCTGCTATCTTCCCTAAGATTTCTTCTAAGCTTCTTCCCTCTCCTACACTCTGAGCTATCTCAAATTTGAACTCTGGAAAGGTCTCCTTAAGCCTAGAGACGAAAAGGGTATGGAATTTACACAGAGGGTAATCCTCAAAGCTAGCTTCTCTTTCACAGTAAAGACATTTCACTTCAAACCATCTCCTTTATGGCTTCACTAAACTTTCTTACTAACTCTTGATTCAATTCTTCCTCAAATTGAGCTATTTCCGAATAAAGCTCTAAAGTTCTTTTCCTTAGTTCTCTGAGAATCTCCTCTATAGAAAGATTCTCTACATACATATCGGAAATCCAGTCCTGAAACTCTGGAAACCTCTTAGTTAAGCTCTCTAGTTCTTTATTATGCTCTCTGCAAAGAAATGGCATGAAGGCATTTTTTCCGCACCGACAACAAATCTGATGCGCTAACTTTTTCTCTTTAATATCCAAAGTAGTTCTTTCTCCCTTTGACTTTCTCTCTCTGTCTCTTGAGGGTTATAAGGAACTCCCACCCATTCTCCGCAATCTAAACAAAACCTACAAACCTCTTCAGTTACCAAGTTCATTCTTGGTTCTGTATGGGTATGAGGACATTTCTTTTCCTCTCCCTCTTTAGGAAACAAAGCTTGCCATGTCTCTTCAAAAGAATTCTTTGCTCTTTTTCCAAGTCTTTTTATCAAATCTTTGTGGGATTTTTCGTAGTTCCTTTGCTCTCGAATGTTTTGCGACGTACATTCTTGGATATGCCTTTTAATTGTCTTTCTAGAGACCTCAAGCCCCAGAGTTCTAAGATGTTCTTGAATGACTTGAGGCTCTTTGTTCTCACCGATTAATTTACTCAGACGGTCGGGTCGAATGCCTCTCTTAGCCCCCTCTTGGAAAAATCGACATATCTTACATTTTCCCCTCAAGCTACAACACCCTTTGAAGCGAACATTTCCTCGAACAGAATTTACTCTTCTCTTTGTGAGACTTTCCGCAAGTGGGGCAGATTTTGCTTCTCAAAGACTTCACTCTTTCCTTTTTCGATTCCACTCTGCAAAAGCCCGTCTCAAGAACTCTTTCTCTAAGTTTTCATCCTTAGTTATCTCTAGAGCTAATTCCTCTTTCGACAACTGTTCTCGCTTCTTAACGTGTCTAGGTAGCTCAACGTGAGGCTCTTTCTCTTCGACTTCTATAGAGGGTAGCTCCGACTCGAAAAGCTCCTTTAGTGCTTCATAGATTTGGGGATGTTTTGCTTTCACATGAGTTATCATAACCTTTAGCTCATCATAAGAGAGCTCTTTGTGAGCACCATAGCCCTCTGTGGGCGAAATCTTGACGTTATATTCACTTGCTAGATGTTCAAAGTCGGTATTGCAGAAATCACAGTAACCGAATCTTAAATGCTCTAGAGTCTTCCTTATGTATTGTGTAAGTGCTCCCTTTGTACCTACTGGTCTCGCAAATTCCTTGTCATGTCCTTGCTCTTGACCCAAAAACTTGCTCAGAAGCTCTGCTTTGAGTTCGCCTTCATCTAAAGTCTCGTCAAGCTTATCCCAGTTCTCAAGAACCTTCAAAGCGAACAATTGCTCTTCTAAGTCTTTAGCGTCTAACACTTCGGTGGTCTCGTCTGGTGTTTCTTCTTCTACAGTTTGGATTTCGCTTTTCTCCCTCGCTATCTCCTTATCAAGATCAGAAAGCTCTTCGCTTTCGTCCAGAATAATAGAATCTATGAAGTACTCTGCCCTATCTCCTTCTTCTAGCTCTTCTTTGTGTTCTCTTTCAACATGAAATTCAGCCTCAGAAAAGTTTGGACTCTTGAAACCGCATTTTACGCAAATATGCCATTCTTTATTCAACTTTTTCTCATCTCCCTTAATAGTTCTCTAGCTATCTCCTCATTTCCTTGGTTTGAGAAGATAAGCTCTTTAACTGTGAATTCCTTAACAAGCTCACGAATCTTCTCACTAGGAACTTTGACCCTAGACTTGAACAATTCGTAAGCGTAAGGCTCAATTCGGAAACTCCTCTTAACTCCGACTCTAGGTCTTCCTCTCTTTTTCTCCATTCTGAATTATCCCTAAGGAGATACGTCTCACCACTAATATTTAAAGGGTTCCCTATTTGAGCCTTAAAAGAGAAATAGAGGAGAATCCTCGACTGAATCAGAGAACTAAGCCCTTTTCTACTCTTCTTCTTGTTCCTTTTCTAGGAGAAAAAACCCTGTCTTCCTTTCAGAATATCCTATTAATGCCAGTTGCCTTATTCGTGGGAAGAAAGCCCTCGATGAACTACGTTCCCTACATCCTTAATCAAATGAAAGACCAGAAAGAGATCGTAGTTAAGGCAAGAGGGAAAGCCAGTGGGAACAATTTTTAAGTTCCTATCTTCTTTCCTTTCGGAACATGAACTAAACCCCAACATCTAAGAGAGCAGAATCTTTGAACTCTAGCTACAGTTTTCCTTCGATAGAAGATTCTGTCAGGAAGCGGGCAATTAGGATTTTGACAGACTAGAGGAACAACATCATACTTTTTCATATATTGACCTCTAAAAAGCTGTATCCCAGTTAAGGGGTCTTTGCAGAGAAGCCCATGTTTGTAGTTAGGGTTATTCTTCCCTACTCTCGATGGGTAGTTTTTCCCTTTGTTTAAGATTTTATTTGCATGACTAGGATTTAGGAATCTTTTAGGATAAGGAGAGGTAAAGGCTTGACCGCACCCACAAGCACAAACCCCACTATAGACCTTCTTTTGTCTTCGCTTACTCAAGGCTTTCATCCCCTTCCTTCAACTTCTCATAAACTTCTTTGTCTAGCTTCCTTCGTTCATCTATGCAGGCTCTAAGCTGTAGTTCTCGCTCCTCAAGGGATTCCCCCTTATAATGAGGATAGAGTTCTCTATCTCCCTCTGAACCGTATCGAATCGCCTCTTCTAAGCCTCTTAGAATCTTATCTCTCAAAGCATGATGTTTTTCGCACAAGATTTCAAAGTCTTCTGGCTTCGCTACCACTTCCTTAAAAAGGTCTCTTCCATGTATCCTCTTTGTAGTAGTCGGAGAAAGATAGCGATGATGTATTTCTAAGTTTCCTTCGTGCTCGTTAGCCTCACAAGGAAAGCAACAACCTTGACCGTCCCTCTTCTCCAAGATTCCGAAAGCCTCTTTCTTCCACTTTTCATAATCCTTTTTTCTCGTCATGCTTAATACCCCCCTTATTTCTCAAAGACGAACCCTAGGAACTCTTCTGGAGTGGGAACTTTCTTAAAGCCCTTTAGACCCTTTTCGGTCATAGCCTTTCCGAAGCAAGTCTTGGAGCAATATTTTCTCCTTCCCTTCTCCGACTTAGGAACTTTATAGTCTTTTCCACAATAAGGACAAGTTAAAGTTTCTGTAGAATAATATGCCTTTTCTGCTCTCCTATCTCTCGGTTCACAACAGAGACCATGTTTATAGGAAGGGTTCTCCTTTCCTCTCCCTTTTCCTTTTTTCACTACTTTCTGATAGTCTCCATAATGCCTTCTATTAAGGAAGATCTGGTCTTTATCAATAGTCGTGAAGCTCTGACCACACCCACACCCGCATACTTTAGTGTAAGTCTTTCTTGCCATTTAAACACCTTCTAAACTTCATAGGGTATTTGGCTCCCTAAGAGAATTTGAATAATTTCTTTAATAGTTGTCTCTCCCTTGACTCTAGAGATTTCCTTTCCCTTCAAGTCGAAGAGGCAACACTTTTTCTTTATGAATCCAGAATCTTGATTCGTTTCATATTCCTACATGTCTCAGTAGAGAGTAGAGTAGATGTTCAAGAGCTTAGTATTAAATTAGTATTACCAGTAGGCAACACTTTTTAGAGTTATGAACTTTAAATCTCGACTGAGAATACAGAAAAAGAGGGAAATTTGAGCTATTCCTTATGGTCATGCGTTTTTGCTAGAATTCGAAGGCTAAAATCCTATCAGAATTTGGCTAGGTATTCTTCAATTATCTTCCTTTCCTTATAGGTTATGTCATAGAGCTTGTAGACTGAATCATCTATCTGTTTTTCTAGCTCTTCAACCGCTTTTTCATTTTTGACTATTTGTTCCTTGTCCTTTCGGTACTGGTTCATGAGATTTTTCAAATGCTCCTCTTTAGGTATTTTCAATTCAAGAAGTTCACGTTTTGTGATTCTGTTCATAGTTTTAAGCACTTCAAAAACGTATGAGGCAACTTCCTCAGAATAAAAGTCCACATACTCATTCGGAGCTAAGATTATTCTAAATGTTTCTTTACCATCTAAATCTCTTAATAGATAATCAGTTCTAAGCGACTTCTCAGAAATGATATAAGATGATTTTGAAAGGGTTTGTGCCTTAACTACATTCACAAGTTTATCAAAAATCCAACTGCTTTCGAAATAAGACTCAGGAAATGCTTGAATTTTCTTATTAGCAGAATGAAATTGCCTATAAAGTTGTAAAATTTGATTTACATTTTGAGTGATTTTTTCTGCGATGGTTTTTTCTTCAATAGTTTGAGGGAGTTTAATTGGTACTTTATCGAGATACTGTTTTTTATATCTGTACCCTTTCTTACCTAAGTATGCTGCAATCTGTTTAAAGTAAAAGTCCATGGTGGTTGAGTTTAACAGTCCTAATAAATATTTTATATATGACTTATAGTCATTTTTCGGAGTTATTATGAAACTAGTGTCTAAGCAATAATACTTTCCTTCATCGTAGGCAAAGTTATTTTGTTTCGATATATCCGGGACAAGTAATTTCTCGGATTCAAAAACTGCTGGCGAAACTGGCTGCTCTATTTCGTACCATTTAATGTCTTCACCTCGTGCTCGTCTTTGTTCATATTGTTTTCTATTTTCAAGAGCATTCTTGTAGTGTAAAAGGCGATTTTTGATGCAAGGAAACTTAGAAATATCAACGCCCCGAGTAGCATAAATGATATAAAGTCCTTGCCAGTCCACCCTGTATCGTCGTACATTCTCGCCTTTGATAAGAGGTTTAAGCAATTCTGCTTCTAATTCTTTTGATTCTTCTGGGCTAACGACAAATGCTTTGATTAAACCCGGTCGCATACCGTAATGGACGTCACATATTTCCTCCATAACCTTAGAATCTTTTCCTCTGATCTTTTCAATCAACGAAATGTACTCATCTTTAGAAGGTAAAAGAATCCATTCATCGCACCATTCTTTCTCCGTTTTATGACTCATCTTTTTTGGATTCCCTTTTCTTATTCCCTTAGCTAGCTCATCTTGACTTAATTTAAAACACCAGATGTAATTGTCACGGAGTTCTTCTCCTACACATTTCTTTAAATGCACAATCATTTTTCTTATACGTTCTTCACTCGTTTTTCCTTCCATATCTGCAAAAACTCTGACAACATCAAACATCCCTTTAGGTACGGTTTTATCTTTCTTAAGAATCAGAAGTATTGGGTCATTAGTAGCCTCTCTAAAGACTTTAGATCCCCTAAGGTCTACGAATTGTAATACTTTAGTCTTCTTTAAAAGGAATGCCCTTAAATATTTTCCATATTTTGCCTTAGTGAATTTACCCGAAACAATATAACCAAATTTTTCCCCCCTCATTTAACCAGTTGAGCCCTTTTGTAATGAAATAAACACAATAATCAGCCCTTCCATCAAAAACCCTTGGGTATATCTCTTCAAGAACGTCCTTGTTTGAAATTTTCTCTTGCCTGACGTAAGGCGGGTTTCCTACGACATAATCGAATTTGAAGCTCTTAACCTTGTCCGCCCCTTTGGTCTGTTCGATCAGCATTATACGCCTTGAATTATCTAAGAATTCAGTTAACTCGATTGGCTCGCCTGGAGGCATTAAAGAGTCAGTACGGTAGACTTTGAGTCTTGGCAACTCATAGTATCTATCCTTTTGTCTCACCACATCATATAAGTCTACAAGCTGGAATAGCAAGTTCATCTCTGCTATGAAGCATGCAAAGGGATGAATATCCAAACCATAGATAGAATTTACGCATCCATCGATGATTTGCTTAGCATCATCTGAATTTTTAAGGTTAAAGCCGATCCTTCTATATCTCTCCATTAGTCTTTGGGTTGCTTCTACGAGGAAGCTACCACTTCCACATGCTGGATCAAGGAGTTTCTTCCCTCTTATCTCATCTTCTGGTTTATAGCCTACAGCATCCAAAATATATTCTATAACTTCCTTGGGAGTGTAAAACTCCCCTAATCTTTTCCTTTCGTCAGGTGGAAGATATCCCTGATATACGTCCCCAAGGATGTCTCTGTCAACTTGCGTAAAATCGAATCTGTTAAGCCTTCTGAGCGCCTTCTTGACACTGAAATTTAAGCCTTCCTCAAGAGTATCTTGAACCCTCCTATCGTCATAGGAGAGGGTTCCCTTCTTAACTTCCTCGATCCACCACCAATCAAAGAATCCTAATTCATGAAGGTGGCTATAATATTTTTTAATTACCTCACGAGCTCCGTCAAAAATGAGCAAATAGGGATTTTTCCACATTCTCTTTTCGTAAAACCTTAAAGATTCAGCAAGCCCCTCTCCTGAAAGATTCAATGGTTTGATTATCTCTTTATCCTCACATATTCTTGTAAATAATATTCTTCCAACAAGCACGTATGCGGTTTCCCTACAAAACACCTCTATTATCTTCTGTCTTTCCTCTTCATCGCCCTTGTTAAATTCTTCGTCTTTCATGGAGTGTTTCAACCAATCACTAAATTGTCTCCGAAGGAATTTTCCACTATAATCGTCACGCTTCCAATAAGAATCAAAAAAGCTCATTAAGGTAACAGTCAAGTCTCTGACGATATCTTTGAGGTTCTGTATGAGTAGCTTAACCCCTTCCCCCTTTGCTACAGATACTTCTTTGTAGGTTTCTTTGAAATAGGCGGGTTCTTCAACCCATACTAAGCGCTCTCTCTTAAGCGTTTCAAGTTTTAGAATACGCCTTTTTCCCACTTCTGATAGCCCATACTCTTCTTTGGCTACACCGACAGCCTCAGCTACATTGACTGTTGTAATATCTCTTAGCCTATAATCCTCATATACATATATTATGAATTCCCTTTCACTTGCGAAAACTCCATACTTGACAGACCCAAGCTCTTCGATACGCCTCCTCAACTTTTCTTTAATCTCAGATGTTAACTCAACACCCCATTTAGTCTCTACTAGGATGAGGGGAAAACCTTCATCATCAAAACAAGCTATATCATAAATCTCTCCAACCTTAGAATATCCCTCCCAACCAAGTAACTCATCGAAAAGATGTCGTGCTAAAGAACGCCTAAACTCTCTTTCTCTTCCTTCCAAAGTTACGCCTGAAGCTTTCTCAACGGCGTTTTTAAAGGCGTTGCAAACTTTAGGAATGAAATCCTCATCGGATGACATCGCACTTCTAAGTAACATTATTTGGCTTCTACGTAAAAATGCTTCGTCAACTTTGAACCTCGTTTATTGATAGAAAGTTGTGAAAACTTAGAATAAAATGTTCTAGTTTGGTCATTGGAATAGCGTTCCAGTTAACAAGATTTTCATTGAAGAATACGGATACAAACTAGTAAACTTGACTACGAATCCCACAACCTACCTATTTAACCCATGCATACAAGTTGTCGCAACATTTCAACTAGAAACCTAAGCGTAAAATTGCCAAAATTTTTCATCCTTTCTACACTAGGCTTCTACAAAAACGAAGAGAATTTCCTAGTTGTTTATACTAGGCATGACTAGGATTTTTTATGACTCCAAGGTTCTCCTATTTCGTCAAGAACTGTTATTTTGCCATTCTCTGAAAGTTCAAGGGGGATTTTGTAATGACAATGCTTACATTGGATACTCCTAAGTCTAGGATAAGCTCTAACACGAAAGGCTTTCTTAATTTTTTCGCTAACGTTTCTAATTCTTGTTCCACATTTAGGACAAGCGATAGTATCAAAAACTCTATTGAACACTTCTTTGGTCTGTTCTTTGGTGAGCTTATTAGACATCTCCTTTACTCCCCCAAATCGTCTTCAATATCATAGCAAGGCTCTAGAATCAAAGCACCACAGTAGGGACAAATAAGGTCTTTTTCTAAATCTTCTTCCGTAAGTTCTGCTCCGCATAAGGGGCACTCGATTTTTCTATGACACCCCTTTTCTTCATCTCTTTCCATTCTAAGCCTCTCCTTCTTTTGACCATCACATCTCCGTGATCATCGTTTTAGTTCCAAGTACTTTTCCAAGACTTCTTTGTGACTCAATTTAGAATAATCGATTATAATTCCTAGATAGCCTGACCTTTGTTGTTCCATCTGGATTTCTCTTAAAGCCATTTTCCTTAATACCCTAAGCACAAGATCTACTGCTTCCGTTAACGTTGATATTCGTCCATTTGTTTTTAGCTGTTCCATTCGCAAGACGCCAAAGACCTTCTCTGCATCTTTCTTCAAAGAGACCCCATTTATGTAGGTTCCAATAGACTTATCCACCGCCTTACCTACCATTAAATTGGCGTTCCATGAAGTCACTCCATTCTCAGCACAAGTCCGTAGGAACAGCTTTCTAGCTATATGCCATCCAAATCTACCCCTTGCTTTGATCTGGGCTCTTCCCTGTAGACCCTGTAATTTTCTTAGTAGTTGTTTCTCACTAATATGGTCATGACTTCCGCTCTGAAAGAGATAGGGATTGTTCTGATCTAGGTTAGGTATGTGCTTCGCTAGTATACTCTGGAATTCTGGGTCTATGAAGCAATGGGCTACGATCTCTTCCTTCTTTGTATTCACTAAGATTTCCTTAAGTTCCTCTGAGGGTGTCATGTCAAACTGTTTCCACTCTAGTCTACAAGCATCTCCTATACGAAGTCCTAAGAGCCATGTCTTTACGATAACTTTCTCTTCTAGAGAACTTACTTCATACATAGCTCTAGCTTCATCTACCTGTAACATATGATCTCTCGTTGTTAGAGTTGTGTGATAAATTCCCAAAGATTTCCTTATGTTTAGTTGAACACCGTTGTACTTTACATACTGAACAATGGGATTAGTTAAGGCTCTACAACTGTTCTGAGTATACTTTTTCCTAAGCCAAACGTAATATCGTTCTATGATCTTCGAGGGGTCTTTCTCCTTAAGGAAAGTCTTCAGATCTTTACCGTAGAATTCTAGGAACTTCCCTAATCCTCTCTTGTAGGATCGCCTTGTTTGTTGAGATACGAGGGATTCTAGGAACGTTTCCATTGTATACGTTTCTATCACTCCTAGAAGAAATTAGCCTTATGAATCCCAGATACGGAGCAGAGATATAGGACACTTTAAGTCCTAGATCCCCCGCAAATCCCCTCTTTTTTCTGTTAGCTATGTTTTGAGATCGCGATGTTAGGTCTCGTTGAAGATGCGTATTGTGGATCAAATAGTGTTATAAGGTCTGAAAATGCTGCAGGAATGTTAGA
>Ga0315314_1003877_pt1 | contig 11478 bp, 14 predicted proteins | sample TDP9_MG_FD_203631 | JGI IMG/M metagenome (GOLD analysis project Ga0315314, IMG submission 203631) | Freshwater sediment microbial communities from Lake Towuti, South Sulawesi, Indonesia - TDP9 | ecosystem: Environmental > Aquatic > Freshwater > Lake > Sediment | place: Indonesia: South Sulawesi...
ACCCCTCCTTTATTTACTCGTAAAATATTGCAGCGCCAGCTTAACCTTTTCCTCAAGGGTTAGGTCTGAGGATGGGGGGAGGGTGGCTACGGCGCGGGTGGCTTCAGCAACGGAATAGCCCAGGGAGGTTAGTGCGGCTACCACCTCAGCATTTTCCTCGGCTAGTTGAGCCGCCGGGGTGGTCACCCAGCCAGCGGCTATCTTGTCCTTAAGCTCCAAAATAATGCGGTCAGCCGTTTTCTTGCCTATTCCCGGGACTACCTTCAGCAGGTCGGTGCTGCCGGTGGCAATAGCCATGGTCAATTTATCTATGCTCAACGCCGAAAGCATTGCCAGGGCTAGCTTGGGACCCAGCCCAGAGACGCCGAGCAGGGTCTGAAACAACCTCAGCTCATCAGCTGAGGCAAAGCCGTAGATGGTGACATTGTCCTCTCTGAGATGAAGGTGGGTATGGAGATGAACCCCGTCACCGACTTTACCCAATAAACTCAGGGTAGAGGTCGGCATATGCACCTGAAAGCCGATACCACCGACATTTATAATCGCCCAATCGCTACCTATCAACTCTAATTTGCCGTGAAGACCAGCTATCATTTATGCTCCTGCTTAGCCAACAGATTGCTTAGATACATCTCACGTGAGTGGCAGATAGCTACCGCCAGGGCATCAGCGGCATCAGATGGCTGGGGCACCTGGGACAAACCAAGCTGGAGCCTGACCATCTCCTGAACCTGCTCTTTGGGACTAGCCCCGTAACTAGCCACGCTCTGCTTCACCTGAGCCGGGGTATACTCATAGGAAGGGATTCCCCGGTTGGCAGCGGCTAATATAGCCACTGCCTGAGCCTTGCCTATGGCTAGCGTCGACCTTACATTTTTAGCCACGAAAGGCTGCTCTATAGCCGCAACGTCAGGCTGACAGCGTGAGATAATCTGCCCAAGCTCACCATATAAATAACTCAAGCGCTCCCCTACTGGGGAACGCTCCGGACAGTCAATGACACCACATTCAACCAGGGTTATTTCGTCATCCCTACTCTCTATTACCCCGTAGCCCATGGTTAATGTGCCCGGGTCAATGCCTAAAATCCTCATCCCTTTAGGTCTGCGACTGATATTTTTCTAGGACAGAATCGGAAAAATTGACATTGCTGGACACACGCTCTACCTCAACCAGCTCTTCTAGCTTGTCCAGCAGCTTTAGCGTTTGTAACGCTGGCTTTTCCTCAAGCTCAATCATAGTCTTGGGCACCAGGGATAGCTCAGCCGAGGTTAGAGGCAGGTTTTTCTCCTCAAGTGTCTCCCTGACCATCTCAAGCTCCTCAGGCCTGGTATAAATAGCCACAAAATTACGCTCCGCAGTAACATCCTCAGCACCGGCGTCAATAGCCTCCAGAGCTAATTTCTCAGTATCTAATTCATTAGTCCTTATGGTAATCAATCCCCTGGAATCGAAGAGCCAGGCGACGCAGCCACTCTCCCCCAGATTGCCGCCATGCCGGGAAAATATATTGCGCACATCCTGCAGGGTCCGATTGCGGTTATCAGTCAACGCCTGCACCAAGATAGCCGCCCCACTGGGACCATAGCCTTCAAGAACCATCTCTACCAGACCCGCCCCTTCCGTAGCGCCACTAGCCCGCTTAATCGCCCGCTCTATATTCTCTGAGGGCATGCTCCTATCACGAGCCTTCTGTACAGCTAAGCGCAGCCGAAAATTCGCGTCTGGGTTACTACCCCCCTCACGCACTGCTACCATAATCTCCCGGGTCAACTTAGTAAACAGTTGCCCCCGCCTAGCGTCAGTTATCACCTTCTGATGCTTAATTGAAGACCACTTAGAATGCCCTGACATCTGATTCTCCTTAGCCAGCTAATTAAAAACCTACCTTAATTTTATCACCTCACCTAGCTATGGTCAAAGGGTTCTTATTTGGTTTCACCGACGACAAAAGCAATAGCATATTGTTCGCAATCAGAGACACTGATAGCCAAATTAGCTAAACCCAGGGCACTAGCTTGATTTTGCGTATTACCATGAAGATGAACCAAAGGTTTGCCCCTAGGGTCAGACAATATCTCAATCTCCTTCCAGCTAAAACCCCGACTTCGCCCACCCAATGCTTTTATCACTGCCTCCTTACCGGCAAAGTGACCAGCCAGAGATGAAGGGCTATTGCCGCACAGCTTAAGTTCGGAATCGGTATATACCCGGTAAAGGAATCGCTTCCCCCAACGGGCAATAGCCCTTTCAATGCGGACTATCTCTATTATATCTACGCCAATATAGTGCATCCTAGTTGCCAGCATTATAGCCTATTTTAAATAGAGGCTCAATCAAGAAAACTTGATTTAATTCTTAACAAGAGATATACTAATCAAATGAAAAATTACCAGTGTGTTAAGAAGGGGGGATTTATGAATAAGTTTAGACCAACTCGTTATGCTCTTTGTCTCGCCCTACTCTTTGCCATGCTCAGCGGCTTACTGGGAAGTCAAGTTGCCCTTGCCGCCCAGGAAGGTATTAACGGCTCTGTTTCGTTACCGCCAAGTCAGGAGGAGCCCCCGCCTGAAGAGCCGCCTGAAACAAAGTTTGAGGCTACTGCCCGGTATCCAACTATGAGCGCTGTCTCTGGCGCGAGCTTTACGTTTGAGATTTCACTGGTCTATCAGGGCACTGAAGCCAGGGGATTCGACCTCGCCGTCACCACGCCCGTTGGGTGGATCGGAGAAATTAAGCCTTCATACGATGCATTCGTGATAGAAAGCATTACCCTACAGCCGGGGAAGACATACCCAGATACAGTCAACGTTGTACTTAGTCCACCACCAGGAGAGCTACCCGAGCCGGGTGAATATAAGGCGACGTTTAATGCCGGTTCAGGCGAGCTCAGGGCTAGTGTTGAGCTTACGGCAGTGATAACTGAGATACCGCCTACTTATCAGTTATATGTGTCTACTGCCTCAGGACTGCGTAATATGGAGGCAAAGGCAGGCGAGGACAACCATCTAACTGTCATCCTGCAGAACTACGGGACGGGAACCCTTGAGAATATAACATTTTCGTCCACCAAATCAGAGGGTTGGAGTACAATCTTCACCCCCTCCTCAATAGACACCCTGGAATCGGGGCTTCAACAGGAAGTAGACATAACAATAACCCCACCCACTAAAACGATAGCCGGTGACTATCACGTTATCCTAAGGTTTAACAGCGAAAAGGCGACTTATAACCTAGAAATGAGGGTAACTGTGGTAACGCCGACCATTTGGGGAGGAGCTGGTATTGGCATTGCTGTGGCGGTTGTAGCCGGTTTGGCAATTTTATTCCGACGACTAGGCAGGCGGTGAGTAAGTTGACTAAAGTGGTAGTAGAGACAGTAGACCTGACCAAAAACTATGATAAGACAACGGTCGTTGATAAGTTAAACCTCCGTATAGAAGAGGGGGATATCTTTGGCTTCCTCGGTCCCAATGGCGCTGGGAAAACGACAACTATATTAATGCTGCTTGGACTCACTGAGCCAACCTCTGGCACAGCCCATATATATGGGTACAACTCTACCAGGGAGCCACTCGAGGTTAAGCGCATCACCGGCTATGTCCCAGAAAAGGTAGGGTTTTATGAGGATTTAACTGCAAGCGACAACCTGGTCTATACCGCTAGGTTAAACGGCCTCCCCGAAGACGTGGTGATGAAAAGGGTAAAGGATTCACTGGGTACCGTTGGTCTGTCAGATAAAGCCGAGCAGCAGGTAGGGAAGTTTTCTAAAGGGATGAAGCAGCGCCTGGCAATTGCCGACATACTGGTTAAGAAACCAAAGGTTGCCATCCTAGATGAACCGACATCGGGGATAGACCCTGAGGGCATTATCCAAATGCTTGACATGATAGCCAACATAGCCAAAGAGAGAAACATGACCATTATCATGTGCTCACACCAACTATACCAGGTTCAGCGAATCTGTAACCGTGTGGGCATATTGGTGAACGGAAAACTAGTAATTGAAGGCTTGTTAGACCAACTGGGGAGGGACGCTTTGGGCGGTGGACGACTTAGGATTGAGGTTAAGCTAGCTGAAACCACTTCAGGGCTCATTGATTGTGTCCAGCGGATTAGCGGTGTAGTCAACGTAGAAAGGTCAGGAGACTTGCTATTTATTACCTGCCTAGGGGACTTGAGAGCTCAAATAGCCAAGGCAATAGTTAATGCAAATGGATTACTGGTAGAGATGAAAATTCAAGCCTACGCTTTAGAGGACATCTACAGAAGGTATTTTAGAGAGGCATAGTATGAAGGGACTGATGACCGTATTCTATAAAGAAGTGGCTGACCATTTCACTAGCTGGAAAGGCATAATCTTATTTATCACAATAGTGCTGGTTTCAGTATTCGCTACCCTCGGGCCTCAAGGGGCTATAGCTGGTCTTAGGGCACAGCTAGAAACGCCGGTTCAATACGGATTTGGACGATTTGTCTTCCTTTACCTCTTTACCACCTCTGGTGAAATGCCCTCGTTCCTTTGGTTCATTTGCGCATTTCTTGTACCCATAGTAGGCATAGTCCTCGGTCTTGATGCTATCAATAGTGAGAAAAACAGCGGAACACTGAGCCGGCTGCTGGCTCAACCTATCTACCGGGATGCTGTTATCAACGGCAAGTTCCTGGCTGGCGTAGTTGCCATAGCTATTATGCTGACGACCACAGTCCTGATTGTGTCAGCGATAGGACTAGCAGTGCTTGGAATTGCCCCAAGCTCAGAGGAAATTGCCAGACTATTATTATTCTGGGGGGTAAGTATTCTTTATGGAGCCTTTTGGCTGGGCTTAGCCATGCTATTCTCGGTATACTTTCGGTCAGTGGCTACCTCGGCGGTATGCGCCATAGGAATTTGGATATTCTTCTTCCCCTGGCCGACTGGGGGCAGCCTTATGTCCATGGCGGCTCGCTTGGTTGCCAATGTGCTGGCACCCTATCAGCAAGTATATACGGCGGAGTGGTTAAGGAACGTTGGGCTTCAAATCACAGCGTCGCGTTTTTCGCCCACTCTGCTCTTTGGGGAGGCGATAACTGTTCTCCTAGCTCCAGGGGCAACGACAGCGAAGGAAACGCTTCAACTTCTAACCGCTTCTGGTGCGCTGTGGATGCCTGGAACTCCCTCGCTAAGTCAGACTCTACTAACCGTATGGCCCCACCTGGCGACCATCGGCGGAATAACCGCCCTACTCTTTGCCATCTCATATGTCAGATTTATGCGCGAAGAAATAAGGTCTACCTGAGGTTCACGCCTAGGGCTGATTTATATTGGTGTAGGGCTTAATGTCACTAAATTATTATATCGGTACCTCAGGCTGGCATTATGACCATTGGCAGGACAGGTTCTACCCCAAAACGCTGACTAAGGCGAAGTGGCTTGAATTCTATGCCAGCCATTTCACCACGGTTGAACTTAACAATACCTTTTACCGCCTACCTTCAGAGACCGCCTTTACCACCTGGCATGACTCATCATCACCCAATTTTACCTTTGCGGTAAAGGTAAGCCGTTTTATCACCCATATTAAGAGACTCAAAAATAGCCAAGAGGCGGTAGAGAACTTTATCAGCCGAGCTAAAATTTTAGGTGAGAAACTGGGACCGCTTCTGTATCAACTTCCACCCAATATGCTTCGCAATGACGAAGTACTAGAGTCATTCTTATCTTCCCTACCTCAGGAAATGAAACATGTGTTTGAATTCCGGCACCAATCTTGGCTTGAAGATAAGGTCTTTGAAATTCTACATAAGTACAATATAGGGTTTTGTGTCTTTGATATGCCTTTCCTTAGTTGTCCTCTGGTGGCTACGGCTGATTTTGCCTATATTAGGTTTCATGGCAGTACCGGGCTCTACTTCAGTTGTTACTCTGACGAAGAGCTAGCTGATTGGGCAAAGAGGCTGACCAATCTAGCCCGGAACCTAGAAGCAATCTACATTTACTTCAACAACGACGCTGAAGCCTTCGCAGTGAGAAATGCCATAACCCTGCGTCGTTACCTTGAAGCAGGCACGACTTAAACATCCAGCCACTTAACCAAAACAAGAAGGCTGTAGGGCAATAAAACACCTACAGCCTTTACGCTGGTCTCGGGTTCTTAATGAGCCCTCTCATTTATTTAATTGATGGGTTACCCGAGAGCTTTACCGAACTGGAGTGCGTAAAGGTGTTTTAACCAGTTTGGTAGACGGGGTTATCGCCTGGCGCCGATGGCTGAATAACGGGCGACGCAGGAAAGAGGGGACATCCAGTTCCTCTTCGCTCTTTAGCCCCTTAAGGAGTTGGGCAAGTTCATCTTCCTGGCCCGCCTCGGCTAGTCCTATCTTTGACTTGAATCCAGTGGCAATTAGGGTAATCTTTACTTCGTTTTCCATGCTGGGGTCATGAGCCACCCCAAAAATGATATTAGCCTCAGGGTCTACGGCTTGCTTGATTACCTCAGCCGCCTCATTAACCTCAAACAGGGTAAGGCTGCTACCGCCAAAAACGTTAAATAATACCCCCTTTGACCCGTCAATAGAAACATCTAACAAGGGGCTAGCTAAGGCGTCTTTAGCCGCCTGTACGGCTCGGTCTTTGCCTGAACCAATGCCAACGGACATCCATGCCGGACCAGCATCCTTCATTACTGCCTTGACATCAGCAAAGTCAAGATTAATCAGCCCGGGGACAGTGATAACTTCAGAGATAGCCTGAACCCCGTGTCTTAATACATCGTCAGCTAGCTTAAAGGCACTGTTTACCCCTGTCTTCTGGTCACAAAGGTCGAGTAAGCGGTCATTGGGGATGATAATAAGGGTATCAACCTTGCCCAGCAAGCGGACGATTCCTTCCTCTGCCACCTGGCAGCGGTGGACACCCTCAAAGGTGAACGGTTTGGTAACCACAGCAATAGTGAGAGCTCCGCTCTGCTTTGCCAATTCAGCAATAATAGGGGCAGCCCCGGTGCCGGTACCGCCTCCCATACCGGCAGTGATAAACACCATATCAGCCCCCAAGATAAGCTCCCTAAGTTCATCGCGACTCTCCTCGGCTGCCTTCTGACCCTGGACATGGTCACCACCTACGCCCAATCCTTTGGTAAGCTTCTCTCCAAGCTGGATACGGGTTGGGGCTTCGGTGATGGCTAGGGCTTGAGCATCGGTATTCATGGCGATGAACTCCACGCCCTGAATTGCCTCCTGAACCATGCGGGTGATAGCATTACAGCCACCCCCGCCTAAGCCAATAACCTTAATCTTGGCTGGGTTAGGCACAAAACTTGTTTTTGCCATCTCCTTCTCCTTTCTTTACTATTTTAATCCTTCTACCTTAGTAACCACGGAACAGATTCCTAATTCGGGAAATCAGCCGCCGTAACAATCCACGAGACCTCCAAGTCTGCTTACCCTGGTACTTTGCTCCCCAGAGCAGAAGACCAACACTAGTGGCATATGCCGGGTCACGAAGGACGTCAGTGATGCCTTGCATACTGGTAGGAACACCCACCCTCACTGGGAGGTGCAATATGTCACGCCCTAAAGCTTCTATACCGGAAAGGTTAGCGCTACCACCGGTTAAGACCAGCCCAGCGGGAACCAAGGTTTCATACTCAGCGCGTGGCAACTCAAGCATAATAAGTCTTACGATTTCCTCAACACGAGCCCTGATAATGTCGCACAGGTCTTGGTAGGAAACGCCATGCCCATTTTCTGATATTGTGCCGGGAGTTTCCATCTTGGTTTCGTAAACTGGCATAACACTGCCATACCTTTTCTTCATCTCCTCGGCGACATCAAAAGGGAGACCAAGACCGATAGCCACGTCCCTAGTGATTTGATAACCGGCTACAGGCAAAATAGAGGTATGCCAGATACTTCCGTCCTTGAAGACGGCAATATCTGTAGTCCCACCACCTATATCAGCTAGTATCACGCCTACCTGCTTCTCATCCTCGGTCAATACTGCCTCGCTGCTGGCTAAAGGTTCAAGGACAAGGTCATCAATATCTATGCCAATGCTACGGATGCACTTAACTAGATTCTGGACGGAGGTTACCGCAGCGGTAACGATGTGTGTCTCCACATCTAGTCTGAAGCCGTGCATTCCCACCGGGTTCTTGACCCCTGCCTGACCATCAACAGCATAACTTCGAGGAATAACATGAAGCAGCTGTCTGTCACTCGGAACTCTAACATTTTGGGCACAGGTAAGCACTCGCCTCAGGTCGTCTGAGCGCACTAACCGGTCATTGCGGGTAATAGCTACTACCCCCCGGTTATTGAGCGAACTGACATGCCTACCAGTTACGCCGACATAGGCTGACTCCACTCTATAGCCGGCGGCAAACTCTGCCCTCCTCACCGACTCCTGTATTGACTCTCTAGCCTCGCTGATGTTGACCACTAAGCCTTTGTGCAACCCCTTGGATGGGATAACACCGACACCAGCAACCCGAACCGTACCCCCCTCGTTGACGTCGGCAATGGTGGTGCATACTTTAGTAGTACCAACATCAATAGCCGTTAAAGTAGTCCGCATTTTTATTTTCACCCCCTTTTATTAGATTTTTGCCCCATCAGTTATATTGATTTTCACATCGCTTAAACCTCCATATTTGCAGTTTCAAATTTTATGCCATCTAGGGTAATGAAAAGGCCATGCGGAGCTTCACCAACATAGCTGACCTTCTCCACCCATTAGTTTCACCCCCGGCTAGAAAGCCCGATGTTTCAGCCACCCGAAAGGGTTCATCCTGAGTAGTAATGCGCTCAGCAGCCCTTAATTTGGCACTACGACTCCGCGGGTTAAATTGAACCTCCATAGGCGAAGGAGTAATAACTTTCTTGTTAATTAACCTTAGGCAAGCGGTGTGCCCGCAGATGCAGGTTGGTGTTCCCGTGGGACAAATACAGCCCTTTGATTCTCGTTGCATGAGCTGTTTCACAATGCGGTCTTCTAGAGAGTTATAACTAATGACCACCAACCTACCCTCAAACCCAAGGAGATTAATCGCCTGCTTTAGTGCAGCTTCAAGATGCTCTAGCTCATGGTTAACCGCTATTCGCAATGCTTGAAAGGTCTTAGTGGCAGGATGGATTCTACCCCTCCTTCCCCCAATAGCCCGCTCTATCGTCCGAACCAGTTGAAGGGTAGTCTCTATTGGCCGCTCCTGCACGATTTGGTGGGCAATCTGATGGCTACAAGCTTCTTCACCATAAGCGGCTATAATGTGAGCTAGTTCAGCTTCAGAGGAAGCGTTTATAATATCGGCAGCGGTAACCCCCTGGCTGGGACTTAGGCGCATGTCTAAAGGTGCGTCAGACTGAAAACTGAAACCCCTATTGCTATCGAGCTGAATGGAGGAGAGCCCCAAGTCAAACAAAATACCATGAACCGGATGGAAATCATATTTCATACAGATAGCTTGCAAATTGACAAAATTGTCGTTAATTAGCAGAATTGAGTGTCTGTAGGCTTGGAGCTTTGCCTCGGCTATTTTTATAGCCTCAGGGTCGGCATCAATGCCCAGTAATTGCCCGCCAGGTGAGCTCTGCTCCAAGATGGCAGCCGCGTGACCTCCACTGCCAAGGGTGCAATCAATATAGCGACCCCCGGGCTGAACAGCGAGTGCCTCCACGGCCTCCTTGACCAGAACCGGGATATGGATGAAGGCTGACATCTTTAGATCCCTCAGCGCCCCTCCAAGGTTTCTATAATTTGCCCGGCTTGTTCCAGGCTAGTCGCCTTCTCTACCTCCCACTGCTCGGTATTCCACAGTTCAAGATAAGTATTAACCCCAACAATAACTACTTCATCTTCAATCCGTGCATACTCTCGTAATGGATCGGGTAAGGCTATCCTGCCTTGCCCGTCAAGATTAAGGCTAAAGGCGGTAGCAAAAATAGCTCGATTTAGTTTTCTCAATTTACTTCGGCTGATTGAACCGCTAGTAAGAGCAGCTGCCACCTTTCTCCACCCAGATAATGGGTAGGCATTAATGCACTTGTCTACCCCAGGCGTTAGTACTATCCCCTCCCCTAGTTCTCTTCTGAATCTGGGTGGGATAAGCACTCTACCTTTCTCGTCAATCCTATACGCAAATTCACCAAAGAACATTTTTGACCGTTCAGTCCTCGCTTAGTTTATAGGTTAAGACCTTTTCTTTTTCTCCCCCTCCCTTCCCTCGCTCCAGGTAGAACCCGCCGAAGTATTGCTTGATAAGGAACCGCAAAAAGCTAGAGGCATTTAACCCGAGCTTCTCGGCTTCCTTTTCCACCTGTTCCTTATCGGCTTGGTCAATCCAAAATCTCATTATTACTTGCATTGTTTACCACAATTTACCATAATTTACCACTTTCTACCATTCTACACCACAATCGCCCCTCTTTGTCAAGACCTTTTCCACAAATTTTTAAAATTCTCTGATTTTGCTATACCCTCCACATGTGGTAAAATAAATACCTTAAGAAGGTGGTGTTATGCTTAACATAGGCATTCTTACCATTAGTGATAAAGGCTGGCGGGGACAGCGCTATGATGAGAGTGGTAAGGCAATCAGGGATAGCCTGTCTTCATTAGGTTCCAGTGTAGTTAAGTATGAGGTCGTCCCTGATGAAGCCGATATTATCGCCGGCAAACTGACTGAGTGGGCTGATGAAGGCAGTATAGATATCATTTTAACCACCGGGGGCACCGGACTAGGGCGGCGTGATGTTACCCCAGAAGCCACCCTTTCTGTAGTGGACAAGGTTGTGCCCGGTTTTACTGAAGTGATGAGAACCGAAACCTTTAAGACGACGCCACACGCTATACTTAGTCGAGCTGTGGCTGGGGTTAGAGGAAAGTGCCTTATTATCAACCTACCGGGTAGCCCTAAGGCGGTTCGGGAGTGCCTTAGTGTGGTACTGCCTGTCATCCCACATGCTGTGGAAATTATTAAAGGAGAGGTAACTGAACACTAACCATGCAAATTGATATTTTAACCCTGTTCCCTCAGATGTTCCAAAGCCCGTTCAGTGTGGGTATTTTCAAGCGGGCTGTTGACCATAATCTGATTCAGGTCAATGTTCATAATATTCGCGACTATACCCATGACAAACATCATACCGTTGATGACTACGCCTATGGTGGTGGCGCCGGCATGGTTCTCAAGCCCGAGCCTATCTTTGAAGCAGTAGGGTCAGTAAAATCAGATATACTCAGGCAAGGAGTTAGTGAGTTGCCAATTATTCTGCTGACCCCACAGGGGCGCCTTTTTTGTCAGCAAATCGCCCAAGAGCTATCAAGATATAGCCATCTAATCCTTATCTGCGGTCGTTATGAGGGCGTTGATGAGCGGGTATGCCAGCACCTAGCCACTGATGAGATTAGCATCGGCGATTATGTACTCGGGGGCGGCGAGCTAGCGGCTATGGTGGTAGTCGACGCTGTGGTCAGACTCCTGCCAGGAGTTATTGGTT
>Ga0315314_1003878_pt1 | contig 11474 bp, 8 predicted proteins | sample TDP9_MG_FD_203631 | JGI IMG/M metagenome (GOLD analysis project Ga0315314, IMG submission 203631) | Freshwater sediment microbial communities from Lake Towuti, South Sulawesi, Indonesia - TDP9 | ecosystem: Environmental > Aquatic > Freshwater > Lake > Sediment | place: Indonesia: South Sulawesi...
ATCCCTTCACTCATGGCTTTCGGACGGTTGGACAGGGGTGATGGAAGCGACTAATCTGAGCCAGGATGTTTGGAGAGATTTCGGATTCATAGGCAACCCACTTGATCCGAGACCTCTAGGGATCTCCCATTCCGACAGGCAGCTCATCGTTGGTAGAGACGACGAACTCCACCAGTTCATGGTACTATCCTCCAATCTACAAGGGGCGATCATCGTCGAAGGCAACATCGGAGTCGGGAAAACAAGCTTCGTCAACGCCGCGCAACATGACCTTGTAAAGAAAGGGTTCCTGCCCTCACATCAAACCATAGAGGTTAGCGAAACTACCGAGCCCTCCAATCTCATCCTATCCTCCCTATCAAACCTAGTCTACTCCCTCGAGAGAACTCATGGCGAAAACGCATGCATGAAGAACCAATCTTTGAGGGACGGTAAGCAGCTGGTCACAAGCACCGTGCAAAGCGATTGGGGTGGCCAACTCTCAGTTCTAGGAACGGGCGGAGGAATACAGAGACAGCAGACAGTCATTGCCCCGCCGGCTCCCGTCTTGGCCACCATGACTCAGAAACTAGACGCATGGATGAATGCAGCACTCCAGAAGTATTCGTGCAAAGCAGGAATAGTCCCCGTGAACAACTTCGATAGGCTCCCGGAGCAAGAGCTTGTAGAGCTGCTGAATAGATCCAGAGATCTTGTCCTGCTCCGCCCAAACATTCTATGGGTGTTGATCGGGAAAATCGGAATGTTCAATGCATTGGAAAGCCAGGCCCGGAGAGTTAGCGAGATCATTACTGGACAGCCCATTATCCTCAATCCTTTGCCACTTGAGAAGGTCCATCAGGCTATTGAGGTTCGAGTCAAGAGGTTCGCGGCTGAACCTGGAGCGAAGCTGCCGGTGGACACGAAATTTGTCGATATGCTCTACGAGGTTTCAGGCGGGGAGATACGTTTCATCTTCAAACGTCTAACCGACATAGTCTATGAGGTGACAAGTCGTCTTCCTAGCGTCGAGACCATACCGGGCGACTTGGCGATGAATGTTCTAAGAGCCCTCGCTGAAAGAAGGCTTTCGGCTCTTCCGCTCAGCAAAGGAGACCAAAGCATCCTGAGGAAGATGGTCGAGTCACCCTTCCGGATAAGGGACTATGCTAGGTTCAAACTCTCGAGCCAGCAAGCTCTCTGGAAACGTGTTAGTCGCCTCATGAAGATGGAGCTTCTGCAGTCGGAGAGGAAAGGTCCGAGAGAAGTGGTCTATCGAACAGTCGCCGACGTGAACATCGCTTACGGCACATCGTAGTCAAAGACCGTTGAGAAGTGGTTTTGAGGGCAGCCTCGCTGTGGGCCTACGGTTCGTCCAGTGCACAATTTGATGGCCACAAGAGGGGTTATAAACCTGTTTTGGGATATAAACCTCCAGTCGTTAGACAAGGGATACAAGTGACGGACGTCTGAGCGTACGGATTGGTACCTGCGCCGGATATGTTGAAACTACACGATGTAGCTACCTGTGACCATGTAGCTGACCGCCTGTGCGATGTACCATGCATGATCGGCGATCCTCTCAAGATGGCGCGCTATCAAGGCTGTTGAGACCGCTTCTGCAGGCGTTAGGTTCGGGTTGCCCATTACACCTTTGAGGTAGTCTCTGTACATTTGGTCAACTTCTGTGTCCATCTCGATGAGTTGTCGCGCTATCTCGACTTCTCGGATTCTGAGCGCCGTGAAGCTCATTCTCATCATTTTCAGAACCTTCTGAGACATCTTATCGAGGAAAGCTTTGTTGGCGGCCTTACCTCCGTCGATAAGGCTGAGGACCTGAACAATGTCGTAGGCATATCTGCCCAGACGGGCTAGGTCATAGGCAACTTTCATACTGGACTTAATGACGCGAAGGTCTGATGCGACAGGCTGGTATCTGGCAATGAGCTCGACTGCTTTCTCTTCGACATCATCGTATCTTCCCTGAAGCTCATTTGACCAGACCCGCACTTGCGTACCAAGCTCTCCACTGCTTGTTGCAGCCTGGATGGATGCGGAGACTGTTCTCTCGGCTAGGCCAGCCATCTCAGAGAGTATCTCGGACATCGCAGTCAGTCCAGCGTCAAGCGGACGCTCGTAAGTCGACAAATCTAACCAAACCTCCCTGTGATGTAGTTCTCAGTGAGTTTGTTCGTCGGATTCTCGAACATCCGATCGGTCAACCCATACTCGATGAGCTTTCCCAAATATAGAAATGCCGTGTAGTCAGAAACCCTCGCCGCCTGCTGCATGTTGTGAGTCACGATGACAACAGTGTAGTTCTTCTTGAGCTCGGCCATCAGCGCTTCGATTTTTGCGGTTGCGCTTGGATCCAAGGCTGAGCAGGGCTCATCCATCAAGAGCACTTCGGGCTTGACTGCAAGCGCTCTCGCTATGCACAGTCTCTGTTGCTGTCCACCAGATAGATCAAGAGCCGAATCCTTCAGGCGATCCTTGACTTCATCCCAGAGTGCCGCACCTCTGAGGCTCTCTTCCACGACCTTATCCATCTCTTGCTTGCTAATACGCTTCTGAATCCTTGGTCCGAATGCCACGTTATCGTAGACTGATTTCGGAAACGGATTCGGCTTCTGAAAGACCATTCCTACGCGCATCCTCAATCTGACAACATCCATTGAAGGCAAGTAGATGTCTTCACCATCTAGGAGCACTGATCCTGTGATGTTGCAGCCTGGGATGATGTCATTCATTCGGTTGATAACGCGAATGAGTGTACTCTTCCCGCATCCCGAGGGTCCCATTATCGCCGTGATCGAGTTCTCAAGGATGTCGCAGTCCACATTGTCTAGGACTTGCTTTCGACCAAACCAAAGGTTGAGACCCTTCGTCTGTATCTTAGATCTCATCATCCGGCCACTCTCCTATACCTCCTTCGGTAGTAGCTTCTGATCACGATTGCAATCACGTTCAGTGATAGCACCAGCAGCAGGAGGACAAGGACTGAGCCGAACTGGATGGGCCGGGTGAGCTTGGGGTTCACGCTCTGCGTTGACAGAGCGAATATGTGGAACGGGAGCGCCATGAACTGATCGAATACTGAGTTAGGGAGTTCAGGTAGGTAGTATGCGGCGCCCGTCAACAGGATCGGAGCGGTCTCTCCTGCAGCTCTTGCCAATCCTAGAATGCATGCGGTCAATATTCCTGGGACCGCGAACGGCAGCACGGCGTCGCGAACAACCTGCCACCTGGTTGCGCCTAAAGCGAGTGCGCCCTCGCGGTATGACATAGGTACTGTTCTCAGAGCCTCCTCTGACGCAGAGATTATCACAGGAAGCGTCAAGAATGACAATGTCAGTGCCGATGAGAGTATGCTGAAGCCTAATCTGAGGAAGAGAACGAACAAACCTAACCCCAGGAGGCCGTATACGATGGACGGAATTCCTGCAAGGACTATAGTTGCCGTTCGGATCGCATAGAGTGTCTTGCTTCTCCGGGGGTCGGCGTACTCAGATAGGTAGATAGCTGCTGCTACGCCCAATGGAAGTGCGAGAGCCAACGTTAGAAGAGTCAGGTAGAATGTTCCAACGATTGCCGGGAAGACACCCCCCGCGGACATTCCTTCACGTGGACTCTCCAACAGAAACGGCAGACTAAGCACAGGAGCGCCGTTCCAAACGAGATATCCCAAGAGAGCGAACACTGTTGCAATCATACCCACTGCAGAGAGTCTAAGCAGTAGGAACGCAATCCTCTGTGTTGTCGCCTTTGACGTCATCTACCCAACGCCTTGAACCGTCTCACGATGACTTGCGCAACGAGATTGATTGCGAGTGTGAAGACGAAGAGAACTCCGCCAACGGCGAAGAGAGCATAGAAATGAGTTGAGTTGAACGTCACCTCGCCCATCTCAATGGCTATGACCGCGGTCATTGTCTCCACGGACGCAAGTGGATTGAAGGTGACCACAGCAGCATTGCCGGCCGCCATTAGAACTGCCATAGTCTCCCCAATCGCGCGGCCGATCCCAAGCATGACGGCGACGAATATTCCAGAGAGAGATGAAGGCAGGACTACCTTACTTATCATCTCCCACTTCGAGGCGCCGAGAGCGAGTGCAGCTTCTTTGTATTCCTGTGGAACTGATGATATCGCGTCTTCGGATATCGAAACAATTGTGGGGGCCACCATCAATGTAAGAACAACAGAGGCGTTGAGAGCGTTCAGTCTGATTGGGTTGTGAAAGGCAGACTGAATCATGTCTGCGATGATCACTAGCGCCACGAAGCCGTAGACTATCGATGGAACCGCGGCAAGCATCTCGATGATTGGCTTGGCGATTTCTCTAACTGAGGGGCTTGCGACCTGTGAGAGATACGTGGCACAGAGTATGCTGATTGGCACTGACAATACGATTGACACACCGGTCACGAGTATGGATCCGGTTAGCATCGGGACGAGACCGTACTTTGGTTCTTCTGAGACAGGCTGCCAGATGGTGCCTGCTAGGAAACCGACTATGTCGATATCTCGGAAAGCTTGGAGACCGTTCGAGAAGAGGAATGCGAATATCAGAACGACTATGAGGACTGAGGCGAATGCCGCTGCAAGGAAGATGCGATCTAAGATTCGCTCGCCAAACCTTGTTCTTGGACGTGTCGAGGATGAGCTGCGTTTGCTTCCTGTCACGCATCACTCACCCCACTGTCCCAACATCCAGATGGACGCCTCATCCGAGCATCTGGATCTGTTCTTCTGCAACGAACCCTGGTATCGGAATGTATTCCACTTCCGATACGACGGCTTGTCCTTGGGGACCTAGGATCCACTTGATGTACTGGTTGATTTCACCTGTCGGAATACCGTTGGTGTACACGTATAGGTATCGGGAGATGGGATAGCTTCCGTCTAGGATAGTCGATTGAGTCGGCATCACTGCTGGAGAACCGGCATCCTTCTTCACTGCCAGTATCTTGACTTCGCTTCTTCTGGACTCGGCGTATGCGATGCCTACGTAGCCGATGGATCCTTTGTCCTTTGAGACGGCGTCGACGATGTCAGAGTTGCCGTTCAGCGATTGCATGTCGACCCTGTAGTCCTTGTTGCCGAGAATGTGCTCCTTCCAATAGACGTAGGTTCCGGAGTTCGATTGCCGCCCGTACGTAATGATTGGCATGTCTGGTCCTCCCAGTTGCTTCCAATTCGTCAGGTTTCCTCTGTAGATCAGGCCGAGTTGCTCGGTTGTCAACTCGCCTATCGGATTGCTTGGGTGAACTATCGCAGAGATCCCATCAAGCGCGACCCTCCACTCTACTGGCGTGATCCCTTTTGCCTTGGCTTCGTCTATCTCGCTTTGCTTGATCTCCCTCGACGAGTCAGCGATGTCAATCTGACCGTCTATCAGCGCTGCAATCCCTGTTCCAGATCCGCCACCGCTAACTGCGATCTTGACGTTCGGATGTGTCTTCATGTATTCTTCTGCCCAGCGTTGGGCCAGAACCAGTAGCGTATCAGACCCTTTCTGGTTGATCGCCACTGTTTCAGCTGTGCTCGCCGTTGTCTGCGTCCGTGGTGTCGTGGGCGTCAGTGCGTAATACCCGCCGACGGCAGCAACCAAGATCACCACGACAACAGCAATTCCTATCATCAACGATCGATTCTTTTTCTCGCTCATCGTCATCATCATTCGCCGCATGAGCCCATCTGCCGCGATATATGCGCGCCGCACGGGAAACATGGGAAGACATGTGGATCTATATAGTTCATGTTTACAACTATCGCGAGGTAGTCAAGCGCTTGGAACAGAATGAGGGCAGAGAAGGGCAAGTTCGGAGACTGCAGGAGACTGGGCGGGCGTCGTTCATCATCTCAGTTCCGAAGCAATGGGTTCTGGATCTAGGTCTGAGGAAAGGGTCGCCCATTCATATTTGGAGGCAGCAAGACGAATCGCTGGTCATAACTGCGAATGAGAAGCCTATGAAACAGCGTCCCAGCGAAGCCATCATCGCGATTGAGCCTGATCTGAATCCGCAATCACTGGCTAGACGACTGATAGCGTTGTATCTTGTAGGTCTAAACTCGATTATCTTGAAGTCAAAAGAGTCGGGAATGTCGTCTGGGATAAGGGACATCGTGAGGGAGATCGCTAGAAGGAAGCTGGTTGGTACCGAGATAGTCTCAGAATCCTCAAGTGAGATGGTTCTGCAAGTGCTTCTCAGCTATCCAGAACTCTCGGTCGAGAGTGCTCTTCGGAGGATGGTCACCATAGCAGATCAGATGCACAGAGACTCGATTACGTCGCTTTGTGAGGATAAGCATGATCTCGCGGTCCAAGTGCTAAAAAGTGACGATGAGGTCGACCGTTTCGGTTTCTATATCGTACGACTACTGAAACAGGCAGTCGAAGATCCGCGGCTGATGAAAGAAATAGGACTGAACTCACCTCGTTATTGTCTTGGATATAGACTGATAACAAAGAGCGTCGAGAGGATTGCAGATCACTCCGCTAAGATCGCTGAACATGCCACTGAGCTTCAGAAAGCGCTGACTCCGAGACTTGCAGGTCGCATGAAAGAACTGAGCGATTTCTGCAGTCTACAGTTTCAGGAGGCATCGCAGGCACTGTTTCGAAGCGATTATTCGATGGCAGATCGCGTCCTAGCGGGACAAGACCGAGCTGATACGCTTGAATCAGAGATCGAGAAGCAGATCTACAAGCAGAACCTTTCGGCGGAGGATATCTCCGGGTTGAGACTAATCCTGGAGAGTCTGAAGAGGATAGGCGAGTACGGAAATGACATCGCAGAAATCGTACTGAACCTGACAGTGGGCAAGCAGGACACGCGAGGATGAAGAAGAGCGGCCTAAGCAAGACCATACTCGATGTCGACGAGAACGAAACCGCAACCGCAGCAAGGCAATCTAGCAGCGACTGACTAGAGTACGTGAATTGAAGTGAATTCTCTCGAGATCACATCAGAATCAGAAGCTATTGGCAGAGTTGCAGGCCTGTTCTTGGGCAACGCTGAAGTACAGTTAAGCAGCATGTCTGAATGTCTCAGAATGTAAGGGCGAAGGAACAAGTGCGCACCCAATCTGAGATTGGACACGCCCCTCCCACACCACACTGAACGGACCTGAGATGCCATGCTATCCTCATGGAAAGGCGGCTGACTTACTCTCAGAGTCAGTCTCGCCCAATCTCGCTCAAGATACCTCGTCAGTTGCACAACCCTTGTTATCCACTTAGTCCCCTCGATTACGTTCTCGCGACTCTCCTCTCTTACGACTGCACCAATCCTAATGGCTATTGCCTCAAGCTTGACTGCTCGTCCGTGCCTCAACTCGTAGTACATCTCTTCGCAGGCAAGTCCTTCGGTCACAGAATGATAGCTCCGAACTCTTGCGAATCCTAGCTCATCAAGTCCTTTTCAACTCCCGCTTGTATGGACGGAAGGGCCTCATCCAAGCTTTCGTCAAGATCATAGACAAGATTGGAATTATGCGAGTTTGTACCCACTAGGAAATCTCGCAGACCCGAAAAACCACGGGCCTCAAATCCGAACCATTCGGGCCAGAAACGGCCAAAACACGGGAACAACAACCGATAAATATGGTGGACCGGGCGTACACCATACTTTAGGTTCAGATCACCACCTTTCTGTCCATCTGGCAGGTCCCTGCGGGGCCGCCACAAACATCATCCGAGTCCTTCCTCCCCACGACAATATTCTAACGTTGATTTTGCGGGTTCTCATCTCGCACGGAGTACCATACCCACTATGGTCAGATGAGTTTGGTCGAAGTGTTACTATTGGGGCGGATGAGCGGGTCTTTCTTCCTTGCAGCGACCTTCCTCAACTCTTCCACAATCAGGATCACGACAGCGAGACTGTAGAGGGTCGCCCAGTCGAGGCTTGAGAGAGGAGCCGTGTTGAAGAGTGGTTGCAGGAATGGAACGTAAACCAGAGCCAGTAGGATACACACCTGCAATCCTACACCAATGAACAGCCACCTGTTACGGAGCGGGCTGAGTCTTAGCGCTGACCCAGAACCTGCCCTGATCGAGAGGAAGTTGCCCAACTGCCCTGCCATGATTCCCGCAACAAAAACGGCAGTTCCTTTCGCGTAAATGTGTGGGTCGTTTACAGCGGGCTGGCCGAAGCTCCATCCCGCCATCATCCACGTATGAAACGCCCAAAAGAGCGACCCGGCCCCAATAATCAAGCCAATGTACAGCGCCTTCAGCAAGATTGTGGCATCGAGGAGCCGGCTCTTTGCGCGTCGCGGTGGTCTGTCCATCACTCCCGGCTCGGGAGGTTCGATGACGAGCGCCAGGGATGGCCAGATGTCCATTCCGAGATCGATCGCGAGTATTTGTACCACCAATATTGGAAGTGGCACCTGTAGGAAGACGAAGACCAGAAAGGCTAGCAATTGTGCCCAATTGTGGGTGAAGACGTAGGTCACGAATTTCCTCAAATTGTCGAACATAGCTCTCCCCAGCCGCACGCCTTCCACCATTGAGATGAAGTTGTTATCCAAGAGAACCATGTCGGCCGATTCTCTGGCAACATCCGTTCCCCCCGCCCCCATAGCAACACCTACGTCAGCTTCCATCAAAGCGGGCGCATCATTCACTCCGTCACCAGTCACGGCAACCGTCTCACCTCGAGACTTCAGTGCTCGAACTATCCGCAGCTTCTGCTCTGGAGAGGTTCTTGCAAACACAATCTCTCGACCGTCGAGGAGACGCAGGAGTTGCGTCTCGTCCAGTTGGGAAAGCTCGCTGCCGGAGATTACGTGAGCATCGCCAGACGTAATGATACCTGTTCTTTTGGCGATAGCTTCAGCTGTAGTCTCGTGGTCTCCCGTCACCATGATTACGCGGATACCGGCCCTGCGCGCAGAGGACACGGTAGCCTTAATCGCGGGCCTTGGCGGATCCTGAAGCGCGGCCAAACCGACGAAGGTTAGATCTGTTTCAACGGTCTCTGCGTTGTATTCCTTCAGCTCGCCCGACAGATCTCGCGTGGCCAAGGCGAGAACCCGAAAGCCTTCCGCCGCGAATTCCTCAAGCTGGCGCGCCACAACGGCTTTGCGCGTGTTGTCCAAAACCACATGCGTGTCTTCAAGAAGAATACGGGTTGATTTGGAGAGAATCTCATCGGGTGCGCCTTTACAATACGCGACGACTTTCCTGTCAGATGTCCGGTGTATGCTTGTCATCATCCGCCGCTTTGAATCGAAAGGAATCACCGCAATCCTTGGGTTCCTAGACAAAGCCTCCTCAACGTTGAAATCCCCTTTCCCAGCGAAAACAAGGAAAGCCCCATCTGTAGGATCGCCGAGCACACTCCACCGATAGATCCTATCGGAAGGCGGGTTTAGCTTCGCGTTGTTGCAGAACGTCGCAACTTCAAAGACCGCGAGGATGTGAGGCCTTTCAGCCCTGCTCACGCGCCGGCCCGCAGTTCCAACGAAACCCTCCGGCGAATAACCATCACCCGTGACCTCAAACACCTCTCCGTTAGTCCAGAGCTTCGTCACCATCATTTCCCCACTGGTGATTGTCCCCGTCTTGTCAACGCAAAGCGCGGTTGCTGATCCGAGGGTTTCGATCGAGGAAAGGCGTTTGACGACGACGTTCTTCTTGGACATGGCGGATGCGGTAAGTGCTAGAGAAAGCGAAACTGTCAGTTGAAATCCTTCGGGAACGAGCGAGACCATAACCCCAATCGCGAAGAGAATGCTCTCGGTCACAGTGAGGTTGACAAAAATGTCTGCGACAACAAAGAATGCTCCGCCCACCAGGACTGCTACCAAGAAGTTCAGCTTTCCTGCGGAGTCGATTTCCTTCTCCAGGCGGCTCAACGGTTCTTTGATGTCTTTGGAGATTGAAACGATCCGCCCGAACTGCGTGAGCTTGCCCGTTGTTAGGACAAGCCCCCTCGCGATTCCGGAGACTAGAGTGGTTCCGGCGAAGACTATGTTCTGATAGTCTGTCATGTTGTTGATTGTTTGTCGTTCCATCGTGGCAAAGCGTCTCCGGGGTTCTGATTCGCCAGTCAGAATGGAGTTGTCAACCGATGTCTCAAACGCACGCAGGAGGCGCACATCGGCGGGGACTCTGTCACCCTCCTCCAGAGCGATTATGTCGCCCGGCACGACCTCAGCAACGCTCACCTCGCGTACTTTGCCTCCCCTTACGACTTTCGCATTCCTGGGAACCAGTCGAGAGATTGCCTGAACTGCTTTCTCTGCTCTGTACTCTTGAATCACGCTGAAGAATGCGTTCAGTGCGACGACTCCGAGAATCGCAAGGCCCATCTTAACCGATCCTGGATCACCGTAGAACCAACCGCTGATGAAGGAGAGCGCGGACGCGACAATCAGCAGAACATTGAACAGGTTCCTTAACTGAGCGACGAGTTTCTCGGCCGGGTTTGCTCTCTTGCCCGATGGGAAGATGTTAGGGCCATACTTCCCTAATCTTAGTCGCGCTTCCTCGTCGGAAAGGCCATCCTGCCCTGAACCGAGTCGAGAAAGAAGCTCTCTTGGGTCGGCAAAGGCAGCTTCATCATAAGACAAGACTCTCGCCCATTCGAGCGCGTCGCCATGATCTCTCGCTCTTCGCGTCAACAAAACATGTGGTATCTATAAAGTTCGTGGACGATAATCTTCTCACTCTCTTCCGTGAGTGTGTTTCCACGTTGTCGTCTTGAGTGAAGGGTTACCTGTCAGTTGATTCATCTGCTGAAACTCCACTGACGGAATCAGGACCGCTCTGAGCTGAGACCCCCCTGAAGCATCGTATCGATCGACAATGGTTCACCCTTGGTTCGAAAGTCCACCAGACTACAGGTTGAGATCACCAACCTGCGAGGAAGTGATTTGAACCTGGGTGAGCGTGATTTGGGAATGGTGGACCGGGCTATTTCCATCCTAGCGCATAAGTCCGCACCCGAAGGTTACGAGGCAACTTCGGGTTTGAGACGGGTTCACAAGATATCGGACTTCTTCACTACTATATCATACTCGGGGCACGCAAAGAGAAACGCAAAGGCGACCAACAAGAAGAATGGGTGATGTCATTTGACACGACCAAGCAACGAGCGTAGAGAGTCGATGCCACGATCGCTAGGAACTTTCTGGAAATCGTGAGAGGGTATCGAGCATTCTTTGACATCGGAGAATCCTCCTGAGTATAGAAGTAGATGGCCTCTGAAACTAGAGGCCTCTCCATGCGTTTAGTCATACGTGGGTGAGATTCACGCTCTGGTCCAGAACAAGAATCGGTCTCGTGACCTTGGTGGGGCTGAATTACCTAAGTCCTAGAAAGAATGTTGCTGCTGTGAGTAGTAGAATCAATCCGGTGACCTTGGGGATCAGGTATTCATACTTCTTCAGTCGGCTCTGAACCTGAGAGTAGGCTATGACCGAAACCACTGAGATGCTGATCAAAGCCGCCATGACTGCGAAAGCATAGGTGAGCATGA
>Ga0315314_1003879_pt1 | contig 11473 bp, 10 predicted proteins | sample TDP9_MG_FD_203631 | JGI IMG/M metagenome (GOLD analysis project Ga0315314, IMG submission 203631) | Freshwater sediment microbial communities from Lake Towuti, South Sulawesi, Indonesia - TDP9 | ecosystem: Environmental > Aquatic > Freshwater > Lake > Sediment | place: Indonesia: South Sulawesi...
TAGGGTGTTCTTCGGTAGTGTTAGAACCGATTACCAGAATAACTTCTGCATTTTCAATCTCATTTATTGAATTAGTTGTTGCTCCAAATCCAAAAGAATCATTCAATCCTCGAATTGTTGGTGCATGACAAAGCCTGACACAATTATCAATATTATTTGTACCTAAAACACATCGAGCAAATTTCATAAGGAGAAAGTTCTCCTCATTGGTGCATTTAGCCGAACCGATAATCCCAATTGAATTACTGCCATATTTCTCTTTTATCTCCTTAAGTCTCTTTATTGTTAAATTGTAGGCTTCATCCCAGCTTGTTTCCCGATGTGTCCCAGAACCATCGGCTTTAACTAGAGGCATAAAAAGTCTTTGAGAATTGTAGATAAAAGAATGAACATTCCATCCCTTGATGCATAATTGGCCACGACTTATGGGATGTTCTTTACTAGGCAATACCCCGCATACTTTGTTTCCATCGATTTTTAAATATAAGCCACAGCCACAACCACAGTATGGACAAATCGTCAAGATATTTCCCATCTAGACTTTCTCCGGTAATTCTAAAGTTTCCTGATAAGCAAATATAGGGCCGTCGATGCAGATATATTTGGAACCTATGGCACAATGTCCACATTTGCCAACCCCACACTTCATATGTCGTTCCAGCGACATCAATATTCGGTCATAAGAGAAATTCCTTTCAAACAATTTTTCAAAAACATATTTATACATAACAGGCGGGCCACAAATCGCTGCATAGGTCGAGTTAGGATTAACTTTCACGCGGTCGAATAAAGCAGTCACTGGACCAATACATGCCGGCCAACTTCCTGAATCATCTCTATCGACAGTCAATAAACATTTCATTTCTGGTGAGTCAAGTAAATCTAATAACTCATATTTAAAGAGCATATCGTCTGGATTCCTACCGCCATACATAAGTATGACTTCTCTGAATTTCTCGCGAGTGTCCAAAACATACCATAAAAGTGATCGCAGTGGAGCTGCGCCCAATCCCCCGGCCACAATGAGTAAGTCATTGTTTTCTAGCTTCTCAATAGCGAAACCATTTCCATAAGGCCCTCGGAGGCCAACTAAGGAGTTCGGACTTAGTTCAAATAGAGAATTTGTTACTTTCCCTGTTTGCCTTATGCAGAATTCAAGGATGCCCGGTCTTGTTGGCGAGGAACTTAAGGAAAATGGCGCCTCTCCACTCCCGAATACGGTTAGTTCCATGAATTGACCTGGCTTGTAGGTAAAATGACGGCTCACCTCATCATTTTCAAATTTTACTTGAAACAAACGATGTCCCGGAATTTGTGGATGAATCTTGATGATACGTGCTAAATGTGGTTGATATATATTTATTTCTTTTTTCATTTTTTCATATCTCTTTTAGCTCCGGTAAGAAAACTGCCAATACACCTTTTATTATAGGCCTCCATTATTTATTTTTTTATCTTAAGAAGATTTTCAACTTTATTTAAAAGCTCATCTGGTTTGACTGGTTTGGCTAGAAGATCCTCTGCTTCAAGATATTCTCCATCGGTTTTTGGTGAAAATCTAAGTCCTGTCTTTTGGGTCACCGCGGTGACCATTATCACTGGAATGTTTTTATATTTAGGGTCATGTTTAAGTTGATAACATAATTTAAACCCATCACTTAACCTCTTCATCATAACGTCTAAAATGATTAGATTAGGCAGTTCAGACTCGATTATTTTCATTCCTGCCTCTGCATCGTAAGCAACCAAGATTTCATAAGATTTTGTTTCTAGAATCATTTTTGTTGCGTTTACATGGTCAACATCATCGTCAATAATAAGAATTTTTTCTGGCTGTCTTCTCATACTCATTTTTACACTCCTCTTTTAATTTGCAGCTTCTTTCACTCTTTGCTCAGCAAGACTTTCTTTCATTTTTTGAGTAGTCTTTCAATTCGAGCGAGGAAATCATCTGGCTTAATGGGTTTATCGATGTAGTCATCCGGTCCAGCCATTCCTTGTTCTTCCCCTTTGAACTGAAATCTTGAACCTGTCTTCTCTTTTACAGCCGAAATAAAAATAATCGGAGTGTCCTTGAACTCTTTGTATTCTTTTGAGGTTTTGATGGCGTGACAAATAGAAAAGCCATCAAAAAGGCTGTCCATCATAATGTCGAGAAGTATGAGGTCTGGTCTCTCTGCGATAATTTTTTCTTTTCCTTCCTCTGGATTTAAAGCAGTCACAACATCGTACATGGCTGATTCAAGAATTAGATTTATAGCTTTAATGAAATCCGGATCATCATCGATGATTAAAATTTTCGGCTTATGGTTGGCCACTTTTTCCCTCTGTTATTTAATAATGGCATTATTAATTGCCAATTTTAATTCCTCTTTTCCAAAAGATTTTATGAAGTAAAAAAAGATGTCCTGTCCTCTGACTTTAGCTTCTAGACTTTTTGTGTTTTTCTTGGTGGTCATGATGACTTTTATTTTAGGATCTATATTTTTTAAGATGGAAACAGCTTCGTATCCTTTCATCTCAGGGAGATTCACATCCATAATTAGGTAGTTAAAATTCCCTTCAGATATTTTCTTTATTGCCTCAGAAAAACCCCTTCCAGTTTCAACGTAATAATTTTCTTTCTTTAAATATTTAGCTAATTCTTTTCTGCCCTTGGTGTCAGGGTCTATGATAAGAATTCTTTTTTCCATCTCAATAATTATTGATTTCCTCTAATTTATTAGCAATTTATATGCCAATAATTCCAGAAAGTGGAAGCAAAAGATAATATTTTTATTTTATTTATATTAAATAAATTATGAGAGGAAACTAAAAATGTCTTTGAATTATTGAGTCAATGAACATGAAAATGTGGGGATTTACTCCTCATCAATATTCAAGGAATTCTTCTCAAAAAAAATCGCGCAGCGGCGAACTCGTCGATGCAGGAAAAAAATAAGAGTGATTATTCAATAATCACTTTTTTCACCAGCTGGACGATTAAAAAAATATAAATTACGATGATAAATAATATCTGCAAATATCATACCTGATTTGCTTAAAAAGAGAAAATTAATGATATATTTTTAAATTATTGTATTAAAAAAGATAGAATACTTTTACGTGGGGAATAATTTTTTATTTCGAAATGAAGCGGAAGAAAAGGAGAGGTATTTATTCCCATCGGACAGCGGACAGTGCAGGCATAACAGGAAGCGCAGATCCAGATGGTGCGGGAATTGAAAATCGATTCAATGTCTCCGACGCGGAAGAGATTTGCCAGTAATTTATCTATATAAATTATTGAATATAAAGATATAATAAAGAATATCTCTTGCCTCAAATGTGGTTCATCCAGAAAAAATGAGGTGTTTCTCCACAAATAAAGGAAATTCTCCACAAACAGCATTTACGTTATTAAATTGGCTAGATGAATGTCGGCTGAGAGAACTGTTCCAATTAACTTTTCATGATGGAAGCAAACACATGATATCACCAAAGCAAGGAAAAAGATTTAAGCGACCAGGCGTAGATTCGGTTCTCTTTCTGATATAATAAATTAAGAATTTACAGATTTGGTTTTATTTGAGGAATGACAGATGAAATGCCTCAAGGATATTGCCTGCAAGGCTGTGCTCAGCGAAGCGCAGCTTGAAGAAATTGAGAAAATCATCCTCAGCCATGGACGCTACACCCAGGAGGCTGTGAGGCAGGAACTCGATTGGTTCTGCGCCGGCCTGGTTATGAATGATTACTATTTCAAGACCACACCCCTCGAGACAATTGCCAAGCATATCGAAGCTTTGATGGCAGCTGAAATCATGGCCACAGCCAAAGAAGAGAAAATCATAAAAATTGATTTTGGGACAGAGCTGGAGAATGAAGCCATCTATCTTGTTGATGATTATCATTACCGGGCTTTAGAGATAGAACGGAGGGTCGAGGAGAAATATCCCTCCTGCAGGCTCCAGTCCTACCGCACTCTGCGCAAAGCTCTGGGGCTTGAATATTTGCGCATGTACCTTGTCTATAGACCTCAATTCAATTTAGATAAAATCGACCAAGAAGAAACAGACATTCATAAAATCGCTGATAAATCTTTTCTCGCCTCAGCCCCAGCCGAGACTCTCCAGAAATACAGCGAGCTTATCAAAAAATCAAAAGGCTGGGAAAGCCCTCTCATTGACATCTCCCATGATGCCAAAACCAAAGAACTCCGGCTGATGATCATCACCAACCGTGATTCAAGCCATCGCTTCTTCACCAACATCTCTGATGTCCTCAATTCCCACAACCTTGTCTCCAACCGAAAATACATCGAGCAGCTCGCTAACGGCAAGACTGTTTATTCCATCTATCTGGATAACATTCAGGACAAAGCGCTCATTCAGGACCTTATCGAGGATATCAGCCTTGTTTATGCTATTCCGGAAAGCCCTCTATCTCGCCTTTTCCGCGAAGGCAAGCTCAGCGCTCAGGAAACCGTTTTCGGCGTCTCGGCCTGGAGCTTTACCCATCAGTTCCTGAGCGGCTACAACGAGGAGTATCTTAAGCTCTCCCGGGTTTTAAATGACTCGCCCGAGCTGCTTGGCATCCTGAGGAATTTAAAAACAAAACTGGTCAAAGACACTTATCATGAAACAAGAGTCTGGGAAACTCTCACCAATAATTACGAGTATCTGAAAAAGGCCTTCGAGCTTTTTGACAGAAAATTCGACCCAAAACATAAAGACCATGCCATCGAAAAGAATCTGGCTGACCTCAAAAAAGAAATCCTGCGCAAAATTCCTGTGGATATCGACCGGAATATCTTCCTGGCTGTGTTCCTCTTTATTGAAGTCACGTTGAGGACAAACTTCTACCTAAAAGAAAAAACAGCCCTCGCTTACATGTACGACCCTTCCTTCCTCAACAAGGTCGATTATCCTGTCACTCCTTTTGGAATCTTCCATGTTGTTGGAGCTGAATTCCGCGGCTTTCATGTCCGCTTCAGGGATATCGCCAGAGGAGGAATCCGCATCGTCCGCTCTCCCAGCCTTCAGACCTATCTCTCCAATTCTGACTTTATCTTTGATGAAAACTATAACCTGGCCTTAACCCAACAGAGCAAGAATAAAGATTTGCCTGAAGGCGGGTCGAAAGGGACAGTGCTCCTCAACTGGGGCTTTATGGACAAAGCCGAAGCTTCGTTTAAAAAATACATTGATGGGCTGTTAGACCTCATGCTGCCCGACGAAAACATCGTTGATTATTACGGAAACGAGGTCATTCTTTTTTTGGGGCCGGATGAAGGGACAGCTGAGCTCATGGCCTGGGCTTCACTCAGGGCCAGAGTCCGCGGCTATCCTTTCTGGAAAGCATTTTCAACAGGAAAGCCGGTGAACATGGGCGGCATACCGCATGACCTCTACGGCATGACCACAAACTCTGTCCACCAATTTGTCCTGGAGACACTCCAGAAACTTGGAATCAAAGAAGAAGAAATCACCAAAGTCATGACCGGCGGCCCGGATGGAGATTTAGGCTCTAATGAAATATTGATTTCCAAGGATAAAATTCTGGCCATCATCGACGGCTCAGGAGTCCTCTTTGACCCTGAAGGAATAAACCGAAAAGAGCTGGGGCAGCTGGCGAGAGCGCGGAAGATGGTCGAGAACTTTCCCAAAAGCCTACTCTCCTCCAAAGGCTTTTTAGTCAACATCAAAGACCAGGATGTTGTTTTGCCGCATGGCGAGCAGGTGGAGAACGGACTTGAATTCCGCAATTCCTTCCATCTCCATCCTCTGTTTCGGGCCGACCTTTTTGTTCCCTGCGGCGGACGCCCTTCTTCCATCAACATCAATAACTGGCGTAAGTACATAAATGAAATCGGAGAGCCGCGCTTTAAATTCATCGTTGAAGGAGCCAACCTTTTCATCACCCAGGAAGCCAGGCTCAGGCTCGAAGAAAAAGGCGTGATTATCTACAAAGACGCCTCAGCCAACAAAGGCGGCGTCACCTCATCATCACTCGAAGTCCTGGCCAGCCTGGCCCTCACGGATGAGGAATATGACGAACTCATGTGTGTCAAGGATGACACGATTCCTGAGTTCAGGCAAAAATACATTGAAGAAATTCTGGAAGTGATCAGGGAAAACGCTTCGCTTGAGTTCGAAATCATCTGGAAGGAAAACCAAAATAAAAAAATCCCGCGGGCTGTGCTCTCGGACGTTATCAGCGAAAAAATTAATTCAACCAAGGACGCCATCTATCAATCAGATTTGATTAATACCAGAGACCTCCTCGAAAAAGCCATCGAATGCTGCTCCCCTCCAATTCTGGTCAAGACAATCGGAATGGATAAAATCCTGAAAAGAATCCCTGCCTCTTATCTTAAAGCTGTTTTTGCCTCAAGACTCGCCAGCCGCTATGTCTATAAGTTTGGTTTGGATGCTGATGAAATTAATTTCTATGGGTTCCTCAAAGATTTCACAAAGTAAAAAAGCAGGCTACTCTTTTATGGCATTTTATCCCATAAAAATTAAAGAAGGAGCTTAAACAGGATTAGCGGCTTAAAATTTACAAAAGAAGTTTGTGCGAAAGAAACAAAATGAGGATAAATATTGACAGGTCAGTCTTCCTTTGGGCAGTATTTCTAGCTGCTCCGCTAAATGCGAAAACCGAAATATTCGACCTCCAGGGCCAGCTCTCAGGCTGGTTGACTGCCAGTCATCTCAAAGCCACAAAATCCCAGGTCGGGCTTCGCTATATTCCAGTTTTTTCTCTAAAAAAATCCTGGGCTAAAAAGTATATGATTGATGCTGAGCTTGCGCTAAACGCTTTTGGCTCAGTTCAAGTCCTTTCTATCAAAGATATCCAAACCCGGGGAGAAATCAAACCCTACAGGGCCTGGCTCCGCTTCTCGACATCTCAGTTTGAAGCAAGGCTCGGGCTTCAGAAAATCAATTTTGGGTCAGCTATGTTCCTCAGGCCACTCATGTGGTTTGACCGCATCGACCCCAATGACCCTCTCCAGCTTACAGACGGCGTCCATAGCCTTCTCTTAAAATATACGTTCCTCAACAATGCCAATATCTGGCTCTGGGCTCTTTATGGTAATGATGAACCAAAAGGATGGGAGGCTATTCCCACTCAGGACAGAACTGCAGAATACGGCGGCCGCTTCGAATTCCCTCTTCTTAAAGGTGAGATGGCTTTTTCCTATCATCGTCGTCGAATAGACCCATCGAGCAGCCTCTCTCTCCAGCCATTGGCCAATGAAAAGAGAGTTACAGAAAATCGGTTTGGCCTCGACGGAAAATGGGATATCGGTCCAGGCCTCTGGCTTGAAGGTGTATTGACTCATCAGGATTTTGAGTTCTTCCCCTTAAAATACCAGAAAAGCCTCAGCCTCGGCCTGGATTACACGTTCAGCCTTGGCCACGGCCTCCATGTCATGGGAGAACATTTGGCCAGGCAAGTTTCATCAAAATCTTTTGGGTCTGGAGAAACTTCTAACTTCTCAGTCCTTTCTGCTGATTATCCTTTTGGTCTTATGGATAGAGTAAAGGGAATGGTCCTTCATGACTGGAAAACCGGCGACTGGTACCGATTTATAACCTGGCAAAGGACCTATGACCAATGGATTATTTATCTCATTGCTTTCTGGAATCCTGAGCATTACCAGATTTATACCAGCCAGACAGGAAAGAATCTTTTTGCAGGCAAAGGATTCCAGCTGATGGTAGTTTTTAACCATTGATATAAATAAAATGGACGGATAAATGCTTGAACATAGGAAAAATTAGGAGTTGAAATTAATTTGAGAACAATCCAGGATTGTCATCAGATGAGAATCATAAATTATTAACAGGCGCATACGCCTGAATTTAAATTCCGTCATGATTAATTATTCGATAAAGAGGTGCCCATGGAAAATTCCTGCCTGATTAAAACCGTAGACCTGGTCAAAATCTACCCGATGGGTGAACAGTCTATTAAAGCCTTGAATAAAGTCACCCTGACTTTCCAAAAAGGAGAATTTGCCGGATTGGTCGGACCGAGCGGCTCTGGAAAAACAACACTGCTCAACATCATCGGCTCTCTCGACGCGCCGACAGAAGGCAGTGCTGAAGTTCTCGGAGAAAAAGTCGAAAATCTATCCCATAAAAGAGCGGCTGAACTTCGGAATAGACACATCGGGTTTATTTTTCAGACATTCAACCTTCTTCCTGTCTATACAGTCTATGAGAACGTTGAGTTTCCACTGCTGCTGCTCGGCCTGTCAGCCGCTTCAAGGAAAAAGGCAGTCATGGACGCTCTGGAGTGGGTCTATCTGGCTGACAGGGCTAAATCCAAACCCAGCCAGCTTTCTGGAGGCGAGTGCCAGAGAGTGGCTATAGCCCGGGCTATTGTTAAAAAGCCTGAGATACTTTTGGCTGATGAGCCGACAGCCAACCTGGATGCAGAAAATTCCCATCATATTCTCCAGACCATGGAACAGTTGAACGAGAAGCTGAGCACAACATTCATTTTTTCCACCCACGACGAAAAGGTCATTCAATACCTTCATCGAAAAATTACGCTGCTCGACGGCAGAGTGGCCAAAGATGAAATCATGAAGAATGCTTTTTTGAGGAGGGACGCCTGATGGTCATTCCCAAATTAGCCTGGCGGAATCTGTTAGGAGCAGGCCTGAAGACCTGGCTTAATGTGGTTGTTCTGTCTTTTGCTTTTGTGGCCATCATCTGGACCCAGGGGATATATAAGGGCCTGGATTATCAGGCTTCCAGGGCTATAATCGACGCTGAATGTGCTGGCGGCCAGTACTGGATGGAAAAATATGACCCGTTTGACCCATTTACTCTCCAGGAAGCTCATGCCAGATTAACAGGAAAAATGGAATTTTGGATTAAAAGCAGGAGGGCCACGCCAATATTGATTGTCCAGGGGACGATCTATCCCAGCGGCCGGATTCAATCTGTGCTGCTCAAAGGAATTGACCCGGAGCAAAAAATATTGACAATACCTTCGAGCATCTTGAAACAATCAAGCCCTGAGCTGCCAGCTTTGATTGGAAGCCGTATGGCTCAGAGCGCCGGTTTGAAAAAAGGAAACATGGTCACTGTCCGCTGGCGCGATGCCCACGGAACCTTCGATGCCCGGGACATTCAGATCGTCCAGGTAATGAGCACCTCTGTCCAGGCAATTGATGTCGGTCAGGTCTGGATTCCCATTCAGGAACTACAGAAAATGGCAGGCATGGAGAAAGAGGCAACAATTGTTGTTGTAGAAAAAAATTTTGGACATGCTGAGTCATTTCCTGCGTGGACATTCAAGAGCCAGGATTTCCTCCTTCAGGACCTTAAAAATTTTGTCCAGGCCAAGACTATCGGCTCAACCATTCTCTATGTCATTCTTCTCATCCTGGCCATGCTGGCCATCTTCAACACCCAGGTCTTATCTATTTTTCGTCGCCGAAAAGAAATGGGAACGCTGATGGCCATGGGCATGCCGCGGGTCAAAGTCATCCAGCTTTTCACTCTTGAAGGAGCTATGCATGCAGTCCTGGCAGCTATGGTTGGTGCCATATATGGAGCTCCTCTCCTTATCTATTTTGGCACTAAAGGATTGGGCTTCCCAGGAACAGCCGACCAATTTGGGCTTGCCATAGGCGAAAAGCTTTTTCCCATATACAGCACAGGGCTTGTCATCGGAACAACGATTCTGGTCCTTGTTGTCACAACCATTGTCAGCTTTCTTCCGACAAGACAAATTGCCAAACTAAAACCCACTGATGCTTTAAGAGGAAAACTCAGATGATTAAATTTTTATTTAAAGGAGTTATGCGCGACAAATCAAGAAGCCTCTTCCCATTTCTGACTGTTATGGTTGGTGTTTTGCTGACGGTTTTTCTCTATTGTTACATCAAGGGAGGAGAAACTCTGATCATCAAACTCAATGCTAATTATGAGACCGGCCATCTGAAAGTCATGACCAGGGCCTATGCCCAGGAGTCCGGACAGACTCCAAATGACCTGGCTCTGGCAGATGTCGGGTCTTTAATTAAAGAATTGGAAGCTCGTTTTCCAGAATTCATCTGGACGCCGCGTATCAAATTTGCCGGCCTTCTGGACATCCCTGATGAAAAAGGAGAAACCCTGAGCCAGGCACAAGTGGCTGGTATAGCAGCCAATTTGTTATCTCCTTCGACAAAAGAATGGATTATTCTCGACCTTCAAAAAGCCTTGGTGAGAGGCCGGATGCCAGAAAGGACAGGTGAAGTACTGGTCAGCGATGAATTGGCCATAAAACTTAAAATACAGCCCGGACAAACAGCCACGCTCATCAGCTCGACTATGTACGGAAGCATGAGCATGACCAATTTCACGGTCGTTGGAACTATCCGCTTTGGAGTCAGAGCCATGGATCAGGCAGCCATAATTGCCGACTTTGCAGATATCCAGAATGCGCTGGACATGAAGGATGCTGCTGGTGAAATCCTGGGCTTTTTTAACAATTATATTTATCGCCGGCAAGATTCGAAAGAGATTGCGGCTGCCTTCAATGCTCGCAATCAAAATGAAAAGGATGAATTCTTGCCCAAAATGGTCACACTCGTTGACCAGAATAACCTGAATTCGCTCCTCGACCAGTTTGCTTATTCCACAGGAATCCTGACAGCAATCTTTCTGACAGCCATGTCCCTGGTTTTGTGGAATGCGGGCTTAATAGGAAATTTGAGAAGGTATGGTGAGATCGGCGTCCGGCTGGCCATAGGCGAGAATAAAAGCCATGTCTACCGCTCGATGATCTACGAATCCCTGATTATCGGATTTTTTGGTTCAGCAGCCGGGACAGCCGTAGGCCTTGCTGTTTCCTATTATTTACAAATAAAAGGAATCAACATTTCCTCACTCGTAAAAAGTGCAGCCATCATGATGCCCTCAGTCATCCATTCCCGGGTAACGCCTTTCAGTTATTTCGTCGGTTTTATTCCCGGTTTCCTGGCCACTCTGCTCGGAACATCCATTTCCGGTATTGGCATCTATAAAAGACAGACTTCTCAATTGTTCAAGGAGCTCGAAACATGAAAAAGCCATTTCTGCTCGCACTGTCCTTATTATTTTCCGTGGTTTTTGCGCAGACGCCTTCAGGAGATTGGATTCTGGAAAAGGTTGACCAGAACGCTGCTTCGGGAAATAAGATTGTCTTGAGCAGGATGATCATCCATGGCCGCCGCGACACCCGTTCGATAAAGGCCAAGTCCTGGATTCAGGGGAAAGATAAAGCCTTCACAGAGTATCTGGAGCCTGCCCGGGAAAAAGGAATTAAAATGCTGAAATTCGAAAATCAGCTCTGGACTTATTCTCCATCCACAGACCGGACAATCAGCATTTCAGGACATATGCTGCGCCAGTCTGTCATGGGTTCAGACCTTTCTTATGAAGACATGATGGAAGACCCTGAGCTCCATAAGATTTATGAGGCGATGGTTATCGGCGAAGAGACT
>Ga0315314_1003880_pt1 | contig 11472 bp, 4 predicted proteins | sample TDP9_MG_FD_203631 | JGI IMG/M metagenome (GOLD analysis project Ga0315314, IMG submission 203631) | Freshwater sediment microbial communities from Lake Towuti, South Sulawesi, Indonesia - TDP9 | ecosystem: Environmental > Aquatic > Freshwater > Lake > Sediment | place: Indonesia: South Sulawesi...
GTTCCCATCTGCTGAGGCGGTTAGAGCCTCTTTCTATCGCGGGAGTCTCAATAACCTCTTTGTAACATATGCTGCTGAGTGGAGCGCAACCATAGCGACTCACATGTGGTACTTCCTTACAGCATCAATCATGATGTTCGGTCTAGCTCTCATATTCCGGCGCCTTTGGATTGATGTCGAGGTCCTTCCATTCCCCCACGCTCAAGGCTGGATAGTTGGTGAGATAGCCCTCGAAAAGCAGCGCACAACAAGAAAGAGAGCCTTCATTATCGCCGGAGTACTTGGCTTGATCTTCATGATTCCCTACATGGCCTACACAGCGACCCCAGCACTACCGGATCCCTACGGATGGATGAAAAATCCGTACTTTACTCCATGGTCAACAGGAAACTTCGAGCTAACTCAGGCTTTCCCCGCGATTCAATCTTCGATTGCCGCGCCCATATCAATCGGAACGGATCCTCTGCGCTATGCGTTCTGGTTCCTAGTTCCGTTGGACGCTTTGCTGTCATACACTGTCTCACGCTTAGCCATAGGAATAGTGCTACCACAGGTTTTGAGTTACCTTGGATACTACAGTGGGATATACACAGCCGACATGTGGGGCAAGTGGGGTCAAATCTGGTTGGGGGAGCCTCTCTACCTGACTACCGTGAACGCGGGGATGGTCTTAGGCATAGTTGTCTTCATGGTCCTGGTTAACTGGCGATACTTCATAGGGACATTGAAATCTGCTTTCGGCGGTAAGACCCCCTCAAGCGAGGTATCCTACGGGCTAGCCTACGTTCTCTTCCTGATCGGGAGCATAGGACTAATTGCGCTCCTCGTGACCACCGCTGTTGAGCCGGGAGACGCTCTACTTGGCTACCTACTGATCATCTTCCAAGCGGTCGCAATGATCAGACTCCGTTCATACACGGCTAACATACAGTTCCTAAGAGGCGCACCATACCTGAAACCGTGGCCCGGATTCGCCTCCATGCCAGGTGCACCACAAACACCAGCCGGAAAACTCTTCATAACGACGCATACGTTCAGGTGGGGTACAGGAATCGACGTGTTTGGTCCGTACTACAATTCATTCGGGGGCGCAATGGACGGCTTCAAGATAGCAAGCATGGCAGGTATCGATGCCAAGACTGCGTTCAAGCTACTGTTCATAGGAGCCATCATCAGCATATTAATAGTAATCCCATTCACCTACATAGTGTGGCATACCTTCGGCATAATGGAGCTTCCAATAGGCAAGGAGTGGGACTACTTCTGGGACGGAGACGCTGGAGCTTACAACGGCCGACCAAGCATTGCAACGCCAGCAGGAGTCGTAGGCTTTGTACTAGCTGGTGTTCTGGTCTTCCTTAGACTTAGATACGTCTGGTGGCCAATAGAACCTCTTGGCTTCTCTATGGGTCTAGCCGATTTCGCTCCTTGGATGGGGATGACGTTCGTCCCTGTCATCTGCTGGATCGTCAAGTACGTAGTGATCAAAGTCGGCGGCAGAAAAGCATACGACGAGGTCGGGGTTCCAGCGGCATTCGGGTTGATAGCTGGCGAAGTTCTTGGAATACTCATCTGTGGCATAATTGGAACCGTCAGATTCGTTGCGTTCGGTGCATAACGTACATACATCCCTTCTTTTTTTTCTTATCTGGGCTAGAGAATTCCCGTTGCATCTCTTTGACGAGCAGCTTCTACCTTGAAGGGGATTGTGCAGCAGGAAATAGGATCAGAGCATGTTTTGGAAGCTATGACGCTCTTAACGAGTATTGTATTCACACTAGAGGCTTTTTCCGCGGTAAGGTCCACAGGAATCTGGACGAAATATGGATGCCATAACGGCATGCCCTGGTTTCCAGGAATCTTCGGAAAACAAGCATATGGGATTCTATCTCAAGATCACATGGCTTTTTCTATTTTCCTTGTAGGGCTTTCGGATCTTTGAGAGAGCTTTGCCTTCAGTATGAATGAAAGGAGTGCGCAGAGAGATGGTACGAATATTAACAAAGTCAACGCAACCTTACGCGCAACACCAAGCGCTAGCGCACGTTTTCTGTGATTATCCTCTTTTCATAACGGCATTGGCTGCGTGGGTATGTTAACACACTGATCGACCTACCTTATGAATGATAGCAAGGAGCTTAGAGAGTTGACTGATTTACTCTTTGACTTCAAGGTCAGATATATCAAACGCTGGCTTGAGCTAGATGTAGATGGAGTCTATTTCCTAGATGATTGGGGAACAATGGCTGGACTTATGATCAATCCTCGACTCTGGCGTGAACGTTTTAAGCCACTATATAAACAGATGGTTGACCTCGTTCATCGCACGGGTAAGCATGTGATCTTTCATAGCGATGGACACATTTTAGAAATCATACCCGACTTCGTCGAGATGGGAGTGGACGCCTTGAATGTCCAAGTGAAGCTTCTCGGAGCGGATACGCTGAGTAGAGAATTTGGCGGGAAAATCTGCATCCTTGTGGACATCGACCGTCAAGGCGTCTTGCCTTTTGGTACGCGGGATACTGTTAGCGAACACATAAAGGAAATAATAAGGGCATTTTCACATCTCGACGGCGGACTGATCTCATGGGGAGAGATAGGCCCTGAGGTCCCATTTACCAATGCAAGGACCATGCTAGAAACCTTCACGAAATATGGCAGATACCCGCTGAAAGTCAAGGATTAGCTATCCCAATATGCGAGCCAGGCAGGGGTCTAGATTAGCGACCATATCCTCTCTTCTTGACAATTCATTCATAGATCGCTATTCCCAGTCCTACATCTAAAAAGACAACCGCTTGCTCTTTCCCGTCTATCAGTTGGATCATGCGGTATTCACCCAATCTCCATCTCCATAATCCTTCCAGTATGCTTCCCAGCTTAGTCCCAGCACAAAGAGTCCCTGCCACTTTCCTCATGCTTTCGAAATTTCTCCCTTAACGTTCTATGGCAATCTCCCAAACTCTCTGATGAACCTCTGAGCCAAAAAATCTAAATACTCCTTTACCGTGTAGAATCTGTCTGTAAGGGAATTGTGCAGTGGGTAACATGATCAGAAAGGTGAGTCTAGCAGCTGCTTTGATGCTTTTAACGAGCATGGTTTTAACATTAGCGCCAGCGAATGCGCAGGTGTCTTTGGATCATGTCTACTACGGATATGTTCCACCGTCAACAAATGTTGCCCAATGGTTGGAGATTGAGGACATTCCGAGACCTGGAGAGGTGGATGAGCTCATTCGCGGAACGAAGATTAACTACACTGTGCCTTCCGGCGTGGCCATCTTGGACGTCGTTGGGTTGGTGGATGACACAAGCATCGAGATTTGGGACATCTACGCAAACCAGAAAATCCACTCAGCAACGATTGGCAGGCTTGAGAAGAAGTTCTTCTACATAGCCTTCGGAACCTTCTTTAAGATCGTTGCGTCACAGAGGACAGCTGCCTTGTTGAACGGCGGGGGCAACCTTTACAGCCCAGACTCAGTGGGAGGAACAAGCACGTTCTACCCATCTGTGACCGGGGGGTTCAGGGGCAGAGAATTCATCTTCAATGGGGCTCCGGGAACTCACCCCTACGCATATTCCCAAGATAGAATTGGGTATAATTTCTACCTCTTCGGCCTTGAAGAGACGGATTGGACACTCTCGGACGCGGTGGAGGTCTGGTCAACAAGCGAGCATCTGCTTCAACGCGGGACACGAACAACCATAATACAATCCAGGATACACCATCTGCAGGCGCACAATGGCGTCGGGAATGACGTAGTTTTCCGTCTAACCACAACTGGCGACGTAGAAGTTTCAAGCAGCGCCCTAGGAGATTTCGTTGCTGTGCCAGCCATTACAGGAGGATATGTTGGCAGGCTATTCTACGCGCCCGTAGCCGTGACGCTAGAGGAACCTGGTCGAACTGCAGCTCTCATAGTCACCCCTCTCGAAGAAGCACAGGTCAGAGTCTATGACAGAGAGCTGAATGTGATCACTACTCATTCATTCACTGCGAGCGATGTCGAAGACATGAACTACTGGTACCATGAACTGGGTATAGGAAGGTTTAACTTGATAGCGGAGAGCACGGGCGACATAACCTTCATGGTCGGACAAACAGAAGGAACAGCAGAGATAGACTACTTAGGAGACGACATCACCTTCATCGGGTCCAAGCCCAACCAGGAAATACGGTTCTACGCGCCGACAATGGCTGTGATCTTTGCGCCCGAGGCCTCAACCATCACCATAGACGGAGGCTCTCCAATCCAGATGGCGAAGGACGACTTTAGACTTCTAGAGTCTGGCGTCCACTCAATATCAGCCACCAAACACATAATAGTCGAGGTCTTAGCGGCTGGTTCGAGCTGGGACGACTGGGGGAGCTACCTCATAGAACCAGCAGACATGGATGTCAGCTTTGAAGCACCAAGAGGATTCTTGAGCAAACCAGTCGACTACACAATGTACATAGTGGGCGCAGCCGTCGCAGTAATAGTGGTTCTAGCAGTCTTCATGATGAGACGGAGACGAACAAGCCGAGTCTAGCCTCCTACCTTTTTCTGACCCAAAAGACTTTTCTGGTCATTCGTCTAACAATACTACGGAGAGACTATATATTGTACAATAGGTTCAAAGCCTTTGTGATGGCAACCGTGTTGGCCCTTTTGGCAAGCATGATTCTACTACCGGTACCGACGAATTTGCAGGCGTCACCTGAACACATCTATTACGGCTACGTCCCGCCCTCAACGGATGTTTTCAACCCAGGTGTACAGACAGGAGACGCTCCGTGGGAGCGAGCTGAGGCTAGCAGAGTGGACGAGATCATCAAAGGAACACTAACTGACTATATTGTGCCTTCTGGCATGACGCTTTTGGACATTGCTGGGTTGGAAGATGACACAAGCATTGAAATCTGGGACATCTATGCGAACCAAGAGATCAACTCGACAACGATAGACAAGTTTGAGAAGAAGACCTTCTTCATGCCAGTCGGAACCTTCTTCAAGATTGTGGCTTCAAAGAGGATAGCCGCCCTACTGAATGGAGGCGCAAGTGTCTTCGAACCTGACGGCAGAGAGGAGCCTCCGGGAGGGACAAGCACATTCTATCCGGCAGTGACGGGCGGCTTCAGAGGAAGAGAATTCATCTTCAACGCAGCGCCAGCAACGCACCCCTTCGCCTACTCAGCAGATCGAATTGGATACAATTTCTACCTCTTCGGCCTTGAAGAGACGGATTGGACACTCTCGGACGCGGTGGAGGTCTGGTCGACAAGCGAGCACCTTCGTCAACGCGGCACAAGAACGATGCTGCTACAGTCAAGGTTTTTCCACCAAGGAACCCATGGTGGCGCCGGGAACGATGTAGTCTTCCGCTTGACTACGACCCGCGACGCGGAGGTTTCGTCCTGTACATTGGGAGATTTCGTTGCAGTACCAGCACTGACCGGGGGATATGTCGGCAGGCTGTTTTACGCGCCGATTGCAGTCTCTTTTGAAGAGGCAGGTCGGACAGGGGCTTACATAGTTGTTCCTTTGGAGGAAGGCGAAGTCAAGGTCTATGACAAAGAGCTTAACCTTTTAGCCGCGCAGTCCTTCAGCGCAAGCGATGTTGAGGACAGGAACTATTGGTATCGCGACTTAGGGATAGGAAGGTTCAACCTAATAGCCGAGAGCACTGGCGACATAACCTTCATGGTCGGACAAACAGAGGGAACGGCAGAGATAGGCTACCTAGGAGACGACATCACCTTCATCGGGTCCAAGCCCAACCAGGAAATACGGTTCTACGCGCCGACAATGGCTGTGATCTTCGCACCCGAAGATCTGACTGTCACTATAGATGGCGGCGCTCCAATGCAGATGGCCCAGGACGACTTTAGACTTCTGGAGTCAGGAGTCCACTCAATATCCGCAGACAAGCACGTCATAGTCGAGGTCCTAGCATCTGGTTCAGGCTGGAACGACTGGGGAAGCTACTTGATAGAGCCTACGGACGTGGACGTTAGCTTTGAGCTTCCGGAAGGTTTCATGAGCAAGCCGGTCGACTACACAATGTATATAGCCGGAGCGGTTGTTGCCGTAGTAGTTGTCTTAGCGGTCTTCATGATGCGAAGAAGGCGAGTGAAGCAAGTCTAAGCGTCAGATTCCTAGCAATCTCCCTTTTTTTATGTCGATGAAGGCGATAGGCTGACCGGCTCGGTTGGAGCAGTACAGACTTAGATCAACGATTGCATGAAAGATGTCTGAACATCATGAAGGAGGGCTAGACAGCAAGCATGTTTGATCGGCAAGCAGCGAAAGTAAAGGGTTTTTACAGAAAGCTCGCTTTGAGATACGATGAGCTGGCTTCATCTTCTCACTACAAGAGGATCTATGATGAGATCACATGGCGACTCATAGAGCCTTTCTTGCCTGAAACGGGCTTGGTTCTGGATGCTGGCGGCGGTACTGGCCGATGGGCTATTCCTATGGCTGAAAGAGGGTTGAGGGTGATAGTCTATGACATATCAGAAGAGATGTTGCAGATAGCTGCCGGAAAGGCAAAGGAGATGGGTCTTGATCACCTCATATCAACAGTTCAGGGAGACATACGCAGCATAAGATTCCCCGACAACACGTTCGATTTCGTTTTGGCTGAAGGAGATCCGATATCCTATTGCGGGAGCCCTGAGAAGGCGGTTCGAGAGTTATCTCGAGTTCTGAAACACAACTCCTATATCTCAGCTGGGGTGGACAGCCTCTTTTCCATAGCTTTTTCTATGCTGAATATAGAGAACGAAGATGTTAAGAAGATTCAATTATTCCTGAAAACGAAGAAGATATACGTCAAAGACCTGGGCTTCTACACAAGGGCTTTCAGCCCTAGCGACTTGAGAGAGCTCTTCACAAAGTGCGGACTGGAAGTCCTCAAGATAGCTGGGAAGCCAGTTCTCTTCCTCGGGAAGCCGGAGACAACCTATCTCTTTAGAGACCCGGAGAAGGTTCGTAAGCTAATCGAGATCGAGCTCGAGCTATGCCAAGAACCGACTTTGCTGGGTCTGGCAGGACACCTTCACCTAGTTGCTAGAAAGCCCGCGTGAAACATCATTCTTTCTCCTCTGGCAAAGGTTTCCGTAAGGCTTAAAAGAATACGCGCGCCTAATAACTTAGGCAAGTACTAACGGCAAGTCCGACATTGCTGGTTATGGCATGACCAGGATAAAAGGTCCTCGCGCTCGTTCGACGGCAGTTTCGACTTTTCTCCTTCTGGTTATATTGTTTTCTCCATTCGTCACGAAAGTGAGCGCAACTGAACCGCCTTTGTCTCAGGACCTTGAGATACCAACAACGCCTCATGGGTTTAACATTGTGATAGACAACGTTAACATGACGAACATCATTGATCACGTGAGGTTTTTCTCAGCCCGGTCACGGTTCACTGGTTACCCCGGTTTCTTCGAGGCAGCGGATTACATTGCCGCCAAGTTCGAGGAATACGGCCTCCAACCCTACGGGGATGAGGGAACCTATTTCGAGTACTTCGACATTACGGTCCCCATTGATCATGGTTCCTTTCTCACTTTAGATGATGGCAGACAGATTAAGGCCTACATGTTCTACCCCAACCATGTTAACCCGTCTCCCTACGTAAGTCCCGAGGAAGGTGACGCGCTAGTGTATGTGGGGAAGGGCGAATTTGAGGACTTCGAAGGCATGAACGTCACCGGAAAACTGGTCCTTATGGACTTCGCCTCCAGATGGCACTTCTATCTGGCTATGGCGGGAGGTGCCAAGGGAGTCATCTTTGTGCCCGAAGATCCGAACCTCATTATCCGTCCGGAAGCCGAACAGAAAGAGGTGTTGATTCCGATTCTGTTCCCCAGACTGTACGTGAAACCCGAAGACGGCGGCGAGGAACTGGTGAACCTCGCTCGAAGAAACAGAGAGGAAGGCATAAGGGTACACGTACATGCAAACATGACTTGGGAGAGCGTCAGGGTCCCAAACATTGTGGGCTACATTCCAGGCAAGGACAATGTCTTGTCTAAGCAGATAGTTGTGATCTCAGCCTATTACGATTCATGGTCGATTGTGCCAGCGCTTTCCTATGGGGCAACGGATTCCCTAGGCGTATCCGATCTCCTTGAGGTTGCCAGGTTCCTCTCTACGCATAGACCCGACAGGTCAGTACTCATCGTTGGTCTGGCGGGTCACTACCAAGGTCTCTGGGGGGCAAGAGAGTTTGTTGAAAAACATTTCGGCCAGTTGCAGAGCGAAATCATCGCCTTTGCGGGCATGGACCTGTCCAGCGGCTCTGATCAGATAGGCGTATACGCCACAGGATCCGCCTACGTATACCAACGCCCAGATATTCTATACCCAACGAGATATAGCTGGCTTGTTGGACGATTCTTCCAGAACTACCTCACAGAGATGAGAATGGTGCTAGGGCCATCATACGGCGAAAACTTTGTTGATGGGATACTTGGGAGCCACCCGGGCTATATTGCTTCGGTTCGTCCTTTGGAGCCCCGTATCTACGGCTATTTCAGCATTCTTTCAGGAAGCTCTCTATACTACCAACCCCTTTCTTTTCTCTTTGATTCAGACCCATTTGTTGTAGCTATGTACGCTAACGGATTCACCTATCACACCTCAAATGACCTCAGACTCTACCAGAGAACGCCAGCAGACACTTGGGAGAAGATCAACTTTGACAACCTGCTAACACAGGTCAAGTTTGTTCATTGCACCCTATGGGCTTTTGTAAATGAAGACGAGATAAGAGCTCCAACCAAATCCAGATTCCAAGATGACTGGGGGTACTTAAAGCTCACAGTCCAAGTTTCTGAGTACAACCTGTTAACGAATTATTATGATCCAGTCAATTCGACTAGACGTCCCGATCTTTGGGAGGATGTCGTTGTCTACCTGCGCTCAGGCGGCCTTATGGTGGTGACAAAGGTAGACGAGGATGGTAGAGCAGTTATCCCTGGCCTAAAGCCCTACCAAGCCAATTCGTGGGTTGACGCTTTTGTGATCGAGAGAGAATCGGGTAAGCTGATGTGGGCTACTGATTTTGGAGTGTGGTCAGCTCCTGGCGGTCCCTTTGTGCCCTTGTCATCGCATCCTCATACAAAGATCGTCTCAATATTCCCGTGTGCAAGCGTAGCTGTCATCTTTGCGTTCAATCCCGGCGACTTCAGGTTCGTGCGAATGGGGTCTATTCACAACGCTAGGGCACACGGACCTATGATCAGGGCCAATGGCATTGTGTACGACACATATTTCATGCTTTTCGTCATGCCGAACGTCCCCACGGAGATAATATTCGGCATGGGCGAAAAACTGCCAATAGCTGTCTTGAACAATGCCGATCGCGAAAACCCGAATGGAAAGGGTTACGTCTTAGATCAGGGCGAGACTCTGATTCTAGGGCCAGACGAGATCGTTAGAAACATGAGAGCAATGATCCTTAGCAGATATGACAAGCTATACAGTTACCATACGTACACGCCTACGATGCAGATATTTCACTCGTTCACCTCGAAATACCTCTCTCTGTGGGACGAAGCCTTTGCAGGCAAAGAGTTCCAAAGGGTTGTTGGTTATAGCTACTTCTCCTGGACCTTCCTGCTAGGCCTCTACGGTTCCGTAATGGATCTAACCTGGCAAGTCATTCTGACGCTATCAGTTCTGTTCACCATCACGATTCCCTTTTCCATGGTCATTGAGAGACTTGTCTTCGGGCTTGGGGGCAAGAACAGGTTCTTCGCCATAGCGCTACTGGTGGTAGCCTCGAACCTTGCCTTCTACTTCTTCCACCCAGGATTCACTATCGCGAACAGTTCGCCGCTCGTCTTGGTGACTGCCAGCCTACTAGTTATTTTGGCTCCGCTGTTGAGCCTCATAGTTAACGAGACGCGTGCAAGTGCTGCAACTCTCAGGGGAAAGGTGAGGGGAGCATCCCATTTCTCTGAGATCAGTCGTTCTGGACTATTTTCAGCTTCCATGAGCATGAGCATCGAAAACATGAAAAAGAGAAGATTCAGAACGATCTTGACTCTCCTGTCTGTTGTGCTGATAATCTTCGGCATGGTTTCCCTTTCATCAGTCACCATAACACCCCAATTGATTAGTGGCGCCGGAGGGATTGGCAATCCTTCAAGTTTCTCAGGCATGATCATTAGAGCAACGCCGTGGACCCCCATCAACGAGGGGACCTACACAATTCTGAAATCCAGCCTGAGTGGCCTGGCGGAGGTCGTTCCCAGAAGCTATCTGTATCCCCCACCACAACCCCCACGTACTACGCAAACAGGGGTTCCAATCCCATACATTATCTTCTCCCCCAAAATGCAGACAAGAATATACGGCATATTGGCCTTATCTTACGAGGAGCCAAAAGTCTCCAATATAGACAAACTTCTGGTCGAGACTGATCCGCCAGGCACCTGGTTCCTCGAGAATGACGTTTACGCGGCGATTCTGCCCGACACGGTTGCCCGCAGCCTCTCCAATGAGCTCGGGAGAGAGATTATTCCGGGCTCGAACATAAGTCTTTGGGGTCTAAACCTCCAAGTGCGCGGAATCATAGATGCAGCCGGACTAAATGACTTCCATAATCCTGACGGGGAAAGAATTGCGCCGATAGATCCCACAGCGCCTACGACCGCGATTACTCCTCCCCATTTTGCAGCGGATAATGTCTTCATAATCCCGTACACCTTGTTCTCAAGGATTGTGTACATAACTCCCCTTGCCACAATTGCGATCAAACCTGTTGACAGTACGGTCTCAGACACACTGCTGAAAGAGCTGCCGTTCCAGTTGGCCTACCGGATATATGTGGCGGAAGAGGGAAAACTTGGCTACTTTCTCCTTTCGAAACAATGGCTCGGCGTGCTGGGCTACCAGTATCTGATCGTGCCAATACTGATCGCTGCTTTTGCAATTCTGAACCTCATGCTCGGTTCAGTCTACGAGAGGACCAAGGAAATTGCCATATACAACGCCATCGGCATGTCTCCTCTGCACATATCCCTAAGTTTCATAGTGGAAGCCATCTCGTATGCACTGCCAGCCATTTTCTCGGGCTATCTAGCAGGCCTCATCATGACCGCTGCCTTGATCAGCTTGGGCACATATCCGAAAGATCTCTATCCAAATTTCTCGTCATTCACTGTCTTGATCGTTCTCGGTCTTGGCATGGCTGTTACCGCCGTGTCCGCTGCTTATCCCTCTGTTTTGGCAGCCCGACTAGCCGTTCCATCCCGCGTTCGTAGATGGCAGAAGAGCATTTCAAAGCCCAAGGGTGACTATTGGGAAGTCGCGATACCCCTAATCGTCAACACTGAAGACGAAGTCTTTGGAGTCTACAGTTACCTAAGAGAATATCTCAGCTTCTCAATGGAGAGAGAGAGCCTGTTTACAGCAGAGAACATAGATGTAAAGGAACTTAAGGAGGGCGAGACGCGAATCCTGAGATTTATCG
>Ga0315314_1003881_pt1 | contig 11471 bp, 7 predicted proteins | sample TDP9_MG_FD_203631 | JGI IMG/M metagenome (GOLD analysis project Ga0315314, IMG submission 203631) | Freshwater sediment microbial communities from Lake Towuti, South Sulawesi, Indonesia - TDP9 | ecosystem: Environmental > Aquatic > Freshwater > Lake > Sediment | place: Indonesia: South Sulawesi...
GCCCACGCTGAAGCCGAGGCCCTGGCTGGCATCGCGGAAGCCGTAAAGCTGCGCGCTGGTCGAATCGCGCCACTGCACGTTCGTGTTCACGTCCAGCCGGTTCCTCCGTGAAACACCCCGGTTGAGCCGGAACCCCAGGTTGTCGCTGTTGTTCCCGGTCGAGGTGACGTATTGATAGTTCTGCACCAGGCCCGGCTGGTTCGGAAGCGGGAAGAACGGCAGCAGCCCGGAGGCCGCCGGGGCGATCCGCGAAGCGGGGATGCGGTTCCCGGGAAAAGGCGCCCTGCTGCCGGGGTCGAAGACTTGAACCGGCGTCCGCGCGATCGACTGCGAAAAATCGCCTCCCCGTTCAACTGCCGTGGGCAAGGTGGACACCGCGTTGTAAGGGCTCCGCGCGCGTGTCCCGAAATAGGTGACGAAAAAGAATGTCCGCTCGCTGCGAACAATCTTGGGGATGCTCAGCGGGCCGCCGGCGACCAGCCCGAACCGGCTTTGCGCGTAGGAAGGCTTCTCGACGGTTTGCCCGGTCAGCGAGAAGGGACGGGCGTTCAGGGCGGAGTTATTCAACGAAAAGAAAGCGGACCCCCGCATCCCTGCTCGGCCCCGTCCGATCCGATTGCCAAATGCGCCGTCGCCGCGCCACCGCTCACGGGCATCAGGACCCCGACCCGGTCCGCCCCGGTCCGCGGGCCCGCGCCCGCCAAAGCCACCCGCGCCTCTGAGACCAGGCCCGCCGCCAAACCCCGAGCCGCCGGCTGGACCTGGGACGCCGCCGGGCACTGGGCCGCCACCGGGCGCCGGGCCGCCACCCGGAACCGGACCGCCGCCCGGGCCCCGTCCGCCTCCAGGCTCGCCAGGGCCGGCGGAGGAGCCAAACATCCTCGCCGCCGCTTCCTGACCCACCGCCTCGCCGCGAAACTGCTCCCACCCGGGGCGGAACTGCTCAAAGAAACCCTCCCGCAACGCCGTTTGCAGGCCGCCACCCAGGCTGCCGTTCAAGAGAAAGGCTTCATTTGCATTCGCTTCCTGGGGGAGCCCGGCCGGAGAAGAAGCGGCGTCGAATGCCGCTTGGATTTGACTTTCGGTGCTTTCCGCGCTCTGTGTCAGAGCGAGGCTCTGGAAGCCCGGCGCATGGCGCTCCTGGGGGTTGCGGGCGGCGCGCGGCCGGACTTGAAGCGACCATTCCACCGGAGCTTCGGATGCACCGACCTGGATTTCCCGGCGCGCAAGCGAAAAGCCCACCATCTGGACCTCCAGCGTCCACGCGCCAGGCGAGAGGTTTTCGAACTGGTACAGCCCCTCCTCGTCCGTCGTCGTCGCCAGTTTCCGGCCCGCCTGCGTCGCGGTGACTGTCGCCCCGGGTATCGGCTGCCCGGCCGACCGCACCGCGCCGGCGTGCCGGGCCGAGGACGCTGGCTGCTGGCACAGCAGTCCGGCAGGGTACAGACACACCACCACTGTCAGAGCTAGCCGGAACATGACACTCGACTCAGGAAGGCTTTCTTTTCGCCGTGAACTCCCGCGCTTGGCCCTGTCCGCCCTCGCGCTGTCGGCTGAACTTGATCTCGTCGCCGGAAACCTTTCCCTTGTAGAGGAACTTCATCTGGTTTCCGCCAAACTCAACGGTCTGAGTGAACGAGATCTCGTCGCCCATGATCTTTCCGTCCGAAATCGGACCCTCGCCTCTGGGGGTGGTCACCGACCCGGTCAGCTTGTCGCCGTCTACCTTAAAGGTGAACGTGACGCTTTGTGTCTGGCCCTGGCGTCCAGGGATGTCGGCAACCCATTGGCCGCTAACGTCGGCGGCCCAGGCGGTCAACGCGACCAGGCCTGCAAGCACCAATAAGACGAGTAAACGGTTTTTCATGCTCATATCCGAAAGATGACACCGCGCACCGGAATGTTACCGGTTACTTCAGCAGTTCGCCGCAGACAGACCGAACTACCCGATACTTCGGTTGATGCCGGAGCGGTCCGCCCCGGACCAATGAAATAAATCAGTTGCAGCCTCTTGCTCGGCTTGGATCAAGCCCGTTTGCCCGGCGTTCCTGACCGCAAGCGGCAGTTTTCTGCTACAATCTCCAACAGCCCGAACGGCTCCTCTATGTGCTAATGAATCTGCGGGATGCGGGAATCCACGCGGAACCGATCGGCGTTTTTTGCGTCTAAACAAGGGAGTCGGGTTAGACGTGAGAGTGTGTCGAGGCGCGTCCGGACGATGGCACGAATCCTGATCGCGGTGACGGCGGCCCTGTTGGGTGGCCTGCTTACTGCTCCCGGTTGCGGCCGCCCTCCGGTTGCGCAGGCAGACGGCCCGGCCGCCACAGCCCCGCCCGCCGCGAGCACCGGCCCGCGGCCGATCCGCGCTACCGGGGTTATACGCGCCGTGCGCGTCTATTCCATCCAGGTTCCCCGGCTGGAAGGACAGCCGGGCCGCATCACGCTCGTCAGGCTCGCTCCCAGCGGCACCAAGGTTGCCAAAGGCGACCGCCTCGCCGAGTTCGACCGCACCAAGCAGCTCGACGACGCCCTCGAGGCGCAGGCAAAATTCGACGACCTGAGCCACCAGGTCCGCCAGAAGCAGGCGCAGAACCGGGCCGACGCCGAGAAGCGCCTGATCGAGATCCGGCAGGCCGAGGCCGACCTGGAGAGGGCGCGGCTGCAACTGCGCAAGGGCCCCATCCTGAGCGAGATCGAACGGCTCCAGAACGAAGTCAAGGCCGAGGGCGCCGAAACGCGCGTGAAATGCCTCAGGAAAGCGCACGAGCTGCGCTTGAAGGCCGAGGCCGCTGCTCTGCGCATCGTCGAGTTGCAGGCCCAACGGCAGAAAGTGGCGCTCGAACGGGCGAAAAACAACGCCGAGAAGCTGGTGTTGCGAGCACCGATCGACGGCATGGTGGCGCTGCAAAACATCTGGCGCGGCGGCTCGATGGGACCGGCGCAGGAGGGTGATCAGCTCTGGGCCGGCCAGCCGCTGATGAAGATCTTCGACCCCTCCGAGATGCTGGTCCAGACGACGATTAACGAGCCGGACAACACCGTGCTCTCGGCGGGGAGCAAAGCGCAGGTGCGACTGGACGCCTATCCCAACTTGACCTTCGAAGGCGTGTTCGAATCCGCCAGCCCGGTGGCCAACACGGCGGTCGGAAGCCCGATCAAGAACTTCGCCGCCGTTTTCCGCTTGACCCGGTCCGACCCGCGCCTGCTGCCCGATCTTTCCGCGGCCGTGGTCATCCAGCCGGAGGTGCGAACGCCATGAGACGCCGTTGGAGGGCCGTTCTGTGGATCGGAGGTCTCGCTGTCGTGGTTACGGCCGGTGTGGCCGCCTGGCGCATGCGCCTGGTGCAGGCCGCCGCGACGCTGCCCGCCGCGCAGGCGCGCAAGGGCGAGTTCCTTGTCATTGTTCGCTGCCGCGGCGAGCTGAAGGCCCGCCGCTCGGTGCAGATCGTCGCGCCGGTCAACGTTCCCGAACTGCGCATCGTCTGGCTGGCTCCTTCCGGCTCGCGAGTCAGCGAAGGCGACCCGGTAGTACGCTTCGACCCCAGCAGCGCCAAGCGGCAACTGGCTGAAAAAGAGGCCGCGCTGAAGCAGGCACAGGCCGCGCTCGACCAGGCCGTGGCTGAGGCGCGCATCACCGCCGAGCAGGAAAAGCGCGCGCTCTCCGACGCGCGTTATCAGGTGGAAAACGCCAGGCTCGAGGTCTCGAAGGCCGAGATCGTCAGCCGCCTGAAAGCCGAGGAAAGCAAGATCGAGCTCAGCCTGGCCGAGAGAAAACTCGCCGCGCAGGAGGCACAGGTCGCCCTGAACGAGGCTTCCAGCCGCGCCAAGATCGCCTCGCTGACGCGGCAGCGCGACAAGGCGCAGGACGAGGTGAACCTCACCAAGGAACGCCTCTCCAAGATGGAGCTCAAGGCGCCGCTCTCGGGCCTCATCGTTTACCTGCCGAATTACTCGCAGGGCTGGATGAACGCCAAACCATTCAAGGTGGGCGACCAAGTGTGGCCGGGCGGGGCGCTGGGGGAGATCCCGGACCTGGACACGCTGGAGATGGAAGGCAAAATCGAGGAGATCGATCGCGGACTGGTCGCGCTCGGCCAGGACGTGCGCGTGCGAATCGATTCGCTGCCCGAAACCCCGTTCCCCGCGAAACTGAACGAGCTTTCACCGATGACCATGATGGGCTTCGAGTGGCCGCCGACAAGTACTTTTCGCGGCTTCGCCCACATCGCGAAGCCCGATCCACGGCTGCGCCCGGGCATGAACGGCGGCATGGACGTGGTGGTGAACCGGATCCCCGATGCGATCAGCATCCCGGCCAAGGCACTGTTCGCCCGGCAAGGCAAGCCGATCGTCTATCTGGTCCGGGGCAGCCGCTACGAACCGCGTGAAGTCACGGTCCTGGCGCGCAACCCGGACGAGGTGGCCGTCAAGGGCCTGGCGGAGAACAGCAAGGTGGCGACGGTGGAGCCGGAAAGCGGGAGACGCACCAAGTCATGAGCCGCAAGCTTCTCATCGTCGCAGGTGTCACGCCGCTTCCGCTGGCCTTGCTCGGCCTCGGCGCGGTGATGCTGTACCGGGCGCCCGCAACCGAGCCGAAACTCGGCGTCCCGGTGACGACCGTCAAGCGCAGCGACGTTGCATTCGTGGTCAACGCCCGCGGGGAGCTCCAGGGCGGCAAGACGCAGATGCTGACCGTGCCGATGATCGGCGGAAGCTCGCTGACGATCACGACGCTGAGGAACAACGGCGAGGAAGTGGAGGAGGGCGACGTGGTGGTGGCTTTCGACACCACTGAACAGGAATTCAACCTCCGGGAGGCGGAAGCGGACCTTGCCGAGGCCGAGCAGCAGCTCATCCAGGCCGAGAACGAGAACCAGGCGCGCGAGGAGGAGACGCGCGCGCAACTGATCCAGGCGCGCACGGACGTCCGTGTCAACGAGCTCGAGTGTCGCCGCAACGAGGTGTACGCCCGGATCAAGGCGCGCCAGAATGAGCTGGCGCTTCAGGCCGCCCAGGACCGGCTGAAGCAGCTCGAAGCCGACCTCATCAACCGCAAGGCCACGGCCGCGGCGGGCGTGGCGCTGCAAAAGGCGGCCATCGCCAAGGCGAAGGTCAAGGGGGAAATCGCGCGGCGCAATATCGACTCGATGACCGTGGAAGCAAAGCAGCCCGGCTACGTCGCGCTCCAGCAGAACACCGACGGCATGATCCGCTGGGGCATGCAGGTGCCCGCCTACCAGGTGGGCGACCAGGTGCGGCCGGGCATGGCCGTGGCGCAAATCCCCGACCTGGAAAGCTGGGAAGGCACGGCGCGCATCGGCGAACTCGACCGCGGCCACCTGGCCGAGGGCCAGCCCGCCGAGGTCCGCGTCGTCGCCCTTCCCGGCCGCAAGTTCGCCGGCAGGGTCAAGGTGATCGGCGGCACCACCGGGCCGCCGTGGGACCGTTACTTTGACTGCCGCGTGTCGATCGACAACCCCGGCCCCGAGCTGCGGCCGGGCATGAGCATCAGAATTCGCATCCAGACCGGCAAGCTCGAAAACGTCCTCTGGATCCCCGCCCAGGCCCTCTTTGAAAGCGATGGCCGCACCTACGTTTACCTGCGGGCCGGGCAGGGCTTCGTCGCGCGGGACGTGAAGATGGTGCGGCGGAGCGAGGACAAGGTGGTCATCACCGGGCTCCAGGAGGGCCAGCAGGTGGCCATGGCCAGTCCCGATCAGGGGGCGACAAGGCAGGAGCGCAAGAGCGGGGCGATGCAGGCCCTACCGAAGTCATGACCGGCGACCTGAAACAGGCGGCCCAGAACCTCCGGGCGCAGAAGACGCGCACGTTTCTGACGGCGCTCGGCATCGTGTTCGGGGTGGGGAGCGTGATTGGCATGCTGTCGATCGGCGCCGGCGCGCGGGAGGAATCCCTCCGCTTCATCGAGCAGTTGGGCGTGCGCAACGTGCTGGTTGAGGCGCGCCACTCGATCAGCGACCAGGAACTCCAGCAGCGCCGCCGGTCCTCCCAAGGGCTGAACGAGCGTGACGTGCGGATCCTGGAAGCCAACATCGAGACGTTGGAGACGCTTTCGCCACGCCGCTCGCTGCGCCCGGCGCGTGTGCTGCCGAAGCCGGCCCGCGAGGTGCCCGACCTGTACGGGGTGCGGCCGACCTACGCGACCATTCACAACCTGCGCGCGGTCGAAGGCAGCTTCTTCAACGAACGGCACAACGAGACCTGCGCGGCGGTTTGCGTGCTCGGACAGAACGCCAAGATCAGCCTGCTCGGCTACGGTTCCGCCGTCGGGCGGTTCATCAAAATCAACGACAACTGGCTCGAGGTGATCGGCGTGCTCGGCGCGCAGGTGCCTTCCTCCACCGGCTCCTCCGGCGGGCAGATGGAAGACCGCAACAACCTCGTCTACGTCCCCATCAACACGTTTCAGTACCGCTTCTGGGACATGACCAGCTACCTGAAGGACGAGCTCGACGGGATCGATCTGCGGCTGAGGCCGGGCGCCGACAGTATCGAGGTAGCCAAGGTCGTCACGGCGATCCTCAACTCGACTCACAACAACACGCAGGACTTCACCGTCACCATCCCGGCCGCGCTGCTCGCCCAGCAGCAGCGCACCCAGACCATCTTCACTTACGTCATGGTGGCCATTGCGGCGATCTCGCTCCTGGTGGGGGGCATCGGCATCATGAACATCGTGCTGGCTACGGTGCTGGAGCGCACCCGCGAGATCGGCATCCGGCGCGCGACCGGCGCCCGCCGGCTCGACATCGCCCGGCAGTTCCTGGCCGAATCCGTGCTCATCTCGACCAGCGGAGGCCTGCTCGGCATCGCCTTCGGGTTCGTCCTCGCCTGGCTGATCGCCACCACCGCCGAGTGGCGCACCATCGTCACGCCGGCTTCCGTGGTCATCGCCTTCTGCGTGTCGGTCGCGGTCGGGGTGCTCTTCGGGATCTTCCCGGCCATGAAGGCCTCGCGGGTCAACCCGATCGAAGCGCTCCGCTACGAATAAGCGACGCCGCCGGGTGGCATTGCCGTTCGCGGTGGCCCGCAGGACCGTGCCTTACTGGTACCGCAGCGCCAGCATCGGATCGACCCGCGTGGCCCGCCGCGCGGGCACGTAGCAGGCGAGCATTCCGGCCGCGGCAATCACCGCCACCACGCCGGTGAGCGTCAGCGGATCGCGCGGCGACACGCCCCACAACTGGCTGGCCAGGATGCGGGTGGCCGCAATCGAAGCCAGCAGCCCCGCCGCGGCGCCGAACAGGATCAGTCGCGCGCCCATCAGCAGCACCATGCGGAGGACCTGCATGCGCTCGGCGCCCAGCGCCATGCGAATGCCGATCTCGTGCGTCTGCCGCGAAACCGTGTACGCCACCACGCTGTACACCCCGATCGCCACCAGCATCAGTCCCACCCCGGCGAACACCGCAACCAGCGTCAGCGCGAAGCGCGGCTCCGCGTACGAGTACATCTTCAGGTAATTTACATGGCTGTCCGTGAACGTCATCGCCACGTTGCGGTCCACCGCCCAGATCGCGCGCCGGATGGTGTGCAGCATCGCCAGGGGCTCGCCGCCGGTCCGCACCAGAAGGCCCCGCTCAAACGCGCCCGTCACCGTGTAGGGAATCACGATCTCGGGAAAGACCGGCTCCCTTATACCCTGGTTCCTGGCATCGGCGATCACGCCGACGATTTCGAACATCGGGTTTTGGATGCGCGCCGCGGGGTTGGTCTCCAGGAAAGCGATCTTGATCCGCTGCCCCAGGGGATCTTCCCGGCCGAAGTATTTCGTCGCCAGCGTCTGATTGATGACCGCCACCCGGCGCGCGTCAACCACCTCGCCTTCGGTGAACGTGCGGCCGCGCAGCAGTTTCAACCTCAGCGTGGGGAAGTACCCTTCGCTGCACATGTGGAATATCGCCCGCCACTTCTCGCTGTGCGTCTTGCCGGGGATCTCGATGTCGCTGCGGATGCCGCCGTAGGGCGGAAGAGTCGTGGTCTCCGCCGCCGAGATCACGCCCGGAATCGCCTGCACCCGTTGCAGCACCTGGCGGAAGAACTGCCCCTTTGCCGCCGGGGTCTCGTATTGTCCGCGCGGCAGCGGCAAACGCGTTACCAGGACGCGGTCGGGATTGAAGCCGAGATCCACCTGCTGCAACCGCACGAAGCTGCGCATCAGCAGCCCGGCGCCCGCCAGCAGCACCAGCGAGAGCGCCATTTCCACCACCACCAGGGCATTGCGCAGCCTGCCCCGGCGGAAGCCGCCGCCCGCGCCCCTGCCGGTGTCCTTCAGCGCCTCCACGGTGTCCCGCTTCGCCGCGTGCAGCGCCGGCACAAGCCCGAACAACACGGCCGTGAACGCGGCCGCTCCCAGGCTGAATAGCAGCACCGGAACGTTGAGCCGGATGTCCACTTCCCTCGGGATGGCGCCGTCGGGAATCAGCGCCACCACCGCCTTGAGGCCAACCAAAGCCAGCACGCATCCCACCAGCGCTCCCGCCACGGCCAGCAGAAAACTCTCCACCAGCAGTTGCCGGATCAGCCGCGTCCGCCCCGCGCCCAGCGCCGCGCGGATCGCCATCTCCTTCTCGCGCGCCGTCGCCCGCGCCAGCAGCATGTTCGCCACGTTGCTGCACGCGATGAGCAGCAGCAGCGCCACCGCCGCCGCCACCGTATACAGCGTGTTGCGGAACGGCCCCACCAGGCTGTCGAGCCACGTCTCGATCTGCACCGTGAACTTCTCGGGGTAATTCTTGGGGTATTGCTGCGCCAGCCGGTGTGCGATCACGTCGATGTCGGCCTGCACCTGCTGCAACGTCAGGCCGCGCTTCACCCGCGCCTGGAACATGAAATATTTGTCCTTGAGCTCCGGATTGCCCCGGTCCATCATCACCGGCCGCCACAGGTCTGCGTTCAACTTGGTGAACCGCTTCGGCATGATCCCTACCAGCGTAGTGGGCACATTGTTGAGCACGTAGGTTCGACCCAGGATATTGGGATCGCGATTGAACTGCTTCACCCACGCCTTATAGCTCAGGACGAAAACCGGCGGCGCGCCGGGCTTGCCGTCCTCGGGCGTCATCGTACGGCCGAGCAGCGCCGGCACACCGAGAAACTGGAAAAGGTTCGCCGTCACGATCCCGCCGGAGAACTGCTCCATGCCCTCCCCGGTGTTGTACAGGACATCTTCGAAGGTGCCCCCGATGACGTCCTCGAAGACGTGGTTCTGTTCCACGTACTCCAGGAACTCCGGCGGTTGAAAGTACGAACGGCCTCCCGGGCGGCTGCTTTTCACATCGTGCATCTCGATCGTGACCACTCGGGCGGCGTCCGTGTAGGGAAACGGATCGAGCAGAACGTTATAGATGACGCTGAAAATCGCCGTTGCCGAGCCGATGCCGAGCGCGAGCGCCACCACCGCCAGGGCCGTAAAGCCCGGCTGGTTCCGGAGTCCGCGCATTCCGTAGCGGACGTCCTGCCAGATGGAATGCATACGATTATAATAGACCGTTACACCGCCGGCAGCTCATAGCCTTTCCGCCGGGGGCGCGAAAGCAGCTTGCCGGCTTCCTCGTCGCCGATGAACTTTTCGGCTTTGGGGTCCCAGCGCAGTTTGCGGCCCAGGTCGCGACAGATGTTCACCAGGTGGCAGACCGTCGTGGCGCGGTGGCCGATCTCCGCGTCGGCGTTGGGCTTCTTGCGGGTGCGGATCGTATCCAGGAAATCCTGGATGTGGTACCTGTTCTCTCCAGGCCCTTCCGGGGTGGCTTCCGGCGCGCCTTCGAGCAACTCCTCCGGTTCAGCGACATAGGTGCCGCGCAGGATCTGGATCTTCCCCTTGTCGCCGACAAAAATCGCGCCAAGCTGGGAATGGTCCTTCTTAATGGGCTCTTCGAGTTTCAGCAGCGTCCCGCTGGCGTACCGCATGGTCACCCTGCACTGCGGGCCGGGCTCCTCGGGCCAGATCTCCACCGGGCCGGTGTCGTCGGCGCCCAAAGCGCACTGCACCTGGTCCAGGGAGTGGGTTCCCCAGCCGGTCACTCCCCAGGATTGGCCGCCGCCGTCGTAGTCCCACCACAGCGCCCATCGGGTGTGAAGGTCCTTGTGGTAGGGGCGCAGTTCGGTCTGGTTGCACCATTGGTCCCAGTCGAGCCCCTCCGGCATTGGCTGCTCCGGCTTCGGAGTCCAGCGGGTTGGCCCCAGGAAGTTGCAGGCGATCACGGTGTGAACCTTGCCGATGGCCCCTTCCCGCACCAGTTTGCTGGCGTAAATGTTCCTCGGCATGGAGCGCTGCTGCGTGCCGGTTGTCAAAACCCGTTTGTGCTTGCGGACCGCCCTCACCAGCGCGCGGCCTTCCGCCACCGTGAGCGTGAGCGGCTTCTCGGCGTACACGTCCAGGCCGGCCTGGAGAGCGTGGATCGCAACCAGGACGCGTGCGTGCGTGGTGGTCTCGACAAACACCGCGTCGAGCTTCTCCTTGTCGAACATGCGGCGGTAGTCCTGGTATTTGCCCCAGCGCTCGCCGGCCTCGCGCAACCTGGCCGCCTCGTAGCAGCGCGGCAGGAAGCAGTCGGCCACCGCGGCGATCTCCGCTCCGGGATACTCCTCGTTGCTGATCAGCCAGCGGGCGCGGCCGCCCACGCCGACAAAACCGAGCCGGATGCGATCGTTCGCTCCGAACACCCGGGACGGAACGACAAAAGGCGCAGCGGCGATGGCGGCTGTCGCCTGGAGGAAGTTGCGTCTGTTCATGAGCGCATTCTCCGCTTGGGGGGACGCTCCTTATATATGCCCGCCGTCGGCGCAAGTCAACCCTCGGCGCCGCGGCAATAGTGCTTAAATAGGAAGGACTATGGGCGCTTCTGATCGCCACGATCCCGCGCGGCGAGAATTCGTGAGCGCGCCGCCGGTTGCCTGAAAGCTTGGGAGAGCATGAAGTGAAGAACAGCGGCCCTGAGGCGGGTGGCAATCCAAGCGACAGCCTTCATGGCGCCGATGAAACCTCCGTCGAAGCCATTCAGGCGGAGCTGGAGAAGATCCTCACCAGCAAGACCTTTATCCATGCGGAGCGCCTGAGCCGGCTGTTGCGGTTCGCGGTCGAGCAAACGATCCGAGGTCAAGCGGACCAGCTCAAGGAATACCTGCTGGGCGTCGAGGTGTTTCATAAGGACGAATCGTTTGATCCCCGCATCGATCCGGTCGTGCGGGTCGAGGCCCACCGGTTGCGCTCCCGGCTCAAGAAGTACTACGAGGGCGAGGGCCGCGAAGATTCGATCTGGATCGATCTCCCCAAGGGAAGCTATGGCCCGGTTTTCAAGAGACGGTCTCGTCCGGCGTCGCGCGCGGCGCGACTGTGGTCGTCGCTGCGTTCCCGCAGCGCCGGGAGGACCCTGGCGCTGGCGGCGGCCGCGCTCCTGGCGGCGCTGGCAGCGCTCTGGCTGCTCATGCTGTCGCGGAGCGCAACGGTC